>Ga0209348_1001634_pt1 | contig 10819 bp, 9 predicted proteins | sample ETNvirenome_2_30_FD_184065 | JGI IMG/M metagenome (GOLD analysis project Ga0209348, IMG submission 184065) | Marine viral communities from the Pacific Ocean - ETNP_2_30 (SPAdes) (version 2) | ecosystem: Environmental > Aquatic > Marine > Oceanic | place: Pacific Ocean | collected 2013-06-22 | reverse complement strand
CTACCGACTATAATGTTATTAACATTGGTTTGTATCACGGGTCTATTTCAAATTGCCGCACGGATGTCGGCTGGACAATGCAGCACGGAGAAAACGAGATATCGATCTTTGACGAATTCGACTACGCTTTTTTAGGCGATATCCATAAAACAAATCAAGCATTAGATGACGCAGGAAAGATACGGTATCCAGGTTCTACTGTTCAGCAGAACTTCGGAGAGACGAATGATAAAGGTTTTCTTATTTGGGATATTCAAGACAAAGAAAACTTTACGGTGAAGCATGTCGTAATTCCAAATCCAAAACCTTTCGTCACTATCAACCTAACCAGAACTGGGCGTATACCCAAAAGTACAGAGTGTCCTCTGGGTGCTCGTATACGACTTGTTTCAGAAAATAGTCTGCCTGTTAGCACGATGAGGCGGGCGATTGACGCAGCCAAACACAGATTCAAACCAGAAAGCATTGGTTATCTAAACCGCTCTGCTGGTCAACGAGGTAGTGTCGAAGACCTGGCAACTGACGATGTAGAAGAAAACCTACGTGATATTACAGTTCAAGAGAAATTAATCAAAGAATATTTAAAAGACTTTGAACCAACAGACGAGCAGATGGAAGCCGTCTACAAGTTAAATCGTAAATGTAATACAATCCTAGCGGAAAAAGACGACGTTCAACGTAATGTAAGCTGGAACCTGCGTAATATGCAGTGGAACAATCTTTTCAACTACGGTGAAGATAACTCCATAAATTTTGATAAACTAAACGGCATTATCGGAATCTTTGGTAAAAACTTCTCCGGTAAGTCTTCTGTTATCGACAGTATGTTATATACCGTCTTCAATTCAACAAGTAAGAACGAACGCAAAAACCTTAACATTATCAATCAAAACAAACAAGAGGCTGATGGTTCGGTAACTATTGACGTTGGAAATAAGCGTTATACTATCGAACGTAAAAGCGAAAAGTATATCAAAAAACTCAAAGGTGATGAGACGACAGAAGCAAAAACAGACATTCTGTTCAAAGTGAGAGATCTTATCACAGACGAAGAGACTATTCTCAACGGCACGACCCGAAATGAAACTGATGCTATCATTAGAAACCATTTTGGAAACATCGATGATTTCTTGATGACTTCCATGTCTTCACAAATAGACTCACTACGTTTTATTAACGAGGGCTCTACAAAAAGAAAAGAGGCTTTGGCTAAGTTCCTTGACTTAGAATTATTTGAGAAAAAATATAAACTTATCAAAGATGAAGCAGCAGATCTTCGTGGAGCACTTCGTAAAGCCGAAGACATCGATTATGACAGTGAGATATTTGAAATAGAAAAAAAGATAATCTTTTCCGAAAGAGATATCGAAGAGCATAATAAAACTTGTGAAAAGTTCAATGGTGAAATGATAGCTCTACAAATGGATAAAAAAGATCTTGAAACAAAGATAAACTCCATTCCAGCAGAAGTCATCGCTATAGATGAAGTTTTACAGAAAAAAGCCAAACAAGAACAAAAGATCCAGACTTACAACTCTAAGGTTAATCAATGTAGTCAGATTCTTTCCGAAAAGAAAGAACTTTTGGATAAGATTGCGAAGTTTGAGGAATCATTCGATATCGTTTCTGTAAAAAATCAAAAAGACGAAATAGATGAAAAACTTTTAAAAATAAGCAATCTTCTAACAGAACTAGAAAACGCAGAAAAACTAAAGAAGCTAAACGAGAAAAAAGTAAAGCTTCTTGGAGATGTTCCTTGTGGAGACAAGTTTAAATCTTGCAAGTTTATTAAAGATGCTCACGCTTCGAAAGAAACTCTCGTGGATCTCGTGGGGCAAGTTAAGTCAATAAATGAGCAAAAACAAAAAGCAGAAAGTCTTCTGAATAAAACTGACGAAGAAAAAATAAACTCTCATTTAGAAAAATACAAAAAACTAATGGAGAAGCGACGAGAAGCTGAAAAAGTTGTTCTTAAAACCGATCTAGAAAAAGGTAAGTGGGAGAACTCCATACTCACAGCACAGAACGAAGTTCAGAAACTCAACCTTTTGATTAATGACTACAATAAAAACAAAGACCTTATCGAAAACAAAGAATCGTTTACTTTGGAGTTGGCAAAAGTAGCGAAAGCCCTTTTAGCAAAACAAAAGGATATAAAATGCTGCCAAGATGAGTTGCTAAAACTCCACAGAGATAATGGATCGCTAGCACAGAAAGTCAAGACACTACAAGAAAAGAAAGAGTGGCTACACAATCTTCAAAACGAGATTACAGCTTTTGACCTTCTAATGAAGTGTATGCATCCAAACGGCATAGCTTACGACATTATCAAAAAGAAACTGCCCTTCATTAATGATGAAATGTCTCGTATTCTCGCCAATGTCGTTGACTTTGAGATATTCTTTGAGGCAGAAGAAAAAAGATTAAACATTTTTATTAAGCATCCAAAATATGATAGACGACCCATTGAAATGGGTTCAGGTGCAGAGAAGACACTAGCAGCGATGGCTATTCGTCTGGCTCTTTTATCTGTATCATCACTTCCAAAGTCCAATATCTTTATTCTTGATGAACCCGGGACTGCGTTAGATGCCGAGAATATGGATGGTTTTATTTCCATTTTGGAACTAATTAAGACATACTTTAAGACAGTCATTTTGATTTCTCATCTTGACCATCTTAAGGATTGTGTAGACCAACAAATCACAATTGATAAAAGAGAGGGGTTTGCACACATTATGATTTGAGGTTCTAGATGGGCAACGTATTTATTTCTAAAACTGGTAGTGATAGTAACGACGGGAGCGAAGGAAGCCCTTTTTTAACGTTTTTTAAAGCTTGTCAAAGTCGAAGCAACGGCGATACAATAACGATATTAGATTCTGGCACTTATGAACCCGGAGATGATGATGCGAATCCATCCGGTAATGGTAGAATATTATTAAATATAGGTCTTAATATTGTAGCCGCCACCGGTCAAACCCCAACAATTTCTGGTGCTGGTGCACGCGCTTCTAGTGCGGCGACCAAAACTGCTTTTAATTGTTCCAACTGTACATCAGATAAAACTATTACCTTTCAAGGTATTACTTTTGATGATTTCACTACTAGTGCCAATACGATTATAACATCTAATACCGTTGGATCTGGTGGTCCAACTCAGCAGTTTACTGATTGTATATTCCAAAATATGGATACTCATATTATTGAAAGACCATCTCTCGCTTCTTCCGGCACACCTCACTTGTTAGACCGCTGTGAGATAAAATCTTCAGGTGGCGATCAAATATTCGGTCCTGATTCGCATATGTCAAGTGGTGCTAAAGATCGTCATATTGTAATTCAAAATAGTATTTTTCACAACACCACCGATGGATCAACTCTAAATTATTGTGATGTTGTTTCTAACAATAAAGATAATACGATTATAAGAAACAGTACATTTTTGATGGATCGAGGTAATAGTAATACCACAATCGTTCGCTTTGGTGTTGTTGAAAATGTAATTATCAAAAATATAAATGCCGGTAGTGTCAACAATGGCTTAACAGGAATAGATGCGTCTCTTTCGTATTCAAACAATTGTGTTAACGGAACTTTCGGTACAACAAATGGAGCGATAAAAGATAATACTGGATCTGGTGCAACTGACGGAGGAGGTAACATTACGACAGATCCTCTTTTTGTAAACCAATCTAGCATTCCAGAAGGTCTTAAGCTACAATCAGGTTCACCCTGTGTTGGCACCGGTAAAACAATAGCTGCCGTAACAGTTGATTTTGATGGTACTTCTAGATCTGCACCTTATGATATGGGTGCTTTTCATTTTACTAGCGGCGGTGGCGGTGGCGGCGGAGGCGGCAGTGTCAGTTTTACCACTAATGATGGATCGGAGCCTGATCCACAAAAATATGGTCCAATTGATTTTGAGTTAAGAACCACAGCTAATAAACTTTTCACAAGAAAGTTTGCAGATGATACACTAAACAGGCAAGCACCTTTTTTTGTGTCGACAGCTGGACCTGCGAATATTAGAGAACGAAAAACAGTTTATAAAGTTGAAGTGGGTAGTGAATAAATATAATACGGGAGAAAAAAAATGGCAAGAGTAAAACCTTTTTTAGACAAGTTTTTAGGAAGATTTCTTTCTAGAAAGCTTATGGTTTGGATGACCGCTACATGGTTTATGTTAGTAGGGGATGCACTAACTTCCTCCGATTGGGTTGCAGTCTCGCTAGCTTATATCGGAATACAGGGAATCGCAGACATTGCAGCAACATGGAAACACGGAAATCAATAATGTTAACCTTATTGGCAACAAAATCAGCGTTAAAAAAAACATGGATTTGGTTAAAACATAATTGGTATGTCCCAGCTGTTATAGTATACACTTTAGTTCTTTGGTTTTTATTTAGAGATAAAACGAAAGCCTTAGAGGTATTACAAATTCGATCTAAAAGCTATGAAAGTCAGATAAAAACAATAGAAGAAGCACACAAAAAAGAAATAGAAACAAGAGATCAAATATTAAAAAATTATGATAATGTCCTAACTCAGTTAGAAAAAGACTATGAAGAAAAAAATATGAAGTTAGATAAAAAGAAAAAACAAGAAATAAAAAAGATAGTAAAAGAGTTTAATGATCGACCTGATGATCTTGCAAAAACTTTAGCAGAAAAATTTGGATTAGAATATGTGGAATAAAATTATAGCACTGTTTGTTTGTTTTTGTCTTGTTTATACACCGGTTTGTTTTGCAGAGGAACCTACGCTACCAAAAGGTAAAATAACTGGTCTTTCAAAAGGTGAACATGCACCATACACTGGTGTGTTGTTAGACAATATTGCTGCAGCGAGAGTGTTTTCAAATAAAAAGTATCTTGAAGAACAATGGCAGCTTAAGCTTCAATATGAATTAGGAAAACAGAAAGCAACGTTGGATCTTACAATACAATCTCAAAAAGCTAGTTTAGATGCCTTACGAGAAAAACACACCACCTTAATGAAACTTAAAGATGATGAGATAAAAAGATTATCTGACTTAGCAGCAGGTAAAGAAGACTATACAACCTGGTGGGCAGTTGGCGGTGTGATTGTTGGCATTGGTTTAACTATCGCTGTTGTCTACGCAGTGGATACTGGTGCAAATAGATAATATCATTAAAAAATAGTTACCTTGTGTTATAATGGATAACAAATGAAAAAAGATCTTAACAAAATTGCAAAAGTAGAAAAAGCCATATCCAAAAAGTTTGGAAAAGAGTCAATCGTTAATCCAAAATCAGGCTGGAATGACGATAAAGAAAAACAGTACTTAGACGATTTAAAAGTTTTTTATTCGCAAGATCTAGATCAAGGTGATGACAAAATAAACGAAGACGGCTTTTTCATTGCTAGAAACCTAATTAATAAAGAAATAGATAGAGTTTGCCCAGTTTGCGAAACTTATTCTTTCTCTGGTAGAGATGATCTCTATATGAACAAATTTGAATGTTGTTACAAATGCTATATTCAATGGGTGGAAGACAGAGAAGAAAGATGGCTAGAAGGCTGGCGACCTGATAAGGAGCAAGATTAATGGCTACAGTTTATGACATTGTTAAAGGAATCAACCAGGCAGCGGCAAATGCTTATGACGGGGCACAAGATGGACGATTTAGAGTAGATGGTGAAGATGACCCAATTGGTCTTAAGAGGGAAAAAGGTTGTGCTTTAAATGATTCTAGAGTAATGGATGGGTTTAAAGTTAAAATGAGTGGACCAAAACTTATTATTTCATATCATTCTGAGATGCCTATGTCCTCTTTTCACAATACAAAACTTGATCAAGAATTAGAACAAACATTTGCAGACATTGCAAAATTTCTTAAAAAAGAATATAAAAATCTTTCTGGAGAGACACTAACACTCACAGAAGACGGTCCTGCTAACATGATGCTTCAAAACATGTCTAAAATCAGAACTTGGGTGCAAGCTTCGAAAGTATATACCGTAGGAAACATGAAAGATGTTGCACCAATTGGTGAACCTTCGCAAGATCGACTAGAAGATAATTTTCGTAAGTTTCTTGATCAATCTTCTGATAAGAGACCTCAAAACGACACTAGACCAAATGATTAATGGCTTACAAACTTACAAAAGAAAAAATAGTAAAAGAAGTTGTCAAGTCGGGCAAGAAGCCTGTTTATTTTATTAATACTTATTGTAAAATTCCTCATCCTGGTAAGGGTCTTATTCCTTTTAAGACTTACGATTTTCAAGCAGATTTGGTAGAAGATTTAGCTTTGCACAGGTTTATTGTTGTACTTAAAGCAAGACAATTAGGCATTTCTACAATTACTGCAGCCTATGTTGCCTGGTTGGTGCTTTTTCACAGAGATAAGAATGTTCTTATTGTTGCAACAAAATTAGCAACTGCAGCAAACTTAGTAAAAAAAGTAAAAACTATATTAAAGAACCTCCCCTCGTGGCTAAAAATAGCAAATTTTAGTGTAGATAATAAAAATAGTATAGAGTTGACAAACGGAAGTCAAGTTAAAGCATCATCTACTTCTGGTGATGCTGGTCGTTCTGAAGCTTTATCTTTACTCGTTATTGACGAGGCTGCACACATTGATGGACTAGATGAACTTTGGACCGGTCTTTATCCTACTATTTCTACTGGTGGTCGTTGTATTGCCATTTCAACTCCAAATGGCGTGGGTGATTGGTTTCATGAAACGTATGTTGGTGCCGAGAGTAATGAAAATGAATTCCTTCCAGTTAATCTTCCATGGTCCGTTCACCCTGATAGAGATGATGAGTGGTTTAAAACAGAAACTAAAAATATGTCACGTCGCCAAATAGCTCAAGAATATGAGTGTAATTTTAATACTTCAGGAGACACTGTGATACATGGCGAAGATATTTTAAGAATAAAAGAGGGAATAGTAGAACCAAAATATAAAGTTGGTTTTGATAGAAATACTTGGATATGGGAAGAAGCACAAGAAGGAGACAGTTATTTGATAGTGGCAGACGTTGCTCGCGGCGACGGTGCAGATTCAAGCACCTTTCATGTGTTTAAACTTCAAACAATGGAGATAGTTGCAGAATACAAAGGCAAACCAACATCAGATCTTTTTTCTGAAATACTTTATACAACTGGGCTAGAATACAAAGAGGCAATGATGGTTGTGGAAAATAATAACGTTGGCTTTAGTGTTTTAGAAAAGATTTTAGAAAAAGGATATAAAAATGTATATCACAGCAAAAAGAGCACTCATCAGTATGTGGAACAACACGCTGCTTTGGGCGATTCATCTGTTGTCCCTGGTTTCACTACATCTCTCAAAACAAGACCTTTAATCATTGCGAAGTTCGAAGAGTTTATAAGAAACAAAGTTTTGACTATTTATTCTAAACGTTTAGCAAACGAGTTAGACACGTTCATTTGGAAAAATGGAAGACCAGAGGCACAGCGTGGTTATAACGATGATCTAGTTATGGCTGCAGCGATTGGATGCTGGGTGAGAGATACTGCTATTGTGGAAAATCAAAAAGATATTGAATACAAGAAGGCTTTCCTAAATAGTATAACAACTAGCAGAACTAATTTAGATACTAGAGCACCTGGTCAATATAAAGCTTCTTTGCGAGAAAGATATGAAGAAGAACAAAAATTAAGAAAAGATTTTTCTTGGATATTTAAGGGATAAAAAATGGCAGGAAACGAAAATACTAAAAATACAGATTCACCACTATTCAAAAGATTGACTCGTTTGTTTTCTGGTCCCATCATTAACTATAGAGCCCAGAATACTAGACAGCTTCGACGTAGGCGATTAGACAAGTATGCACAAACATTTAAAGATGTTGCCGGTCAGAAGTTTGAAAGAGCAGGATACAATCCTTTAGATAATTTTTCAAACTATAACATGAGCACACAAAGTCGTCTAGTTCGTTATTCAGATTTTGAACAAATGGAATACACTCCAGAGCTAGCCTCTGCTCTTGATATTTTTGCTGATGAGATGACCACATTCAATGTTTATAATAGAATGCTTAAGATTCAGTGTCAAGATGAAGAGATTAAACAAATTCTTGAGACTTTGTATTATAAAGTACTTAACATCGAGTTCAATCTTTTCGGTTGGGCTAGAACAATGTGTAAGTATGGCGACTTTTTTCTTTATCTAGATATTGACTCAAACATAGGTATTAAAAATGTGATTGGTTTGCCATCTAGAGATATAGAAAGACTTGAGGGTGAAGATAAACAAAACCCCAATTATGTACAATTTCAGTGGAATAGTGCTGGTGTGACTTTTGAAAACTGGCAGATATCTCATTTTCGTATTTTGGGTAACGATAAATTTGCTCCGTATGGAACATCTGTGCTTGATCCTGCTCGTAGAATCTGGAGACAGCTTACTCTTCTTGAGGATTCTATGATGGCTTATCGTATTGTTCGTTCACCGGAGCGAAAAGTTTTTAAAGTTGATGTTGGAAATATTCCAGCACAAGATGTAGAAAACTTCATGCAACGTTTCATTACTTCTATGAAGAGGAATCAAGTTGTTGATCCAGAAACAGGTAGAGTTGATCTTCGTTATAATCCCATGTCGGTTGAAGAAGATTACTTTATTCCTGTTCGGGGTGGCGTTAGCACTACAATTGAATCACTTCCTGGTGGATCATTTACTGGTGATATAGACGACGTGAAATACTTACGAGATAAAATGTTTTCTGCTCTTAAGATTCCACAGTCTTATCTTATTAGAGGAGATGGTGGAGAAGAGGAAAAAGGTGCTTTGGCTCAAAAAGATATTCGTTTTGCCAGAACAGTACAAAGATTACAGCGTTCAATTGTATCAGAATTAGAAAAAATTGCAACTATTCATCTTTACGTTCTTGGCTATCGTGGTGATGATCTAATAAACTTTAAGTTAAAACTCAACAACCCTTCAAAAATTTCCGAGCTACAAGAGCTTGAAACTTGGAATACTAAGTTTAGCATTGCATCGCAGGCTACTGAGGGATATTTTTCTAAACGTTGGATTGCTGAACATATATTTGATGTCTCTGAGGATGAATTCTTAAGAAACCAAAGAGAAATATTCTACGACAGACAAATGGCTACAGCACTAGAAAAAGTTGCTGAAGAAGCAGCTGGAGGCATCTCCGCCCCTGGCGGTGCTCTGGGAGAACTTGGAGGTGGTGATTTAGGTGGCGATCTTGGAGGTGATCTTGGGGTAGGTCTCGGGGGGGATGAGCTAGGTGGCGGCGAAACACCCGCAGCAGAGGAACCAGCAGCAGAGCCGGCTGCGGAAGACACTACTTTACTTGCTGAACCTGGAGCAGAGCCTGGAGCAGACCCTGGAGCAGAGCCACCAGGAAAGCGTGATGACACAAACTATAAAATAGTTAACAAAAAAACCGGTGAGACTACAACTACAAATTCAAAAGGTAGTGTCTATACTCCGGTTAAAGTTGACAAAAGAAATAGTGGAGCCAGAAAGCGATCCTACCGTGCAAGCCATTCACATGAAATTTCAAGGATGCCAGATCGTCAAATAAGAATGAATCTATCAAAAGATGCAGCTGCAATGTTGGGCTTAGACTCTTTCAAGACAACCGGTAAAGGCATTTTTGAGAACAAAACAACTAATTACGAAGAAGAAGAAAAACAGATCTTCGAAGTAAGAGATGAAATAAAAGAAATTTTTAAAGACTTGGAGCAAAGTTAAATGGCAAAGCACAATAAAAAAAGAAACACTGCTTTTATTTATGAGGCATTGGTTCGCGAGATTGTAAAACAATCAGTTGCAAAAAATAATCAAAAAAGAAACATTGCCATTCAAATAATGAAGGAATCATTTGCTCCAAAAACAGAGCTTCGTAAAGAACTAGATCTTTATAAAACTCTTATCGAAAATAACAATCTAGAAGAAAAAATAGCAGAAAAAATTCTAGTTGAAACAAAGCTTCAACATGATCAAATTAATCAAGAGCAACTTTTCAAAGAGCAAAGCATTGCTATTTCAAAAATCAACAAAGAATTATCAAAAAGTGTTTTTAATAATTTTGTACCAAATTACAAATACTTAGCAACAATTTCACAAGTATTTGGAAATATGCAAAGTCCAAAAACAAAAGTTCTTTTAGAAACACGAGTGGTACAACGATTAATATCTAAACCAGAAGAAAAAACACAAACCCCCTTAGTGTCTTCTTTGGTGGTTAAAAGCTTTACTAAAAGATTTAATGACTCTTATTCTACATTACTTGAGAGCCAAAAGCAACTGCTTTCTAACTATATTTCTTCTTTTGCCGATAACGGCTTGGAATTTAATTTTTATTTAAGCGAAGAAGTTGGTCGCTTAAAAGAGATTGTTGTTAATGCTCAAAAATTAGATGAAACACAAAATGACAAAACTATAAAAGAAAATCTTTCGAAAGTATACAGTATTTTAGAAAATATTAATAAAGAACCAATTAATCAAGCTACTCTTTATAAGGTATTACAAATACAAGAGTTAGAAAAAGAGATTGTATCATAATGAAAATATCAATAGATAATAAAAAACCAGTTCGTATCGTCATAGATAAACCTGATGCAGTAGTTGAGCTTAAAGCAAGAAAAACTATGGCTGGTGATATTATGATATTTGATCATCCGGATATCGATATTTTGGTTTCACCCTCAAAAAATAAAGTTTTTGCTCTTTCAAAAGACCGTTATGGTAATCATGTTTATGCAACTCAATCTAGAATGTTTGAATACCTTTCAAAACACGGAGTTGTAGATCTAGGTAAAGTTCGGGGTGGTAATGTCTTT
>Ga0209348_1001633_pt1 | contig 10830 bp, 15 predicted proteins | sample ETNvirenome_2_30_FD_184065 | JGI IMG/M metagenome (GOLD analysis project Ga0209348, IMG submission 184065) | Marine viral communities from the Pacific Ocean - ETNP_2_30 (SPAdes) (version 2) | ecosystem: Environmental > Aquatic > Marine > Oceanic | place: Pacific Ocean | collected 2013-06-22 | reverse complement strand
GTGAAAAACGCAGGGTTCTTATCGCTGCTCCTAGGGGTACAGCGAAATCAACAGTTACTACCCTTATTTATCCTTTATGGAGAGCAGCATTTAAAAAAAGTAATGAAGATTTATTTATAGTTATTATATCCGAGTCACAAGCTCAGTCTATTAACTTTTTATCAAGAATTAAATACCATTTAACTTATAGTAATCAATTTAAATCTGTATTTGGAGATATGGGGCCTGAAACAGCTAGTAGATGGACACATACTGATATTATATTGGCAAATGGTACTAGAATGGTAGCCGTTGGTACAGGTCAAAGAGTTAGGGGTTTTTTGCAAGGAGATACACGTCCTAATTTAATTGTAGTAGATGATTTTGAATCAGAGTTAAATGCAGCTACTCCAGAAGCAAGAGCTAAAAATAGAAAGTGGTTAACAGAAGCTGTTATACCTTCTTTATCAGATGATGGTAAAATAGCAATGATTGGAACGGTTATATCAGAAGATTGTTTTTTATGTTGGGCAAAAGAGTCATCTGCATGGAATGTTCTTTGGTTTTCTATTTGGGACGATGATGAAAAAAGTATATGGCCTGAAAGATTCCCCAAAGAAAGAATACTTAGTATTAAAGAAGAATTTAAGTCTGTAGGAAATATTAATGGGTTTTTCCAAGAATATATGAATATAGCACAATCTCCTGATGATGCGCCTTTTCAACCAGATTGGATTAAAATACATCATTGGGATTATGATAGAATACAAGGTCAAAATGTTTTAATTAAAAATAAGGGATTAGAAAATGAAAAAATTAAACCTGTTGAATTATATGCTGGAGTTGACCCTGCAAGCTCTTTGTCTGCTAGGGCTGATTATTTTGTTATCTCCATTATTGCTATTGATAATGAAAATAATAAATATGTTGTAGATATTTATAGAAATAGAATATCACCAGCACAGCAACCACAGTTAATAATAGATTACTATAAAAAATATAAACCAAGAAGGGTTAAAATCGAAACAGTAGGTTACCAAGAAGCTTTAAGAACTGGAGTAAGAGAAATAATGAAGTCAGAAGGATTGTTTATACCAGGACTTGAATCAGGAGTAAAGCCTAGAAATGCTAAATCAGAAAGACTTTTGTCTTTAGTTCCTTTATTTGCTAAAGGGACTTTTTTCTTTAGACCACAAGATACTCATGCTCAAGGAGAGTTTTTATCTTACCCTAAAGGAAAGCACGATGATATAATGGATTCTATATGGACAGCTTTAGATGGTTCAAAACCATGTAGAAGAAAAGAATTTGAGAAGTTATCTGATGATGAATGGCGTAATCCTAAGAAAAAGCTTGATTGGTTAACACTATAGTTCGTAAATTAAGCAGATGGAATATAACAAAAAATCAAATAAATCAAATAAATCAAACATCGTAGATGATACTTTAGAAATATTTGACAAATATTCTCATAAAAGAGATACCTGGGCTCAACATGCCAAGGAAGATAAAGAATTTAGACTAGGCAGACAATGGTCTACGCAACAAAGAGAAGTATTAGAATCAAGAGGGCAAGCTCCTATTGTTATAAATAGAGTTCACCCTGCAGTTGAATCTGCAAAAGCAATGTTAACTTCTAACAGACCATCATTTAGAGCTGCTCCTAGAGAAGATTCAGATAATAAAATTGCGCAAGTAATAAGCAATATGCTTGCTTATATGTACGATATATCAGATGGAAGAGGTGTTGTAAGGCAAGTAGTAGATGATTACTATGTTATGGGTGTAGGTTATCTTCACGTATATCAAGATTCGTCTAAAGATATGGGTAAAGGAGAAGTATGTTTTCATGATGTAGACCCATTAGACGTATATGTAGACCCTAATAGTAGAAGTAGGTTTTTTGATGATGCTGAAAATATAATTATATCTAAATTGTTTACTAAAGACCAAGCTAAAAAGCTATGGCCTATGTATAAAGAGAAAATTGAAAATTCAAGTTCTAAAGGTGCTTATGGAAATGCTAATGATTGGAATGCTCCTGGTACAAATAGAGAAGATGACGGTGAGGTTCAATTTCCAGAAGATGTAGGAAGAGTTAATAATCAAGATTATATAAGAGGTTATGAAAGATATTCTAAAATAGATATGAAAGAATTTAGAATATTTGAAAAGTTTTCTGGTAAAGAAGATTTATTAACTGATGATAAATTTGAAGAATATTTACAAAAACCAGCTTATATAATTGGTGGGCAAATAATGTCAGATGGACAAAAAGCTGGAGCTTTATACGCTCAAATGAATATGAGGGCTCAAGAAGTTCATCAAAAAGAATTAATGGCTATGCAACAAGCTGGTTATTCAAATGAAGATATTCAAAGCTTTGCTGAAAAAGGTCCAGAAGAAGTTCCTTACGAAGAAATGACTTATGGTCAACTTATAGAAATAGGACAAATAGATGTTGTTAAAGTAAATGTATCGAGAATAAAATTATGTATTGTAATAGGTGATACTTTACTTTATACTAGAATATTACCATTAGAGCATTATCCAATAATACCTGTAATGAATATACATACTAGAACACCTTATCCTGTTTCTGATGTAAGGTTAATAAAGCCTTTGCAAGAATATATAAACAAAACACGTTCTTTGATAATTGCTCACGCTACTACAAGTACTAATACTAAAATATTAGTTCCTGAAGGTAGTGTTGATATGAAAGATTTTGAAGAGAAATGGGCTCAACCAGGAGTAGCTCTTCCTTATGACCCCACTGATGGACCTCCTATGCCAGTTCAGCCCACTCCTCTTCCTAATGAGTTATACCAAAATGAGCAAACAGCTAAAAATGATATTGACCATGCTTTAGGATTATATGAAATGATGATGGGTAATGCGCAAGCTGCGCCACAAACATATAAAGCTACTATATCTATAGATGAATTTGGTCAAAGAAAAATGAAATCAAAATTAGCTGATATAGAAGCTGCATTAACAAGATTAGGCCAAGTAGCTATACCTTTAATGCAACAACTATATACTAGTGAAAAAATATTTAGAGTTATACAACCAAATAATTCATTAACTGAATACGTTGTTAATAGAAAATTAGTTGATGATAAAACAGGCGAAATACAAATTTTTAATGATATAACAGTAGGTAAATATGATGTAATAGTTGTATCAGGTTCTACATTACCTTCTAATAGATATGCAGAATTAGAATTTTATATGGATGCATATGAAAAAGGTTTAATAGATAGAAATGAAGTTTTAAAGAAAACAGAAGTTTTCGATATGGAAGGTGTTATGCAACGTATTGATGAAGTTACTAAGTTGCAACAACAAGTCCAAGCTCAAGAAGATGAAATTAAAAAACTTAAAGGTGACCTGCAATCTAGAGATAGAGAAGCAGTTAATCTTAGGAAAAGAGTTGAAGTTGAGAAGTTTAAAAACGAACTTGACCAAGTTAGTAATAAAGCTAAAGCGGCAGGTACGGTTTATGAAAAACGACTTGATGACAGCTTATCCACCGTTAAGACGCAAATTAAAGATGCGGCTAACAAAACTAGCTCACCCTCTTCTGGTGGAAAAAGAGGCAGCAAAAAGGAGAAGAAATAAATGTCACAAGAAAATATACAAACAGATACCCCTCAAGAAAGCACAAATGAACAGCAGTATTCTTCGTTAGAAGAAGCTGTATTTGGCAATATAAATGAGGGCTCTGATAGTGTTGAAAGTGCTTTTACATCTGGTAATGAAGGTAGTGAAGAAGTAGCAGCTCCAGAAACTGGACAACCTGCTCAAGAAACAAGTAAACCTGTAGTTGATAATAATAACGATGAAACTCGTTATCAATATTGGCAATCTCAAGCAGATAAGCTTAAAAGTGAAAATGCTAAGTTAAAAGAGTCTATGGCTCAACAAACTCAAGCCCCTGTTCAACCTCAAGCTCCTGTTCAAGAACAAGTTGAAGAGTTTCCTGCACCACCTGAAAAACCTCAAAGACCTAGGAATTTTAGTAGAGAGGATGCTTACGCAGACCCTAACTCTGAAAGTGCTAGATATTTAGATGAACATGACCAATGGCGTGATAATATGACTGAATATAATGCTTTAAAGACACAGTATGATAATGCTGTACTTCAAGAAAGGTTTGACAAAATTGAACAAGAAAGAGTTAATAATGCTAAAAGAGCAGAAGCTTACAGAGTTCAACAACAACAAACTAATGAAGTAAAAGATTATGTTACTGGTCATTATGGCTTTAGTCAAGAGCAAGCTAATGATTTTGTTCAAAAAATGTCTAATCCCGAGTCTTTAACTGTTGATAATCTTGTTAAACTATATCAATTAACTGAGTCAGGTTCTATTAATAATCAAAGTCCTACTCAGCCAAGTGATAGCTTCAAACAGGTTCAAAATGCGCAGCAAGTACCATCTCCTATGGGAGTAATGCCTTCTGGAAATGCAAATAATGATGGACGAAGTTTAGAAGATAAGATTATGGACACAATGGTAGGGAATTTTAATAATAAAAATCCCTGGAAGTAATTTTAATTAATTGTCCTACCCGAAGGTCTAATTAGACAGCTGAAGATGGACATAAATAAGGATGGAAACAGATGGCAAACGCGACAGTATGGTCTGGTTCAGCTGGAAATACGCTAAATTCTTCTGTTAGTATCGATGATGCTAGAAGAAAGTTTAATTTTGGCGAAAGAGTAGCTGAATTAGCACCAATGCAAAGTCCATTCTTCGTATATTTATCGAAGGTGGCAAAAAAAGCTACTAATGACCCTGTATTTAAATTTTTAGAGCAGAGACACCAGTGGCAAAGACGTAACTTTGAAGTAAGGGCAAATTTAACTAAAACAGCTGGTGGTACCGCTGCTTTATCTGATTTTGCTCCTGCTAATAGTTCTGAGTTATCATTAACATGCAAATATGACAAATATGGAAAAATAACAGGAACAGATACTGCTCCTGAATATTTGTTAGTTGGACAAGTAATTGTAGTAGAAGCTGAAGCTGATTTTACAGGCTCTGATGCATCTCACACAGATGTTAGAGTTACTTTAAAAATATCTGGATTAGATTCAGCTGCTTCTAATGGAATTCCAGTTGAAGCTGATGTATTAGCAATTAATAATGCATCTACTGGTGCTGCATATGCTGCAAGTGCTTGGTCAGACTCTGCTGGTACAGTAGAATATAAAGATGGCGATAGAGGTCAAGTAATTGGCACATCATGGGCTGAAGGAACTGATACTCCTGCTGGTTGGGAAGATAATTTATATGACAGAGAAGGATATTGTCAAATCTTTAAAACTGGTATGAATATTTTTTCTGGAACTTCTTTAGCTACTGAATACAGAGGAATTGCTAATGAATTTCAAAGAATCTGGCAAGATAAATTAATGGAACATAAGATGGATATAGAGCAAGCTATGTTGTTTGGTGTAGGTTCTAGTTCTAATGAAACTGGTTCAGGTGCTCCAACAAGACAAACTTGGGGTATATTACCTTATACTGAACAGTATGGTAAAATCTATAATATGTCTTATAGTTCTTCTGGTTATGATGCCTTCTTAGATGCGATGGAAGATTTCTTCGCTCCTGAGTCTGGTAATAGTGGCGATAAATTAGTATTAGCTTCTAGAAAAGTAATTACTTACTTAAACAAATTAGGTAGTGGTTCTTTCTTGAACAATACAGTTGGTTCATCTCAGTATAAACTAGATGTTGCTACTGTTCCTGGCGCTTTTGGTCATTCAGTTACAATGGTTAATACAATATTTGGTAATCTTCATTTTGTACAAGAGCCTTTATTAAGAGGTATGTTTGAAGATTATTGTGTTTGTGTTGACATGAAAAATGTAGCATATAGACCATTGCAGGGAAATGGTGTTAGTCGTGATACTTTCATTGAAACTAATGTTCAAGATAATGGTGTAGACGGTAGACAAGACCAAGTAATTACAGAGGCTGGTCTTGAAATAAGTGTACCTGAAACTCACGCTATCTTGAAGTTTTCTTAAGAAAGGAGTGATTTATGGCTTTCACTAAAACTCACATGGGAAATGGCTGGGTAAAACTGGTAGAAGCTTCTGCAGCTTTAGCTTCAGGAACAACTGCTGGTGTTACAAGTTCTGCTATTGCAGCTGACGACTTAAATGAATTAGCTGAAGCTGGTTCTTATATGTTGCAGGTGCATATAGCTAATACAGGTACAGTTGTTGCAGATACTTCTATACATGGAGTGCAAGATGATGAATCTACATTTCAAAGTATAGCTACTGATGTAATTGCTGACCAAGCTCAGAATACTACTAAGTTGTATAAAGTTTCTGATGGCATTGCGTCACCAGGTCTTAAGTTTAATACAACTAAAGATAGTGGTTCTGGAACAGCTGTTGTAACTTGGACTGTAATGTATTATACAGGGGGACCTAGTCTTTCTGATGTTACTATTGCAGGTATAGGTGCTGACCCATCATAATAGTTAGGTTAACAATCGTAGATGGGGCCTTGTGCCCCATTTACACAAATTTTAAAGGAGAAAAATGAGTGATTTAACAATAACGCATGCTGGTAATTCAGTAACACAGTTAAGACCTGGTATGAAATCAGATAATAACAAGTTAAATGATATAAAAACAGATGTTATCACTTTAGCTATGACTACAGATGCAGAAACTATTTCTAATAATAATTCTATAACTCAAGCTATTGAAATACCAAATGCAGTTTCAGTAAAAGGAGGTTCAGCAATAATTCAATCTTTGGTTATTTTCAATTTAGATGATAGTGTTGAGTCACCTGCAATGGAGGTTGTATTTACATCAGATAATACAAATTTAGCTGGAGATGAAGGTGCTACTATAAATATTAGCGACACAGAGGTACAAGATTTTTTAGGTTCTACAACAGTTAGCAATTGGAGTGTAATGTCTCCAAGTACAAATGAAATGGCAACAAAATCTAATATAGGATTAGTGGTTAAAGCTGCTTCAACTACAAGAAGTCTTTTTTGTTATCTAATAAATAGAAGTGGTGGTAATTATACTCCATCAGGTACAGGTGTTATAAAAATGAAAATTGGCATAGTTAAAGATTAATGTTTTTAAATAGAAGAATAGCAACATTGTCAAGTGGAAGTAAATTCAAAGATGAGTTTTCAGTAGCATTTGATGGTACTGATGATTATTTACATTTTCCTGAAACAACATATAATGTTGATGGTGGTGCAGTATCATTTACTTTTTGGTTAAAACTATTGGATACAGGTAGTTGGCAACCTATTTTAGGTAATGATGATGCTTTTTATAATACAATAGCTATTGATACTGATAATGATAGGATTATAATTGAAGGTTCATCAGATGGTGATAATATGCAATGGGCAACAACAGATGACCCTTTAGTATTAGGTGAATGGAATCATTTTGCAATATGTATGGATGGTTCAGGTTCAGGCAAAGCATATCAAAATGGTGTTGAATTAACTATAACTGGAAATACTATTGGGTCTGATTTAGTTGTACAATATATAGCAAGAGGCAGTTCTTACTATTTGAATGGAAATATATCAGAAGTAGCAATATATAATTCAACATTATCTGTTAGCCAAGTTAAAACCATATACAATGGTAGAGAGCCTTATAATCATAAAGAAGGTGTAGCATCTAATTATTTACAGACTTGGTATAGAATGGGTGATAATCCTTTAGATAAATATCCACTTATGACAGATTCAACTAATTTAACAGTTGGTAGTAATATATTAACAAACCCTAATTTTGATTCAAATATTACTGGTTGGGATGATTATAGTAGCGGAACTGTATCACATGAAACATCAATAGTTCATTCAGGGTCAGGTTCTTTAAAAACAACATTTGATGGAACAAATGATTGGGCATTTAAAACAACTGATAATTTTACTCTTGAAACAAATTCTATATATTTAATAGAAGCGTATTGTTATATTCCAAGTAGTAATGGTGCAAGTAATTTAGAACCATTTATTACTACAGGTGGAACATTTGGTGGTTATGCTCATACATTTACAAAAGGTAGTTCATCATTGACAAATCAATGGCAATATATTTCAAATGTTACAATAACAGGAGCATCTGATACATCAGGTAAATTATTTGGTAATGCTTTAAATAATCCTGATAGTGGAGATATTTTATATTGGGACAATATTACTTTAAGAAAAATAAATGGTAATCCAGCATTTTTTAGAAAAGAACCTGTTATAGAAGGAGATACACCATAATGGATTATTCTAATAGAAAATGGGTTGTAGTAAATGTATCTGATATAACAGATGAAATGATAGATAGTGCAATACAATCATCTATGGATACACTAAGAAAAACATTAGATGGCAGTAAGGCTATATTAAAATGGAATGGTGATACTCCAAGTTGTTTTGACGGATTAACTATTTATAGTCATAGTGAAATATTAGCAGAGCTTAAAAAATCTGATTGGACTGAGGAGGAAGAATAATGGCTAAAAAATTAGCAACAGTATTTTCTGGAAGTATAGGCAATCCATGGCATGGACAAAAACCTGATACTAGAAGAAAATTAAACTTAAAGAATAAGAAAAAAGGTAAATAATGGTACAAGGTGGAAATTTAAGTCAAAGAATTACAGATTTAATAGGAAGTGGTTATTCAACTGAAGCTGCTTACGCAGGTGATTTAATTAATTCTGCTATAAATGAAATAGCAGATATGTTACCTGAAGATTTGTTATTTAAATATTCTAGAACTCCAGGTGTTTTGACATCTAATTCTGAATGGCTTGTTGAAAATAGAAAAATTTTAAAAGTTACTAGAGTTGATGCTGATAGTAACGGTATAGAAAGAGAATGTTCTCCTTTAGATAGAACATCTTTTGCTTCTGCCCAAGATACTAATAGTATATATTATGCAACAGCATATAGCCCAGTATATCATTTAGATAGCGCTAATGCTGGAGCAGCTACTCTTAAAATAATGCCTGAACCTGGGAGTGACCAGAAAGGTCGTATATGGTATTTTCAATATGTTACATCAAGTAGTCCAGATGGAGATATAACAGATTTAACAGAATCTACTTTAAATACTGCAGTGTATTTGCCAAATAATTTAATGCACGCAATAGCTTTAAAAAGTAGTATAAATATACTTAAAGCTTATATAAGCAACCAAGTACAAGATGAAGAAGATATGGAACTTATGCAAATGATACAAGGTCAAATGGGAGTTTTAGAAAAAGATTTTCAAAATGAAATGCAAAGATATGTACCTAAACAAGAAGAAACGGGAGGTGAATAATGACTGCTAAAAAAATGATAGAGTTATTACAACAGCATCATCCTCATATAGGTGAAACAGAAGCTCTAATGATTTTAAATCAAGCTAAAGATGATTTTTGTCAAGATACAGAAATGGTTAGAACTCAAACTACATTTAGCACATCCGCAGATACATTGTTATATGATAGAGATTTAGCTGCAGATGGTAAAATATTAAAAGTATTAGATGTATGGATAGGTGATTCAGGTAACGAAATAAAAGCTTCTAGATTACAAGGAACTTTAAATATTAAGGATTCAGTATAATGGCTAAAAATATAAAAAGAGCTTGGTTTGTTGATATTGTATCTGGCGATACAAAACTAGGTATTGTAGAAAAAACTTCTAGAACAATAGATGGTATTACAGATGATTGGAAAGCAGTTACTGAAGGTTTGACTGTTAGATATGAAAGTATAATATGTGACGTTGATTTAACTAGCGTTACCAGTCAATGGACTGAGATTAATTCAAGGTATCATAAAACTATAGTTAATAAAGCTATAGCTATGGGTTATAGAGACCCTAGAAATCTTGATTTACAAAGTGCAGAATACTTTGACCAATTATACGATAAAGAATTAAGAAAAGCTAAAAAGTTTGCTAAAAGCGGTTATGTTTCTACTGGAAGAATAATTCCACAAGATTTTTAAATATAAAGGGGTATGCTATGGATTGGTTTCAAGTATTAGATAGGTATGGTATAGCTGTTGCAGGTTCTATTGCTATGGGTTTTTATATATGGAAATCAACTAAGTTTATTCAAGATGAATTAACAAGGGAGCTTAGAGAATCTTTTGGAAGAGTTGAAGGCATTTTAGTCAAGTTAATTGACCAACAAAAAAAAATGCAACTAGAACAAAAAGGCATTGAAAATAGTTATAAAACATTAGTAGAAGTAATAGCTAAATTAAGCGGCAATGGATTAAAAGATAAATTTTTAAGAATGCAAGAAAAGAATGATAATAGAAAGTATTAAATGAAAGACACTTTAAGAATTTTAGCAAATAACCCAGAAATAGGAGTAAGCTGGACTTGTTTGTCTACAATAATTAGTTATTCTAACTATTTTAATCCATTATTAACCTTTATATCATTATCAATTGCTATAATAATTGGATTAATGACACTTTATGGAAAGGTTAAAGGCTAGCAATGATGGGACTAGGGTACTTCATATTAGGCTTTATAATAGTCTTTTTTGGAGGTCTCTGGTGGCTTGGTAAATTTGAGTTATTTGACATATATTTAGATGATGATGAAAGCTGGTATGATTAAATGATACAAGCGTTAGTTATAAAGACTGTTATAAAATCTGTTATGAAAATGATTATTAAAGAAGATGATAGTGTTTTAGCTAGTAATCATGAAAAAAGAATAAAAGCTTTGGAAAAGATGGCTCATCCAAAAAAAGAGTTAATATGTAAATGTTGTAAAAATAAGGAGACTAAATGAAAGCAATAATAATCAGTATACTTAAAAGCATGTTAA
>Ga0209348_1001632_pt1 | contig 10831 bp, 15 predicted proteins | sample ETNvirenome_2_30_FD_184065 | JGI IMG/M metagenome (GOLD analysis project Ga0209348, IMG submission 184065) | Marine viral communities from the Pacific Ocean - ETNP_2_30 (SPAdes) (version 2) | ecosystem: Environmental > Aquatic > Marine > Oceanic | place: Pacific Ocean | collected 2013-06-22 | reverse complement strand
AAGATGTAATGGGATTAACAGGTGTACAAATAACTTCAGCTGTTCCTCCTCAGTTTGATATACCAGAACAAGTTGTTGGTGTTGGAGCAACATCATCTGTAGGATCAGTATCTTTAGCTCAAATGTTAGTAGGCTTATCTGGTCAATCAGGAACTTTTTCAGTTGGTTCTACAACATTTGATTTAACTTCTGTAATAAGTCCAACAGGTATTGCAGCGACTCCAGTGCTTGGTGATCTAATAGCAGGTATTGTAGAATTTGTACCAACAACAGGTGTAGGAGCTACATCAGCTATAGGATCAATATCTTTAGATCAAATGACCGTAAGCTTTAGTGGTGTAACTAGTACATCATCTACAGGAGCATTAACACCTGCAGATGTAATGGGATTAACAGGAGTATCTTCGACCGCTTCTGTAGCAGGATTTGGTGTTTCTACAGGGTTTGGAATTCAAGCATATCAAGCTATTGACACAGGATCGAATACAACATATAGTGACGTAGCATAGGAGAAAAAAAACATGGCATCAACATTTTCACCTTTAGGGGTAGAACTTCAAGCAACCGGAGAAAATGCCGGTACATGGGGTACGAAGACAAATACAAATTTACAACTAGTTGAACAAATTACTGGTGGTTTTACAACACAAGCCGTAGGAGATTCCGGCGATACAGATTTATCTGTAACGGATGGTGGAACTGGTGCAACTCTTGCACATAGAGTTATTGAGTTTACTGGCTCTCTAACAGGATCAAGAAATGTTACAATTCCTATAGATGTTCAACAATTTTATGTATTAAAAAATTCAACAAGTGGATCACAAAACGTAGTATTTAAATATGTTTCAGGATCAGGAGATAGTGTAACCGTTCCTCCAGGTGTAGTAAAATTAGTTTATGCTACTGCTAATGATGGAACAAACCCAGATATTGATGATTGTGGATTTTTAACTGCTTCATCTACTGACACTTTAACAAACAAAACTTTAACAGCTCCAAAAATTGCAGATGCAGGTTTTATCGCAGATGCAAATGGAAATGAGCAAATTATTTTTCAAACAACATCTTCAGCAGTAAACGAGTTAGAAGTAACTAATGCTGCAACAGGAAACCCACCGATCCTTGGTGCGAGTGGAGAAACTAACGTTGATGTTCATATCAAACCAAAAGGCACTGGAGAAACTAGAATCGGAACAGGATCAGCAGCTGCAACTTTAACAACAGATGGTGCACATGATCTTGTTTTAGATACAAACTCAGGAACTAATTCAGGTACAATAACAATTACTGATGGAGCAGATGGTAATATTAACATTGCACCAAATGGAAATGGTGTTGCTCAAGTTGGTGGTTCTGCAATAAAAGTTGCTGGTACAGAAACTATTTGGGTTCCAGCGGTTGCTATGTATCCTAATACTACAAATGGTGCAGAAGCTGCACAAGTAGAATTATCAAATGGTCCTGAAATAAAAGTTTTAGATTTTGATAAAGACTCAGATGAGTTTGCACAATTTGCTGTGGCATTTCCTAAATCATGGAATGAAGGCACGGTAACTTTTCAAGCTTTTTTCACAGCAACATCTACAGATACAGGGACAACTGCATGGGGATTATCAGGTGTAGCGATCGCTGATAATGATAGTATTAACACTGCTTTTGGAACACAAGTTGTTGCAACAGCGAAAGCACATAGTGGGACATCAAACGATTTAGATGTAGCGGCAGTAAGTGGAGCAGTAACTATTGCAGGTTCACCTAGCACAGATGAGCAGGTGTTCTTTCAAATATCAAGAGATGTATCAGCAGATGATTTAAATGCCGATGCTAGATTGCTTGGAATTAAATTATTCTTCACTACTGATGCTGCTAACGACGCATAAGGAGAATAAATGGCAGGTTTTGGATATAGAATATTAGGCTTTGGGTCAGGTTGCGCAGGACCCGCTTATATTGAAGCAACCGGCGGTGATGAAACTATTACTGACGGCGATATTAAAATTCACATTTTTACAGGAGACGGAACTTTTTGTGTTACTTCTAAAGGAAGAGCATCTGGTTCGAATCAAGCAGACTACATGGTCGTAGCTGGCGGTGGTGGCGGAGGCCAAGGAACCGGCGGTGGCGGCGGTGGCGGCGGATTTAGATTATCTGCTGGAACACTTACTGGTTGTTATACCGTCCCAGCCCCTTTAGCAGGGTGCGTCCCAGGACAAGCTGTAACATTAGGAGCGATGCCAATCTCGGTTGGTGGCGGAGGTGTTGGTAGACAACCTGCTGGACCTGTTTCAGGACGTGGCGGTAATTCAGTTTTTGGTAGTATAACATCCACTGGTGGAGGTGGAGGTAATTTTGGAGATGGAACTCCAACTGGACCAACCTCTGGTGGACCTGGTGGTTCAGGCGGTGGTGCAGGTAGATTAAATAACACCGTAGGAAATGGAAATGAACCTCCAGTAACTCCTCCACAAGGTAATAACGGATCAACAGGACCTTTTAATACAGGAGCTGGTGGCGGTGGAGCAGGTAATGCTGCTAGTGGTAAAACTGCAGGAAATGGATCTCCTAGCGGAATAGCACCCGCACCTTCAACTGGTTCAGGGGACAACCGAGTATATTCCGGTGGTGGCGGCGGTGGTTCTGACCAAACAGGAGACCCAGGAGGAAATGGTGGACCTGGAGGCGGAGGCCGAGGCGGAAACAGACAAAATTCACCTGTAGCGGGAACTGCAGGAACAGCTAATACCGGTGGCGGTGGCGGAGGTAGAGGACTACCTTCAAGCATAGGAGCTACTGGTGGTAGTGGAGTAGTAGTAATAAGGTATAAATTTCAAAATTAATTATGGCACACTTTGCAAAAATATCAGAGGACAATATAGTTTTATCAGTGCACGTTGTTTCTGATAAAAACTGCACAAATAAAGATGGTGTTGAAACTGAAGCAGAGGGTCAATACTGGTTAGAAAAATGTCATGGTTGGCCACAACATCTTTGGAAAAAAACTTCTTACAATACAATTAATAACACACATACATTAGGTGGCACACCTTATAGAGGAAACTATGCAGGTATAGGTTTTATTTGGGATCCTGAAAATGAAATATTTTTAGGACAAAAACCAGGGCCTGATTGGACAAAAGATGTAGCTAATGCTAAATGGGTATCACCACTTGGCGAAGCTCCTGCGTTAACAGCAGAACAAGAATCACAAAACGAAGCAGGCACTCATTTTTGGATTTATGAATGGGACGAAGCTGCGTATCAAGCAGATAATACAACTGGCTGGACATTGACAAATTTAGACGCATAATATATAAGTTTTTAAAACATATATAGATATGCAAAAGAAAGTATTAAGTGAACAAACAATATATTATGGTGATGTTAAAATGCCTAAAGGTTTTGACATAGATCCTTTTGAAATGTCAAAAACTATTTTTGAAAGCATTTACAAAGGAGAAGACACACCTTTTTCTAGAAATTGGGATAAACTTAATAAATACATTATAGAACACATACGTGTTAAATATAATTTAAATTTAGTTAATAAAAAAACGTGGGGTAAGATGTATTTTCCTAATGATAAAACCAACCCTATTATAGAAGTAAACCCTGTAGATTTAAAAGATTCTCCTGACTTTGTTTGTTTATATGGCGTTAATGCTGTGGATTGTAATGTTAAGATATATTACGATGATAATAGAAGAAAGGGCAGAAGTTGGGACATACCATTAACACACAATAAATTTATAATGTTTCCAGCAACTAATCTTTACTATGTGGAAAACAATCAAAAAGGATTGTTAAATTTTGTTCAGACCATATTATATGAATACGTCTAATTATATGTTGGTAAATTTGCCTTACATAAAAAAAGATTTAGCACATTTTAAAAAATATGCAGATCTAGCTTATAAACGTTTTGAACATAAATATGGCAAACAATCAACTACAGCTTTATATAATCAATACAACTCTATGTCTTTGTTAGTTGGCTCTACAAAATATTATAGAATGTTTAAAGATATTTTTAAAATTATTAGAAAGTATGCAAATACTAAAAAACCATTATGGTTACAATCTTGGTTAAACATTCATGATGAACAAGATTTATTACAATGGCACAATCATGGTGATTCTTTGTTACATGGTTATGTATCCATAGATCCAAAAAACACAAAGACCGTTTTTGAAAATTATACCATAGAAAATAAAATAGGTAATGTTTATGTGGGACCATCAAAAAATTTTCACAAAGTTGTGTGTGATAAAAAATTTAAAGGTAAAAGAATTACAATAGCTTTTGATGTAATAGATGAAAAAACAATTAAACAAACATATAATAAATATGGAGAGGTAGGAATTAACACAAGTTTCTTGCCTATATATTAATGAACATATCTGAAAATTTCTTAACTAAAGAAGAGTTGCAAGTTGTTAATAAAGAAATTTTACAAAATGATTTTCCATGGTATCCAATGGATAATACTTTAAAAGATAAATCATTTCCAATGATGACACATATTTTAATTGAAAGATGTGATCATGATGAGAAACCTATTTCTAATTCTAATTATAGTTCTTTTTTTGAAACAATAGTTAAAAGATTTTGTAAAAAATATAAAATTAAATTTAATAGATTTTTAAGAGCTTCTCTTAATTTAACCATGTCTAATAGTAAATATTCTTTTATATCACCCCATGTAGATCATAGATTTAAACATAATTTAATTATAATTTATTTAGAAGATTGTTCAGGAGACACAATAATATTTGATAGGAAATATACAGAGGGAGATAATATTATAGACGTTGAATCATTAAAAATTAAAAAATTAAAAATACTTAAAAAGATAAAACCTAAACAAGGTAAAGTTATGATATGTGATGGATCTTATTTTCACACTTATGGGTTTTGCAAACACGATGAAATAAGAAGAGTTGGAGTTTTTACTTTTATATGAATTTAAAACATTATTATTGGTATTTTAAATCTGCATTACCACCTAAGTTATGTGATGATATAATTAGGTATGCCTTATCAAAAAATGAATCTATGGCAAGGACTGGAGGTTTTGATGATCAAAAACCTTTATCTCAAGATCAGATATTAGATTTAAAAAAGAAAAGAAATTCTGATTTAGTTTGGTTAGATGAAACTTGGATATACAAAGAATTACACCCTTACGTTAAAGTTGCCAATAAAAACGCTGGGTGGAACTTTGAATGGGATGCTAGTGAACAAATACAATTTACAAAATATAAAATTAATCAATATTACGATTGGCATTGTGATAGTTGGAAACACCCTTATAATAAACCAAGAAACAATCTTCAACATGGTAAGATAAGAAAAATTTCTATGACCTGTCAACTAACAGATGGTTCAGAATACAAAGGTGGAGAGTTAGAGTTTGATTTTAGAAATTATGATCCACATATGAGAGATGAATCTATACATAAAGTGCAATGTAAAGAAATACTACCTAAAGGATCAATTATTGTGTTTCCAAGTCATGTGTGGCACAGGGTAAAACCAGTGACTGCAGGGACAAGGTATTCATTAGTTATGTGGAATCTTGGACAGCCATGGAAATGATACAATATAAAATGATAGGCGAAAACATAGCGTACACAAAATTGCCAAAAGAAATAGTTAAAGAACTTACTGGTTGGAAAAAAGAATGTGATAAAATTAAAAAACACCCTCTTTCTTATTTAAAATTACATGAAAATTTTGGTTCAAAAACTAATAATTATCAAGTTTCTATACCTTCTAAATTAATTGAAGATTCTTATTGGCTGCCTTTTGTTTTAAGATTATGTAGTATTTTAACTAAAGAACCACATAGAAATTTTTTCATAAGAAAATGGAACGGTCACTTTGATGGTTATGATGTATGGATAAATTACTCCTATAAAAATAATAGTAATCCTGAACATGCTCATGCTGGTTGTTTTTCTGGAGTTATTTATTTAAATAATAAAAAAGATAAAACTATTTTTACAAAAGAAAAAGTTAATTTTGTAGGAAAAAAAGGAGACATGATAATTTTTCCTTCCACGGTTTTACATAAAGTTAATAAACAAAAAGAAAAGTATGAAAGAATAACTTTTGCTTTTAATATAAATAGACAATTATGGAAATAAACGAATATTTTAAAACACCTGTATGTGTAGAAAACAAACCAGAGTTTGTAAAAAGTTTAAACAAAGCTTCTGATAAATATATTAACAAAGCTAAAAAGACAATTTGGAAAGACTACATAAAAAAACATGGTGATTTTGGAACATCTTATCATTCAACTCCTCTTACATTAGATAATGATTTTTTAGATTTTAGAAATTATGTTGGTCAAAAATCTTGGGAGTTTTTAGATTGGCAAGGTTATGATATGTCAGAATATCAAACAATGTTTAGTGAAATGTGGGTGCAAGAATTTTCTAAAAAAGGTGGTGGCAATCATTCTGCGCACATACATTGGAATCAACATGTATCAGGCTTTTATTTTTTAAAAGCTAGTGATAAAACATCATATCCTATTTTTCACGAACCAAGAACTGGTGCTCGTGCTACTAAATTAAAATTAAAATCAAAAGATGACATAACACACGGAACTGAATTAGTTAGATATAAAGTAGAACCAGGCACGTTGATAATGTTTCCAGGATATCTAGAACACGAGTTTTCTGTAGATCACGGCAAAGAACCTTTTAGATTCATACATTGGAATATACAAGCAGTGCCAAAACCCATGGCTAAAAATGTATAAACATTCTTTTATATATACAATAGTTGAGGATCATATCGATATAGATACTACAACAAAAAAATTAATTAAAAACATTAAATTAACAAAGGATGTAATAAGACCAGAAATGAATCTAACTTCTTTTTATCAAAACAACGATGATTTAAATAATTTAATTATTAATAAATTAGGTGTTATATTTGAAAAATTAAATTTAGTTTTGTCACATTGTTGGATTCAAAAATATTTAAAGAATAGTTACCATAGTGTTCACACACATAATCCAAGAGGTAAATCTTTTGTTTGGTTTATAGAAGGAAACAAAGACTCATCACCATTATGTTTTTATGATGTAGGATATCCTTCTGTAGATATAAACGAAAATATTACTTGTGAGTTCGTGCCTGGTAAATTAATTATATTTCCTGGATTTATACCTCACGAGGTGAGACCTAATAAAAATAACAATCGACTAATAGTAAGTGGAAATCTTAATGAGCTACAAAGTAATAGATAATTTTTTAAATAATCAATTTTACGAAAAACTTTCGTATGACATAAAAGGTGAAAACATGCCTTGGTATTATACAAAGATAGATGTAGATTTAAAAAAAAGTAGAAACAATGGTCTTTTTACTTATACCTATTATGGTAATTACAGACCTCAATCTGATTTATTTGAAGCACATATAAAACCTATAATAGAAAGTTTAGATATTCACGCACTTATGTTAGTAAGAGCAAATTTAGTTTTAAGAGATGTTGAAACAATAGAAACACCATATCATATCGACAATAATTGTTTGTACGCTACCACAGGTATTTTATTTTTAACAACATGTAATGCAAAAACTATTTTAAATATTAAAAATAAAGAAGTGCCTATCGATAGCGTAGAGAATAGATTATTATTATTTGATAGTAAGATAGAACACAAAGTTTTATATCACACTGATGTTTGGAGAAGACACGTAATAAACTTTAATTTTATAAGAAACAATAATGAAGTCTACCCTTAAAAAACACAATTTTCCTAAAAATAGTTTTATCAAAGGATGGTACATACCAGATGATGTCTGTGATAATTTAGTTGATTATTTTAATAAAAATAAAAACAAAACTCATGAGGGAGTAAGTTACTATAACGGTGAAAAAATTGTAGATAAACAAACTAAAGATTCTATTGATATTAGTTTAGGAAATAATAATTTTGAAAAAGGAGTTGCAGGATATAGATTTTATTTACAACAAGTTTTAGATTTGTATGTAGAAGAATTTCCTGAAGTAAATCGACTTGATAAATTTAACGTTGAAGACGTTAATGTTCAATGGTACCCACCAAACGGTGGTTTTAAAAAATGGCACTATGAAACTGGAGCAAAAGTAAACATGGGAAGAGTTTTAGTTTTTATGACTTATTTAAAAGATGTTAAAAAAGGTGGCACTCATTTTAAATATCAAAATTTAACCACGCCTGCGGTAAAAGGATTGACTATAATTTGGCCGCCTGACTGGACACACACTCATAAAGGTGAAATAAGTGAGGAAGAAAAAATAATAGCTACAGGATGGTTTAGTCTTATATGAGTTTTAAAAAAAATAAATACGCAGTAATTAAACAAGCAATATCAAAAGACCTAGCAGCTTTTGTTGCAAATTATTTTTCTATGCAAAAACAAGTTTATGATACTTGTCGACAAGCTAGATACTTTTCACCTTTTGAAAATATATTAGGTCACTATGAAAGTGAAAATGAGCAGATACCAGACACATACTCTCAATATGCTAACATGGCCATGGAAACTTTATTATTAAAATGTCAACCTAAGATGGAAAAAATAACACAATTAAAATTAACTCCTGCTTATTCTTATGCACGAATATACAAAAAAGGTGATGAACTTAAAAGACACAAAGATAGATTTAGTTGTGAGATATCAACTACTATGAATCTTGGTGGTGATGATTGGCCTATATATTTAGAGCCATCTGGAGACAAGGGGAAAAAAGGAGTAAAGGTAGATTTAAAACAAGGAGACATGTTAGTTTATAGAGGATGTGATTTAGAACACTGGAGAAAACCATTTAAAGGTAATGAGTGTGTGCAAGTTTTTTTACATTATAATAATGTTAAAACACCGGGAGCTAAAGAAAATATGTATGATAGAAGACCACATTTAGGACTACCTCCTTGGTTTAGAAAATGATACCCTTTAATTTTCCTATTTTAAAAAACAAACTTAAAGAAAACTCTAAGATAAAAAAACAATTATTAGAGTTAATAGATAAACAGGAATCAGGTTGTTTAAAACAAGATGACGATTATTTTACAGACAGCATTTCAAGAGTAGATTGGAATAGAAGACATGATACAAAAAGAGAGTGGGTTAAATTAGTTGGTCCTCATCTACAAAAACATTTTACAGAAGAAGTAAAAAAAATAGGTTTATCCCAGGTGCAGATTTTTGAATTATGGTTTCAACAATATGGTGAAGGAGATACACATGGTTGGCATGTTCACGGACATAACTTTACGGGTGTTTATTATTTAGAGTTTGGAAAGAACTCTCCTAAGACTCAAATAGTAGAACCTTTATCTTTAAAAATTATCGACGTAGATGTAAAGCAAGGAGATGTCATTATATTTCCAAGTATGTTTATACATAGAGCACCACCCTCTCAAACTAAAAAAAGAAAAACAATTATATCATTTAATTTTAATGCAGAATATGTGCATGATGATTTTTTAAAAATTTTAAGAGCATGAAAATCATAGACAATTTTCTTTTAGATAATGACTTTAAAAAAATACAAGAGATTTTTATGTCTTCAGACTTTCCGTACTATTTTAACAGCACGGTTGCTGATAAAACTGATACTAATAATTTTTATTTTACACATATAATTTATGATAAAAATGTCATTAATAGCGATTACTATGAAACGTTAGCACCATTGTTAACAAAGCTTGATACAATGTTTTTAAGAAGGGTAAAGGTAAACTGCTACACAAGAAGTGAAAAAATAATAAAACATAAAGCACATAAGGACTACGAAATATCACACAAAGGAGCCATACTTTCTTTAAACACTTGCAATGGTGGAACTTACGTAGGCAAAAAATTTATAAAATCTGTGGCTAATCGCATATTGTTATTTGATCCCTCTGTCTTTCATTCAAGCACCAACTGCACAGACCAACAGGCTAGGTTCAATATCAACATAAATTGGAAGTAAAAAGGGGTATATTTTTATAATATTTGTTGTATAATCGTGCGCTATGCTACAGAAAATAGGATTTCAACCAGGTATTAATAAACAAATTACAGCAACCCAAGCAGAGGGCCAATGGATTGATTGTGATAATGTTAGATTTAGATATGGTATTCCAGAAAAAATAGGTGGTTGGAACCAATTAGGAACCTTAAATGAAAATGAGTTAACAGGTGCAGGTAGAGGTCTTCATCACTTTGTTAATAGTTTAGGTAGAAGATATGCCATTATTGGTACTAACAGAATATTATATGCCTTTTCTGGTGGTGTGTTCTATGACATACATCCTATTAAATCTACAACCACGCTTACAAATGCATTTACCACGACTAACGGATCAACATCTGTTAAAATAACTTTTACTAGTGCTCATGGTATAAACCCACAAGATATAGTTTTATTAGATAATTTTACTTCAATAACAGGATCTAATTTTAGTGCCTCTGATTTTGATCTTAAAAAATTTATGGTAACGACCGTGCCATCTAGCACAGAAATAACAATTACAATGCCATCAGCAGAATCAGGATCTGGCGCAACCACATCAGGCGGTATAAGAGTACAACACTATTATACGGTTGGATCTGCTGTTCAAGAAAAAGGTTTTGGTTGGGGTCTTAGTTCTTGGGGTGGTGAAGCATCTAATGCCATCACAACAACATTAAATGGTGCGATTGATGCCTCAACAACTACAATCGTATTAACAGATGCTTCTCAGTTTCCTAGCTCTGGAACTAGTTTTATTAAAATAGGAACTGAAGAAATATCTTATACAGGTGTAACTAGTAATACTTTAACAGGTGTAACTA
>Ga0209348_1001631_pt1 | contig 10831 bp, 6 predicted proteins | sample ETNvirenome_2_30_FD_184065 | JGI IMG/M metagenome (GOLD analysis project Ga0209348, IMG submission 184065) | Marine viral communities from the Pacific Ocean - ETNP_2_30 (SPAdes) (version 2) | ecosystem: Environmental > Aquatic > Marine > Oceanic | place: Pacific Ocean | collected 2013-06-22 | reverse complement strand
AGAAGGATAAATAGTTTTATTCTGAGAGAAAAATGAGGTAAAATAATGCCTTATATAGGTAGAGACTTAAATCGTGGCAATTATTTAAAGTTAGATGATATAAGTTCATCTTTTAATAGTTCAACAAAAACATTTAACTTAACAGTAGGTGGTTCCGCATTTACGCCAGGTTCTGCTTTCTCGATTTTAGTCTCTGTTGGTGGTGTTATACAAGAACCTGAGTCTGCATATCAAGTCAATAACAGTGAAATAACATTTGCAAATGCTCCGACAGCACAGGACGGATTTTTCTGCATTGCTTTAGGAGTTCCACTTGGAATTGGTGTGCCTGGCAGTGGAACAGTAAACGGCCCACAAATCGCAAAACCATTTAATTATGATGGTTTTTTCTATCTGAATGATGCAAATAATCGAGTAGGTATTAATAGTTCAATTCCAACATCAGCATTAGATGTTAGTGGAACAATAAAAGCATCTTCATTTAGTGGGCCAATTGGTAATCCAAGTGGTATTTCGACATTTTATGATTTAAGAGTAACCAATAATTTAACAGTTGAAGGAACAACTACTACACTTGATACGAATTTAGTAGGTGTAGATCGAGTCGAGGTAGGAGCAAATAGTAATAGTATTGTAGGTGTCGCAGTCACTCAGAGTGGAACAGCAGATATACTTAGATTATATGATGGTGCGTCACAGGTAGTCACAGTTGATGATACAGGTAAAGTTGGCCTTGGAACCGCAATACCTGGTGAAGCATTACATTTAGGTGATAATCAGAAAATTGCACTTGGGTATGGTGAAGATCTAACATTAACTCATCAAGGTACAAACTCTGTTATCTTTAGTGAAACTGGAGAACTTCATATTCACGCAAGAGGTGCTGTTGGTGATTTTTATCTAAAGGCAGATGATGATATTTTTATAAGAGTAAATGGTGCTAACGAAGGAATCAAAGTAATTGGTGGAGATGCAGTTCAACTCTTTCACGCAGGTAATAAGAGAGCACAGACATTATCAAATGGATTCCAAACTCAACATCAAACTCCTATCTTTCAACTATTTGGTGAGAATGCTAGTGGCACAAGAGCTTCAAATGGTTATCTGAACTTCTATCTAAGAGACGGTAATAGTAATAGTTATAGTGTTGCAAGAGTTCTTGGTGCAACTGATAATAGTAATGGTGGATATGGTTGTTTACAATTCCAAACAGCATTTGCCAATTCATTAACCACAAAAATGATCATTACCAGAGAGGGTAATGTCGGTATTAATAGTGAGTCACCAGCAGCAAAATTAGATGTAAATGGAGATACAAGAATACAAGGTAATGTAAACGTTGTTGGTGTTCTGACTGCTACTAGTGCTCTTAAAGGTGGTTCACTTAGATTAAATGACTACCAAACTGCTTACTTTGGAAGTAGCAATGATTTACAGATTTACCATAATCCTAATATAAATGTAATTGATTCGAATACTACCGACTTATACATCAAACATGGCAATGAATTTATGATCAAAGCCATTGGTGATGGGCCCGTTGAATTATACCATGATAATGTAAAGAGATTTGAAACAACAACTGTTGGAGCAAGAGTAACTCATTCAGGTGCAACTACTAGATTAGTCGTAGGATCTACTGATGCTAGTGGTGCTTGGTTAGTACTTGATGGCGATTCAAATGGTGATGGTGCTGGTAGTGATTATGCATACATTGAACACAGTTCGAGTGGACATTTAAATCTTATTAATCCAGTTGGTGGTGTAGCATTAAAGGGTGGAGGTGTTAATTCTGTTGTTTGTCAAGAGGATGCTGAAGTTGTTATATATCATAATGGAAATCGAAAATTTGAAACTCAGACAACGGGAGCAAAAGTAACTGGAATTTTAGACGTAACAGGAAATATTACAGGGAGTGGTGATCTAACTCTTACAGACACTGCTACTGATAGTGCTGCTGGGCCAGAATTTAAACTCATCAGAAATAGTGCATCACCAGCTAACGCAGATTATCTTGGACAGATTAAGTTTGCTGGAAAGAGTAGTACAGGTGTAGAGAGAAATTATGCAAAGATTACAGGTAAGATATTAGATGTAGATAATGGAAACGAAGATGGTATTCTTGAGTTCGCACATATTAGAAATGGTTCTCAAACAATTACTGGTAGATGGAGAAGTGATAGTTTACAATTATTGAATAGTACAAACCTTACTGTAGATGGTAATAGTACTTTTAACCAAGATGTTACTTTTATAGGAGACAGTACACACTTAACTTGGGATAGATCAAATAGAACGCTACAAGCTCAAGACGGTGTATATCTTAAGTTTGGAACTCAAGGTGATTATCAGATATATCATGATGGAGCTAACGCAGTTCACAGAGTTACAGGAGATGGTGATTTAAAGATACTTGTTGAAGAAAAAAACTTTATAGTACAAGGAACTGGTGGACATCAAATAATAAAAGGAATTGATAACGGAGCCGTACAATTATATCACAATAATACATTAAGATTAGAAACTTTTGACAACAGTCCTTATGTTGGTGTATCAGTTACAAATGATTTAATTCTTAATGGTGCTGGTGATGTAGCAATTAGATGGGCAGTTGGTGGTAATGCAGGTAGCAACTTCAAATGGGGTATGTATTATGCCCATAGTGATGGAGCGTTAAGACTTTTTGATAATGTCAATAGTCGAACTGTATCAGTTTGGAAAAATACTGGAGCTATTGAATTAAACTATGCAGCAAGTAAAAAGTTTGAAACCACCACTAATGGCGTTCAAATTACAGGCAGTCTAACGGTTACTGACGATATTTTCTTAAGTGATGCTAATACTGCATATTTTGGAACTAATAATGACATGAGGATATATCACTCAGGTACACATGGATATGTAAAAAATACAGTAGGCAATCTCTATTTTATGACCACCAATAGTGAGTATGGTGCTTTAATGTATGCAAATGCGGGTGTTGAATTAAGATATGATAACGTTAAGAAGTTAGAGACAACATCGACTGGCGTGTTGTGTCTTAGGTATGCGTTTGATACTGATAATTACATAACTTGCAATAACTCAGCCAATACAATGGAGTTTGTACTTGGTGATAGTGACATTGGTGAATTTTCTGGTAGTGGTTTGATGCTCAGAGATAACATGCAACTTAGATTAGGAACTGGAAATGATTTAAGGCTATATCATGATGGAACATCAAACTATATAAGCAATAGAACAGGTAATTTATATATTGAGGCTAAATCAGGTGAAACAGCAATTCAAATAATTCCTGATGGAGCCGTAGATTTACGACATAACGGTTCTAAGAGACTTGAGACAACTTCAGACGGAGTTGATTTTGGTACAGGTGGTGCAAATGATATTTTATGTATTTCTGGGCAGACAATTCATAGAACAGGTGGTAATGGATGCGGACTTCATTTTTCATCATCTGTTATTCTTCCAACAAACGCTGCTGGTACAACAGGCGATCAAACTTGTAGTCTTGGAAATGGTAGTAATAGGTTCACAAGTCTAAACGTAATGCAACTACAAGTTTATGATCGTGTAGGTACTGATCTTAAGCCTTATGCAAGTAACACTTATGATTTAGGGTCTACTACATATCGTTGGAGAAACATATACACCAATGACCTTAACTTATCGAACGAAGGTGGTTCAAATGATGTAGACGGTACTTGGGGCTCATATACAATTCAAGAGGGTGAGGATGACTTATTCTTAATAAATAAACGTAGTGGTAAAAAATACAAGTTTAATCTCACGGAGGTATCATAATGCCATTAGTTGGGACAAATAATATAATACAAAAACAAGTGCTGAGTGCAACTAATCTTGTTACAACAAATCCAGGTTCAAGTTTTCAAGAAGTTAGTAGTGCTTACAGATTAAGCATCACTCCAAAATTTTCAAATAGTTTGATATTTCTTGAATATTTTATTCCTTTGAATCAAACCACAAGTGGACATAATAATATTTTTGGATTTAGTGGTTACAGATATGCACCATCATCAGCAAATTTAGATTCGAGAGGCCAAGGTTCTGGAAATAGAAAACAATTTGCAGGTGGTAATATGAGAGCACAAAATGGATATGATCATAACGATCATAACTTAGAATATTTTATTGCGTTTGATTCACCAGCTACAACCTCTACTTGTACTTACGGATTTCAAGTTTATCAAGAAAGTAGTGATTCTGGAACAATTTATATTGCTCATTCTCAAGGTAATAACTCTACTTGGGGAATGTCATCAAGAGTCATTATCACAGCATCGGAGATAGCACAATGAATGATTATAATTATGTTGCAGAGGCATGCACTGAACTTCTTCGTGGTAAAGATGTTGGATTTAATATTGATGGTTATGTAACCACAGAAGAAGAATGGAAAGCTGCATATGAAGAACAAGTCGGAAAAACTGAAGATAATATTGCAATTATGAGTTCTGATCCAACAAAATGGCAAGTTACTTGGGCACAGATTCAAACTGAGGTAGAAAAACTAAAAACAGAATTACCATTACGGATAGTGAGAACCGAAAGAAATCATCGACTTACTGACACAGACTGGGTGGTTGCAAAAGCAACTGAAACTGGAGTTGGAATATCCACTGAGTGGAAAACATATCGTCAGGCACTCAGAGATATTACTAAAACAGCAACTTCTATAGATGATGTCGTGTGGCCCACAAAACCATCATAAATAATCAAAAACTATAATGGCAATTAATCGAAATCGAGAACTATCCCAAATCGCATCAATCGTTATAGTTGATGATGCGAATAAAAATGTCGGAATTGCCACTACTGCTGCACCAAAAGTTGGTATTGGTAAAACTGATCCTTCATATAAATTAGATGTGGTCGGTGCAATAAATAGTAATAATGATGTTAAAGTCAATGGTGTTAGTATTCAAGCATCAGCATTAGCTGACGCAACAGCACTTGCAATCGCATTAGGATAAAACATGGCAAATACCTTTAAATTAAAAACGAAAGCAAATGTGGGGGTGACTACATCAAATGTTTATGCAGTGCCTTCAGCAACAACAACGGTTGTGATTGGTGTGACTCTTGCGAATACTTCAGGTTCAAGTATCAATGTCGGTGTTGGTGTTACAAGGGCATCTTCAGATGATGTTAAATTGATGAAAAATGTTCCAATACCTCAAGGTTCATCTTTTGAATTTATGGCTGGTAACAAAGTTGTATTGGAAACTACGGACACTTTGACTGCAGAAAGTGATGTCAACAACAGTCTTGACGTTGCTCTGACAATAATGGAAATCACATAGGGGCAATAAATGGCACTCACCAAAGTTAGTGGAGGTATATTAGATCCTGGCATAAGTGTTGCTGGTATTGTTACCGCAACAGGATTCGATGGGCCTTTTATTGGTGGTTCGAGTAAGAATATTGTTGCAGGTATTATAACTGCGACTGAATTAGATATATCTGGAAATATAGACGTAGATGGACATACTGAACTTGATCAATTAAATGTGTCTGGTGTATCAACATTTGTTGGAAATATTGGTGGAACTCCTACTTTTACTGGTGATGTAACTTTTAATGGAAACGTATCAATCGCACAGACATTAACATATTCAGATGTCACAAACATAGATTCAGTTGGTATTGTTACTGCAAGAGAAGGTGTTAGAGTTCCATATGATGGTACTAACTCTACAAAGTACATTTCTGTTGGTGCTAGTGATGATTTAAAAATATATCACCACGCTGCTAGTTTTTCATTTATAGAAAATAATACTGGTATTCTTCATATAAGAAGTGTTGATGGTATTAAATTACAGGATCAAAATGGTTCTGAAATGTTTGTTAATTGTGTTGATAACGGAGCCGTTGAATTATATCATGATAACTCAAAGAAATTTGAAACGACTGCATCGGGAGCTACTGTAACTGGTGATTTTGTAATTTCAGATACAAACCCTAGACTTACATTTACTGATACAGACCATAACCCAGATTTTCATATTCAAGTTGATGGTGGAAATTTTGAAATAAAAGATTCAACTAATAATCGTATTAAATTTCAAATTGATAGTAATGGTCATATATTAATACCACGTGATGACACATATTTAAAAATTGGTACTGGTAGTGATATACAAATATATCATAGTTCAAATGCTAGTTATATACAAAATGGTACTGGGCCTTTAAATATTAAAAGCATAGCACAAGACCAAGATATAGCAATTCAAGGAAATGATGGTGGAAGTAATATTAGTATGTTGTATTTTGATACCTCTGAGGCTGGAAATGCAGAATTTTCTGGAGATATAAAATTACAGGATGGTAAAAAGGCTAAGTTTGGATATTCAAATGACTTAAGTTTAGGTCATGTTTTTATTAATAATAGTCACAATGGTGTTATTAATAATGCTACAAATGTTCTTTTCATAGAGTCAGATACCATTGTATTTAGAGATAAGAGTGGTCAGGGTGCTGAAACATTGGCACAGTTCGTAAAAGATGGAGCCGTTGAATTATATCATAATAATTCAAAGAAATTTGAAACCACCAGCTCAGGGGCTACTGTTAGTGGTCAACTCACTGCTGGTACGTCTGGTGGACAAAACCCATCTCAATCAACTTGGGCTACAAACTCAGCGTTAAATTTATATGGAAGTTATGGTGGAGGAATAGCTTTTAATGACAATGGCAATAATGGCTTTGTTCAATACGTTGAAAGTTCTGGAACTATATTTAATTTAAAATGTGGTGCAGTTGGTGGTTCTACTGAACAAGTAATAAGAGCTGTCAAAGATGGGACAGTAGAATTATACCATAATAGTGTAAAGAAATTAGAAACAACTTCAAGTGGAACAACTATTAGTGGAAATCTTATTGCTAATACGGCTTCTGGTAGAAGTACGGAACTACATGCTTCTGGTTTAGGGATAACTAGAGATAGTAAAACTCTTGACTTAAATGCAAACTACGCTGGTGCAAATACTCATTCACAAATTAACTCGACCAATACACAACTTAGACTTGGTATAAGTAATTCAGATACCTTAAGAGTTACTGCTGATTCAATTATATTAACGGATGATAAAAAAGCTATTTTTGGTACAGGGAATGATTTTGAAATTTCTCATTCTGGTGGTGTTAATTTTCTTCTCTCACCTAACAATAGACAATTACAATTAAAAGGTGATGGTGGATTATTAATTAGAGCTGGTGGTAATCAAAATATCGCTAATTTCCTTCAATCTGGTGTAACTTTATATCATAGTGTTGGAAATGCATACACAGCAAGATTTGTTACTACCTCAACAGGTATCACAGTAACAGGAGAAGTCGCAGCATCACAAGACTATCCAGACTTCAAACCAGCATTAGATCTTAATTTTTCATTAACTAAAAAATTAGATCCAAGAATTACTTTTACCAGAGATGGTTCAGCATCTTATGTCGATGAAAATGGAGATCTTAAGTACTCTACAAATGCTCCAAGATTTAACCACGATCCAATAACAAAAGAGTGTAAGGGATTATTAATGGAGGGAGCAAAAGCAAACTTACTTCAATATAGTAATCAAATGACAAACGGTAATGCCACTCTTGAATACAATACATCTGATGTTGTTGCACCTGACGGAACTAATACTGCAATAAAAATGTCAATAAGTGGCAGTGGTTATAAGTATGCTTTTCCTTATGGCAATTCTGGAACAGATTCAAATAGAGTAGGAAGAAGGTTAAGTTATTGGGTTAAAAAAGGTTCTTATGATGAAATTAATTTAACAAATAATAATTACTTGAAATTCACATTTTCAACAAAATCAATTACTAATAATGGAACATATAATACTTATAGGGAAAAAGTTGAAGAGTATCCCAATGACTGGTATAGAGTATCTTATACAATCCCACAAGATGCAGCTAATTCAACTTTAATCGGTAAAGCAGGTGGAAGTGATGGTGATGTGGCTGCTTACTTCTGGGGTTTCCAACTTGAAGAGAATGGATATGAAACTTCATATATCCCAACAAATGGAGCTAGTGTAACTCGTGCAGCAGATTCTGCAGTTATAGATGGGGAAGATTTCGATGAGTTCTTTAGTCATAATGGTGTTGAATTTAATGATTATCGAGGAACATTAATTTCATTTTCGGAAGAAGATTATTACGCAAACCTTACTGCAGCCAGATACAATAAAGTGCAACTTGAAAAAGATAATAGTGATAAAGTTTCACTGGCAATTGTGGGAGATAGTAGTAGTCCATATGTTCAAGGACAGATTAAATATGGAACTGCCACTCAAATAAATGGAACTTCTTCGGGAGGCACAGTTCCAACGATTTTAAAACATGGAATTGCTTTTGCAAAAAATAGTGGTGCTTATACTTATAATGGCAATGTAGTTCAGACTGATAATACTATGAATGTTGCTAATTTAAGTCTAAAGTACACTCAACTTACTATAGGTGGTTATCCATCAAAAACACATCTGAAGAGAATTATCTATTATACTAATAGAATCTCAGATACTCAGTTAAGGAATCTAACTTCATAATAAATACCACAGGAGATATATTAAACAATGCCTAATCTAGTCGGAATCGGAAACAGTCAAGTACCAACAAATGCAATGTTGGGTGGATTGGCCTACCAAGATTCCGTTGGTGAAATCGATATTGAAAAAATAAAAGCAAGAACATCTGACACTGCCACAGATGTATTTGTATATGATACTCGTAAGGATTCTGATGGTGGTGCATGGAGACACAGAACACAAAATACATCTTGGTACAATGAGGGAGTAAGTCCGACAAGAGGTGCTCGAAAAGAATTTCCTTCTGTTGCTGTGATTGTTTGTTTCACTAATGGATTAATAATATATGATGGTGATGACCCCAATTTACCTATGTGGATGGAATGGACTACCGCTAATGGTATATACATGCTCCGAGGCCCTTCAAGTGGAAAAATTGCAGCAATGAATGGTATCATAGCAGTGACTAATGCTAGTACTTATGGTGGGGTAGTATTGATTTATTTTATCTCCGATACCGCTAGATCTTATAGACAACTTAGTTCCAATAATAATAGTGAAGGACACTGGATGGGAAATGGTCTCGCTACTCGAAATGATTTTTCTACAAATAATTATAGTAATAGTGCTGGAGGACGTGTTTTACCTACTCTTATAGATGAAAATACTAGGGATGTAGCAATGACTGTGCTACCAAATGCACCGATTGATCCTGCTACTGGACTTCCAAGACCTACAATTGCTGTTGCGACTATTGGTGGATCGTGTATTATTAAAGATGATGATGAAAAAGTCATTCCCTATACCACCATAGCAACAGAAAATATAGATATTCATCCAGATGGATTTATGTTAGATGGAATCACTGGAGCAGTCAATGATAATTTTTCTCTCTTTGATATCAATAATAGAACAAGAGTAACTGCATATGATGCTAGAGCATCAGTTAGTGCATATCCATTATATCTCAACCAAGGAACTGGTGACTGTAAGTTTGAAGGAAATAGTAATGAAATAGCAATAGCACAAACAATGGGATTATTGAGAATTGAAGAAGTAATCGATGATTATGCTAGTGGATTGCAAAATAGAACCACATCTTCCTACAACACAGGATGGATGTTAGGAAACACTCAAGGTGCTTTTCTTTCAGATATTGACACTACTTTCACTTCTGCTGGAATTGCTGTAACTGGAACTGAATATGTAACCAATGGAAATTTTGCATCTGGTTTAAGTGGGTGGACACAGGTAATAGGCACTGGAGGAAGTATTTCAGTCAATGGTAGTTCTCAAGTAGTTATTACTAGTCAAGATGCTTCCAATCGAACAGAGCTTCGACAAGACGTAACAGTTCCTAAAGGCGTAGACCTTATCTACTCATTTGATATAATTTCTGGATCTATCTATAACGGTGGATTTGCATCTAGTAACATAGGAGCAGGAACATATCAATGGACGTTTAATATTCCAGGAACAGGAACTCAAACAATTAACTTATGGTATACTCCACCTGGTTGGACTGGATCAAACAGAATTATGGATAATATTAGTATCACAACAGCAGAACAAGATAGAAGTGTACACGGTGGTTTCAATACTAATACTGGAACTACCACTCAAAGACACGGACTTCGAGTTTATGGAACAGTTAATAAGAGACGAGTTGCGGTTGGTGCAGAATTAGTTGGATATAATTTTCCAGCAGCAACATCTTATTTACACCAACCATATACTCCAGAAATTGGTAATATTGGAAGTGATCCTTTTTGCGTTATGGGATGGTTTTACAATACTCCACGAGGTGTAACTTTTTTTGATATTGCTAGTGCTGGAAATCCTCGATTTTTTGTAGCACAGATGTATAATTCAGATAATTTTTGGTTTTATATGAGCACTGGATCTGGTGCCCAAAGTTGGCAACCTATATCTGGTGGAGGTGTTGAGAATGAAGCTCGTTGGCAGTTTATAGCAGTTAAGAGAGTTGGAACCAGACTCTCCTACTCTTATAATGGTGCAGACTTTGTTAGTCAAATAAACGGTGCTTGGGGTGGAAGTCTTGCTAGTAATGCACCTCATCCCTTTGTCACACTTGGACAAAACTATACTCATGGTTCGGCTCATTTTGGTAGTAATGGAATGATGTCATTATGGAAATTTTCTACTTCAGTACCAACTAATGAACAAATTAAAAAGATTTATAACGATGAAAAATTATTATTCCAAGAAAATGCCAAGTGTTCTCTTTATGGAACATCAGATAACGTAAAAGC
>Ga0209348_1001629_pt1 | contig 10836 bp, 9 predicted proteins | sample ETNvirenome_2_30_FD_184065 | JGI IMG/M metagenome (GOLD analysis project Ga0209348, IMG submission 184065) | Marine viral communities from the Pacific Ocean - ETNP_2_30 (SPAdes) (version 2) | ecosystem: Environmental > Aquatic > Marine > Oceanic | place: Pacific Ocean | collected 2013-06-22 | reverse complement strand
GATATGCTCAACCAACAACGATTTATTCCTATCGAGCAAATTAACTGTAAAAAAGTACGTCCCACCTTTTACATAATTACGACGATATTGCATTGCATATCCATTGTATTATTTGTTACGCATTAGATAAATAAAGCGCAATTTTAGGATATTTACAACATTGACGTAGGTCGGATAAATGGCGAAGCCATGCCATCCGACAATTAATTTATAAGTATAAGCGTTTATTGTATTGATATGGTTTTGTCGGATGGCGCTTCGCTTATCCGACCTACATATAAAACCAATGCTTTATAAAATCTCTACCACATCATATTCATGGTTTTTTCCTGCAATGGTTAGGCTTACTTCATCATCAAGTTGTTTGCCTAAAAGTTGTTTACCTAGCGGTGCTTCTGGTGTAACAACTTGAATAGTCAGCCCTTTTACTTCAACCGTTAAACCGCCTGCGGCTGGGCCTAAGTAAAACCATTTTTGTAAGGCGTTTTCATCTTCTAGGCAAACGAGAGAGCTTATAATCACTTTTTTGTAAGTGGGCTCTTTAAAAATGGCTTCAAATTGTTTAATACTTTTGTAGCAATCGTTTACACGCTCGGCTTGGCCTTGTGCTAAATAAGCGGCCTCGAGTCCTAGGGTGTCGTATTGCGTTTCTGCAACGCTTTCTTCGTGAGTGGCGGCGTCGTGCGCGGCTTTGGCAGCTTGTTTTGCACTGTTTAATTGTGCTTCGAGTGCAAATTTAAGGTGTTCTATTACGTGGGATTTATTCATGAAAGGCGCTAATAACCAATACGGTAAACTATGTGATTAATTTTACCGTTATAAGGCGCTTAAAACCATTATTTTAAGCGCCTGTGTTTTAATGCAGATTTTTAAAAGCATTTATTGCTAGGGCATATCGAGCAACGCTTGCGTTTCTGCATCTTGTTTTTCTTCGTAATTTTTAGCACTTAACCCTAAAAGCTCAGGTAAAGTAGCCGCAATACAAATAGATGAGAACGTACCGACTACAATGCCAGTAAATAGCGCGATGGCAAAGCCTTGTAATGGCGCACCAGCGAGGAGCCAAACACTTGCAACTGTAGCAAGCGTGGTGCCCGATGTAATAAGCGTACGCGTTAAGGTACTTTTTATGGCGTTGTTAATAATACTTGCGGGGCTAAGCGCATTATTAGATTTAACACGTAAAAGCTCGCGTACTCTATCGCCTACTATTATAGAGTCGTTAAGTGAATAACCTATAATGGCCAGCAAACTGGCAAGTACCGTTAAATTAAACTCAATATTTAATAGCGAAAATAGCCCCAGTACCAGTAATAAATCATGCACTAGCGCAACCACAGAGCCAACAGCTAAACGCCATTCAAACCGTACAGCTAAATAAAGCATTACTGCAACCATGGCTGAAAATAGCGCTAAACAACCTTGTTCAAACAGTTCATCACCCACTTGCGAGCCAATATATGCTGATGATAAAACCTCGGCGTTAATGTCTGCATTTTGTGTAATGGCGCTTTGCCAATCACTACTATTTGCTGTTGAACCGCTGGGCGCTTCGCGTAGTTGAAAGTGATTATTACCTTGTGCGGTTAGTTCAAACTCGCCATTGTGATTTTTAGTAATAAATTGCTCAAGTTGTTTTAGCTCAACACCTTGGCTGGTGGTAAATTCTGTTAGGTAACCACCGGTAAAGTCGAGCCCAAAATTAAGCCCTTTTTGACTAAGCGTAAATACCGATAGCAGTACAAGTATGGCGCTCAAAAGCATGCCCGAAAAACGCAGACGTGTACCCGCCTTGCCCTTTAAAAAAGTGTTAAGCATGTGCATTTACTCCTGCTTTTTTAGCCATTTTTAAATATACCGTTTGGCTTAGTACTTTTGATACGTACACGCCAGTAAATACCGAGGTTATTAAGCCAAGTGCCAATGTTATGGCAAAACCTTTAACAGGGCCGTAACCTATTCCATATAAAATAAGCGCGGTGATCATGGTGGTTATATTGGCATCAAATATGGTGTTAGCGGCCTGCTTGTAACCTTCTTGAATAGCTTGATAAGCAGAGCGACCTTTTCTACGCTCTTCTTTTATTCGCTCAAATATAATAACGTTGGTATCTACCGCCATACCAATGGTAAGTACCAGCCCGGCAATACCCGGAAGTGTTAACACAACCCCTGGTAATAACGACATTAGCCCCACAAGCGACGTTAAGTTTAATAACAGCGCTACGTTTGCAATAAGCCCTAAGCGGCGATACCACATTGCCATAAAGGCAAGTGTAATACCCATTCCCAGCATCAATGCGGCCAAGCCGTTAGTTATATTTTCTTGACCTAGGCTTGGGCCAATTGTTTGCTCGTGCACAATAGTAACCGGTGCTGTTAGCGAGCCTGCGCGTAATAATAGTGCTAAATCGGCCGCTGCTTGTTGGCTTTTCATATTGGTAATACTAAAACGTGAACTTAAATGCTGCGCAATATTTGCCACATTTATAACTTCGCTTTTTTTAACCGTTTCACCTTTAGCATTTTGAGAGTACTCAGAGTAAACCGTGGCCATAGGCTTACCAATATTCGCTTTTGAAAACGACGACATGGCATCGCCGCCTTGCCCATCAAGGCTAAGTTGCACAAGGGGTTTACCCCAATCGTCGCGCCCTATGGTGGCATTATTAATATGCTCACCGGTAAAAATTGGCACAGGATCAAGTTTGATGGTCCCGCCAGATTGCATATCAAATGTTTGCCCACCGATTTCTTTTAACTGATAAAACCCAAGTGATGCAGTTGCGCCTATAATGCGCTTTGCCTCTGTTGGGTCTTGCACGCCAGGTAGCTCTATGCGTATACGGTTTTTACCTTGGCGCTGAGTGACGGCTTCGGTAATGCCTAATTCTTCTATGCGTGAGCGAAGCGTTGTGAGCGTTTGACTCATTACTTCTTTATCAAAGTTGCTTCGCCCTTGCTCTGAATAGGTGAATTTTGCATTTTTAATATCACCATTACTGGTTGTTGAAACTGCTAAATTAGCAAATCGACTTTGTAGCTCATTAATTACCGGGGTAAGTTTTTTTGCTCCATTTGGGTGAGCATTTATTTCAAAGCCGTGCCCTGTTTGCAGCACTTTAAGGCCGTGCGCTTTTTGCTTAATAATAATTGATTTTGCTTGCTGATACGCACTGACTAATTGCTCATCAATTGCTTTATCTAAATCTACGTCGAGTACAAATAACACACCGCCGTTTAAATCTAGTCCCAATTTTATTGGTGATAAACCAAATTCTTGCAGCCAAAGTGGGCTCGTTGCATGCTCTACAATTTTAACTTGCGTGTGTGGGTATTGTGCCTTTATAGCCGCTTGCGCTTGTGCGCTTTTAGTTGGCTCGTTTAACAAAATATTTATAGATGTTTGATTATTGAGCCCTTGCTTAACTTTTAAGCCTTGGTTATTTAAAAAAGTAACTAATGCATTAGTACTTGGCACAACTTGTGTTTCGCTATGAGGTGCATTTCTTACATGTAACCACGATTTATTTGGGTATAAGTTGGGTAATGCGCTAATGGCTAATAAAACCAGCACAATAAGCATGGCTATATAGCTTAATTTAAATTTAGCCATAAACGGCTTGTGATCTTTTTTTACACTTAACATGGTGTTTCCTTATTACCAGAACCGGTAACGTACTTTTTAAAAGCACAATTAATCTCAAGGCTTAAACATAAAACGTTAAAACCTAATAAAATTAAATAAGAAAATTAAGCGTGGTAGGTACTTACGGCGGTATAGAGTAAATTAGCGTCTTTCCAGCCGCTGAGTCGCGACTTTTTGCTATGTGTTACAAGTGTATACCATGGCTGTTGGGCAATAAACGCGTTGGGGCTTAGGTATATTTCTCTAAAAAGGGTGTGTGCAAAAAATTCAAATACAACGTCGTATTCAGGCTCACTTTGCGCGACATGTAAAAATAACAAAGAATTACTAGCCGTTAACCTAGGTTGATGAGCGTCAAACCCTGTTTGATGTGTTTTTTTGTGCTCACTTCCCTTTACTGATGTTGATATAGGCAGCGTTTTAGCTAACTCAACGCTATCAGCAAACACACTCAATGAGGTGGTTACAGTGTTTAATTTATGTGTTGCGCACTGCGCACTACTTTGAACACTAAAAAGCGCACAAAACAGCAAAAAAGCAGATATAAACACACGAACGTTAAACATGGTTGCGTCAAACTAAAATAAGGGATGCGTAGTATATATGGGCAAGTATTTAAAATACAATGCATATTAATTAAGTATTTATTTGACTGAGATCCGTAATGCGCTCTAAACACAGTACTATAAAACGCGCCGATGCAATGACCTTAAAACAAAGCATTAAAACGCTGTGGCCATACATTACTAAATTTAAAGGGCGCGTACTTTTAGCCCTTTTAGCGCTTATAGGAGCTAAAGGCGCAACTCTTTTAATGCCTTGGGCATTAAAAGAAATTATCGACTCGGTTGATAAATCAATTAATCCAGTTTTAGTTATCCCTGCATTACTATTGCTTATGTATGGTGGGCTTAGGTTTGCCAGCGTGTTTTTAGGCGAAGTAAGAGATGCGGTGTTCTCTCGTGTGACAGAGCACGCGATGCGTGATATTGGGTTAAAAGTATTTAAACATTTACACTCGCTAGAGCTTGCTTTTCATCTCGATAGGCAAACAGGTGGAATAAGCCGTGATATAGAGCGTGGTACTAGTGGGCTGAGCTTTTTAATGCGTTTTTTAATGTTTAATATTGTCCCCACCCTTTTTGAAATACTGACCGTTGCTATTATTTTTGGCTCGCTATTCTCTATTTGGTTTGCATTAATAACTTTATTAGCGGTTGCTATTTATATTACCTTTACTGTAACAGTAACGCAGTGGCGAAACCGCTTTATACGTGAGGCAAACGCCGCCGATAATCTTAGTAATACGCGCGCCATAGACAGCCTGCTTAACTACGAAACTGTAAAATATTTTAATAACGAAGAATTTGAAGCTAAAACATACGACTCTTTTTTAGCAAATTGGGAAACCGCCCGTTTAAAAAATAGAATGTCGTTGCTTGCGCTTAATTCAGGCCAAGCGTTAATAATTGCAAGCGCTATTACAGCGCTAATGTGGTTAGGTGCCAAAGAAGTGGTAACGGGCGCTCTAACAATTGGCGAACTAGTAATGATAAATGCCTACATGATCCAATTATTTTTGCCGCTTAACTTTTTAGGATTTGTTTATCGAGAAATAAGGCGCGCCCTAACCGATTTAGAAAACATGCTGGGCTTACTTAATAAAAAACCAGAGGTAACGCAGCGCCCCCATGCTCAACACCTTTGTGTTAGCAAAGGCAATATAGCCTTTAATAATGTCAGTTTTAGTTACGATGCCAACCGCCCTATTCTTAGTAATATTAGTTTTAAAGTTAAAGCAGGCAGTAAGGTTGCCGTTGTAGGTGCAAGTGGTGCAGGTAAAAGCTCGTTGGCGCGGTTACTTTATCGCTTTTACGATATTAGCGCGGGCAGTATAACCATAGATAACCAAGCTATAGACGCCGTCACCCTCGATAGCCTGCGTAAAGCCATTGCTATAGTGCCACAAGACACCGTGCTATTTAACACCAGCATACGCGAAAACATCGCCTATGGTAGACCCACAGCAAGCGATAGTGAAATAGATAAAGCAATAGAAATGGCCCATTTAAAAGACTTTATTTCAACTTTAGCCCAAGGCGATAAAACGTTGGTAGGTGAGCGCGGTTTAAAAGTATCTGGCGGCGAAAAACAACGTATTGCCATTGCACGTGCAATTTTAAAGCAATCTCCTATTTTAATTTTTGATGAGGCAACCTCGGCGCTCGACTCGCACGCGGAGCAAGCCATTTTAAAGGCAATGCGCGATGTAACCCAAAACCACACCAGTATTGTGATTGCGCACCGGCTATCAACTATAGTTGATGCCGATAACATATTAGTATTTAAAAAGGGCGAACTAGTTGAGCAAGGCACGCATTCTGCACTTTTATTACAAAACGGACAATACGCTCAAATGTGGCAATTACAACAGCAGGAAGATTAATTAACGCCATTTACTGGCGATACTGCGGCTTTACCTTTAGAATACGGCCTTGCAATTTCATTCAATAATTTACATATATTAAGGCGAAACGCAGATGGGAAGAGCTTACCAAAACAAAAAAGATTCAATGGCTAAAACTGCGGGTGCTAAAACTAAAGTTTATTCTAAGTACGGTAAAGAAATATACATTTGCGCTAAAAATGGTGGCGTAGATCCAGATGGTAACCTTGCGCTGCGCCGTTTAATCGAGCGCGCTAAAAAAGACCAGGTACCCGCACACGTTATTGAGCGTGCAATAGACAAAGCCAAAGGCGGCGGCGGTGAAGATTACGTAGCCACACGTTATGAGGGATACGGGCCTGGTAACTGTATGATTATTGTTGACTGTTTAACCGACAACAACAAACGTACGTTTGCTGATGTGCGTATTTGTTTTACCAAAGCAAACGCTAAAATAGGCGCACAAAATTCGGTATCACATTTATTTGATCACCTCGCTATTTTTGTTTTTGATGGCGATGACGATGAAGCTGTACTAGAAGCCCTTATGATGGCCGATGTTGATGTAACAGATGTAGAAGTAGAAAACGGTAAAGTGACGGTTTTTGCACCACATACAGAATACAACAACACCCGTACAGCGCTTGAAGAAATGGGTATTACAGATTTTGACGTAGATTTAATTTCGTTTGTACCACAAGTTGAAGCCCCTATTGAAGGTGAAGACGTAGAAGTAATGGAGCGCTTTTTAGCCATGCTTGAAGATTGTGACGACGTGCAAAACGTTTACCATAACGCGCAATTTTAAACTTTACTAAACGTATTTACTTTAAGCCAACAGCGATGTTGGCTTTTTTATTTTAAAAGGCTTGTGAAAATTTATGAATACCCTTGCAGAGCTTAAGTCTGGTAGGTTGAATGGTGTTACTCGCTTACAACTCGTAGAAGGCTTAACACAGTTTCCTTTAGAAATTTTAACCCTTGCAGATACCCTAGAAGTACTCGATTTATCAAACAATAATCTCACTACACTGCCAGATGAGTTTGCGTGCTTAACAAAGCTTAAGCGGGTGTTTTTATCGTTTAACCAATTTGAACATATACCTAAAGTACTCGCTAAGTGCCCTGCTTTAATTATGGTTGCATTTAAAGGCAATCAAATAACAGAGTTTGCACTAAACAGCTTACCTAAAAATATTGAATGGTTAATACTAACCGATAACAAATTAAGCGCATTGCCAAGTGACTTTGGTAATTACACACAGCTTAAAAAGCTCGCCCTTGCAGGAAATAACCTAAAACAACTACCCGCGAGTATGGCCTCTTGTACTAATTTAGAGCTAGTTAGGCTCTCTGCTAATAAACTAACAAAACTTGATAATTGGCTATTAGAACTCCCCAAACTTGCTTGGTTTGCCTTTGCTGGTAATGCATTTAATAAAGCTCAGTGCTTAACTAACAGTCGTTTACAAAACACGCCACTTGAAAATTTTCAGCTTAAAAAAGTAATTGGCCAAGGTGCATCGGGCGTTATTCATTTAGCTAAAACAGCACAGCACGATGTGGCAGTGAAATTATTTAAAGGGGCAATTACAAGCGATGGCTACCCACTTGATGAAGTAAACTGTTGTTTACAAGCAGGCTATCATAAAAACTTAATTAACGTATTAAGCTACATAGAGCAAAGCACACAGCTTGGTTTAGTTATGGAGCTAATAGATACACGCTTTACTAACTTAGGTTTGCCGCCAAGTTTAGAAACCTGTACGCGCGATACCTTTAATACACACTGTCACTATTCGCCTGATGCAATTTATAAAGTTGCCCAGCAAATGATAAGCACCCTTGCCCACTTACATGCTAACAACGTAAGTCATGGCGATATTTACGCACACAACACCATGATAAATGAACAATATGACGTTTTATTTGGTGATTTTGGTGCCGCAACAAATTTAGCCATGCTTAGCGAATATCAGCAACAGCAAATACAGTTAATAGAAGTCCGCGCTTTTGGTTGTTTAATTGAGGACTTGCTAAGCACTGTTAGCGCTGCAGATAAGCAAAACGAACTGTTTGGTAAAATGTCCGATATAGCAGCGCGTGCTATAAATACGGATATTGCATCGCGCCCTAGCTTTAAAGAGCTAAGCGCTCTATTAAACGAGCGGGTATAAATTAATCAAAATAAAAAAGCCTGCATAATGCAGGCTTGGTTGGATAAAGCTAAACTTTTATAGGGTCAATTATAAGTACTGACCTAATGCTTTAACTTGGTCTAACATGCGGTTTGAGAAACCCCACTCGTTGTCGTACCAAGCCATTACTTTAACTAGTTTGCCATCAGCTTTAGTTTGCGTTGCATCAAAAATTGATGACGCAGGGTTGTGATTAAAATCAATAGAAACAAGCGGAAGCTCGTTGTACTCTAAAATTTCTTTCATTGAACCTGTTGCTGCGGCTTTCATTACTTCGTTGATTTCTTCAGCAGTTGTTTCGCGCTTAGTGATAAACGTAAAATCAACTAAAGAAACATTGATAGTAGGTACACGTACCGACATACCGTCTAATTTACCCGCAAGCTCAGGAAGTACTAAGCCAACAGCTGCAGCAGCACCTGTTTTAGTTGGGATCATAGACTGTGTTGCACTACGTGCACGGTATAGATCTGGGTGATAAACGTCAGATAAGTTTTGATCGTTTGTATATGCATGAATTGTAGTCATGCTACCTTGCTCAATACCTACTGTGTCGTTAATTGCTTTTGCAATTGGCGCTAAACAGTTAGTCGTACATGATGCGTTAGAGATAATGTTGCTATCAGCGTTAATTACATCGCTGTTAACGCCGTGTACTACCGTTGCATCTAAATCTTTACCAGGAGCAGACACAATTACTTTTTTAGCACCTGCTGTAATGTGCTTAGCTGCGTCTTCACGCTTAGTGAAAAAACCAGTACATTCTAAAACGATATCTACGTTTAACTCTTTCCACGGTAAGTTTGCAGGGTCACGCTCTTGAGTCAAAGTAATTACGTCATCACCAATCAGCATAGTGTTATCTGATAACGTTACTTTTTGAGAAAATTGACCGTGAACTGAGTCAAATTGTGTTAAATGCGCATTTACGTTAGCCGGTGCTAAATCGTTAATTGCTACAATTTTAATTTCACTGTTTTGTGCTGACTCGTAAAGTGCACGTAATACGTTGCGACCGATACGGCCATAGCCATTAATTGCTACATTAATCATTTTTAGACTCCTATTTAACTTCACTTGCTTGTCGAGCAAGCGCTTCAATGGCTTGCCAGTCTTTGTTTTCAATTAGTTGCTTATCTAGCATCCACGTACCACCAACACAAATAACGTTATTAAGCGCTAAGTAATTAGGGGCTGTTGCTAGACTAATACCACCGGTTGGGCAAAAAGTAATGTGCGGCAATGGCCCGCCAATCGACTTAAGCATTGCCGTTCCACCTGCAGCCTCTGCAGGGAAGAATTTTAAGTACTTAAAGCCATGGCTTGCTAACTGCATTACTTCGCTTGCAGTTGCTGCACCCGGTAAAAACGGAATGTCTGAATCTTTAGCTAATGCTAATAATTCATCACTTACACCTGGGCTTACCATAAAATCAGCGCCTGCTTCTACTGAAGCATCAAAGCTTGCTTTATCAACCACTGTACCTGTACCAACGTAAGCTTCTGGAACTTCTGCTTTCATTAGTTTTACAGCTTCCACTGCAACAGGCGTGCGTAGCGTAATTTCAAGGGCTTTTAAGCCACCGTTGTATAACGCTCTAGCGAGTGGTGCTGCATCTTCTAGTTTTTCGATTACAACCACTGGCACCACAGGTGCCGACGCTAAGATTTTTTCAATACTCATTACTTGTTCCTCATTACCCAGTGTGTGGCAATTATTATTCAAGTCCAAAAGCACTCGCACCTAAATCGGCGCTGCTTACAATATTTCTAAATCCAGTAAATAACTCTCGGCCGGTACCAAAGGTTAAGCTTGGTTGGCTAAGTTGTAGTTCACGCTTAGCAAGCTCTTCATCGCTAACATGTACTTTTAATATTCCGTTTGGCGCATCTAGGGTTACTAAATCGCCCTCAAGAATTTTTGCAATAATGCCACCTTCAACAGCTTCTGGCGCTAAGTGAATAGCAGCAGGTACTTTACCTGATGCGCCCGACATACGGCCATCAGTCACAATAGCTACTTTAAAGCCTTCGTCTTGAAGTGTTGCCATTACAGGCGTTAATTTATGCAGCTCTGGCATACCTTTCGCTTTAGGGCCTTGCTCTTTAAGCACGGCAATAAAGTCTTGGTTTAACTCGCCACGGCTGTATGCCTCTTGCAGTTCGCCTTGTGAGCTAAATACTTTAGCTGGGGCTGTTACTAATTGGTGCTCAGTGGCTACAGCAGACACTTTAATGACTGCTTTACCTAGGTTACCCGTAAGTAGTTGTAGGCCGCCTTGCTTGCTAAATGGATTGCTAATTGGACGCAGTACTTCTTCATCGAGTGAGTTTTCTGGGCAATCTACCCATTTAACTTTTGAAGGTCCTGTTGAGTTGCTCATAATTAAGCTGTCGTCTTTATCTAAACGCGGCTCCATCATGTAAGGCGCTAAGCCTTCACCAAGCATAGTTTTAACATCAGTATGCAAGTAACCTGCGCCGGCTAATTCACGCATTAAGAAACCCATACCGCCTGCGGCTTGGAAATGGTTTACATCGGC
>Ga0209348_1001627_pt1 | contig 10845 bp, 22 predicted proteins | sample ETNvirenome_2_30_FD_184065 | JGI IMG/M metagenome (GOLD analysis project Ga0209348, IMG submission 184065) | Marine viral communities from the Pacific Ocean - ETNP_2_30 (SPAdes) (version 2) | ecosystem: Environmental > Aquatic > Marine > Oceanic | place: Pacific Ocean | collected 2013-06-22 | reverse complement strand
ATAACCGTCTATATCTACTAGTACGGACATTTAATTTAATTAGTACACCCGACAGGATTCGAACCTGTGGCCGTCTGCTTAGAAGGCAGATGCTCTATCCAGCTGAGCTACGGGTGCATATATTTATGTTTAAGTAACCAGCCGTATTGTCCTGATTATCAAAGTCATAGTCTTCCCAGTATATCAAACCAGTTGGGTTATTTTGAGAATCGTTCCGCGAATCCTCCTGAGTAGTCTTTTTCTTTTTCGATTGATCCATTGTCTTGTAGCTCTTTAACCATTTGTTCTAAACGCTGACGCTCTATCAGCAACTCCTTACAGTCAATAGCTGTTTGTTTAATGGATTGTAATTCTGCTTTCCTTGCGGACCCGCCAGCCTCTGGGTCCACAGGTTTCTTTACTTCTTCAATCATGTTATTGATAGCAACCTCCATACTTGCCATCAACCTCTTGGATGCGCTAATCGTAGTAAACTTAGACATCTTCCTGGATATCGTAAATGTACAGGGGTGTTCTCTCTCCTACGTATGAACCAGCTATGTTGTATTCAAAATGCTCAACAGCATCATCGTAGCTCATATCCTCCATAAGGATATCAACTATTTTTCTTACGCTGTAAACGGCCTTGGGCTGAACCCCATAAACGATTCCTATAACGGCATCGTCGAATCCGTCAGCGGTTAAACACTCCTCGTCTTCTAGGAGCTGCCAGGTTTCTTCTTTACTCCACATATTAGATCTCTTTATACAGTAAATCTTCGATACGGGTGCGGTAGTATTCCTTTCCGTCTATCTTGATACGATAGTCGCGGTTCTCTTTGAAGCCTACTACGTCTCCTACCTTCAGCCCTACTTCTTCAATCCCAGAAGACGTAAATGCGACTCTACCTCTTGTTGGGAGCGTCTCATTGAGTTTAACAACTTCGATAATTTCCGATTCTTGAACTTCCTCTTCTTCGACAGGCTCAAGTAGGCTCCAACCTTTGAGGGGCTCGACAACACCAGTATGCTGATCTTTAAAAGCAATAGCTTGATTATTGACAGCATGATCATGATTGTACTTGACAATGTAGTGATTATCGACCCCAGTAAGTGGCTGCCCTTCTTTGAGCACCACGAGGTGATGGAAGTAAAGCGTGTCGCCAGGCTTGACGCCAGTTTCGTACTTGAACGGGACAGCCACGACAGGGCCTTCTGTAACTCTGTTTTCAAACTCATTAAATCTTGTGTCTATGTATAGCTCTAATCCGCTATCGGTTTTGATTGTGTCGTTTATGGCTTTTTCTAACTCGACGATAAACAAATCGAATGTTCGCATTAATTAAATTTTAGTAGCCTCCTCCGCCACCGCCTCCGCCACCTCCTGACGGAGAAGGGGAGGAAAATACAGGAGCAGGGGCAGCTTGGTTATTTGAATTGATTGTTAGATTTCTCTGCCTTCTTCTTTCTGATGTGAGTTCAGTTTGAATCGATCTGACTCTATCCGCAACAGTGCTATTTACTGGGGTTAAAAGGTCATGCTCACTATTTACGTGTTGAGCACCAACCATAGCGCCTTTTGAAGAATGGATATGATAATACCCAGTATACAGATTCCCGTTTGGTAATCTAAACTCGTTTCCCTCAGTAAGTAAGTTGTTTCTGTTCATCAGAAGTTTAAATCGTATTCTAGAACACAAGACATCTCATCTATGCTTTTCCATAGCATGGTCCCGTCTTCGTTTTCAATGTAGATAAGATATCTCTGCTTTCCAAATTTATGGAGATGCCTTTCGTCCTCTACGATTGCTGATACCTCTCCGCTGCCTGCTCGCATACCCACATAATAGGCCATGCCGTTCTTGGGGTCCTTTCCGACCACAATCTTTCTAATAAGTCCTTCCATTAGTTTAATGATATACCCAGGCTCCCAAGAAGGTCTTCGAGATCATCATCGTCGTCAGAGTATGCATTGTCCATGATGGTCTTCATGGTGTCAAGCTCTTGCCTGCTTTGAAGGCTAAAGCTGTACATGGTCTTCATCTCTGTCTCTTCTGCACCTGCTTCGATAGCATCTAGGTCAAGAACACCTACTACGATAGATGCTAGCGTTCGATCTTTCATGTCGAACTCATCTATAGTTTCCTCCATCTTCTTAACGAGAGAATACATTTCAGCAAAGAAGAGGGTGTCGTTAGGGCTCATGATGTAAATTCGTTTGTATCAAAGATACAACATAATTGAGATGCCAAAATCGACAGTGAAAAAAACGCGCATGTTTAGAGATTTCTCTAAGATGCCATCCAGGTTTGTCAAGCACAACCACTTGAAAAACTTGCGGAGCGCTACGAACGAGTTTCTCGAAGTCAACCCAGAGCTCACCAAGTCGTACTTGCACTTACTCTTGTTTGTCTACGACTTAGAGTTCTTTACTATCTCTTGGCTAGCAGAGAACTACGGGATGAATAGAAAAAACTTAGCGGACAGGATGGTGTACCCGCTGGTTCTTGCGGGGTATCTCTACAAGCACTTCGACAAGCTGACTCCTTCTCAAAGTCTAGAGGATCACTTGTTCCGTGATGAAACCAAATACAATTACAGGGTTCGGTATGCGCTGTCGCAGAAAGGTAGATTAGCGGTACAGCGTTTCTATAACTCACTCTAACCGCTACAGTTTTCGCAGCCCTCTGGCGCGTGAATGTCACACACGATCTTGCCACTCTTGACCTTCTCTTCGGTCGCTTTTACTCTTTCTGGATCTAGGAAATCTACGTTGAAGTCTTCTTCTTTTTCGCGCATGATAAAAAATTTTAGGAGCGCGAATATAGACAAATTTATCTTCCTTGTCCTCGGTAAGATTTCTTGTAGTTTTTGCTGACTTTGTTGCTGGACGTCTTCGTCTTAGCGTGGACCCCTGGACGCTTTTTCTTGGTGTCGCCAGGAGCGTAGTTAAATACTTGTTTAGGCATTTTCTACTGTGTAATAAACTTTATTTTTTTCGTCTCTGCGGGCTCGCTTAATCTGTTTGCGGTTTTGCCCTACAGACTTGTACGAGATATGCACCCAGTTAGGTTCCTCGTCGTCTCCAAACTCCCAGATCATCTGGTCCCACACCAGGTTATCTTTTACGAAGTTGAAGATATCTGCATTCGTGATGCGTCCGAACACGTCGGCATCCAGATCGAGAGCCTCCCCCACCATGTGCTGGGAGTACTTGCTACCCCCGATAGCTTTGTTCAGCTGCTTACCCCTGTATCCAGAGCTCACAGCGATAGGAACACCGAAGTGATCGCGGATAGGTTGGAACACGTTCTCTGCTACAGCCTTGAGGTTTTCGATCTCCCAGTCTTCAGGAGTGTTATCGATCCCAAGGCGGCTGGCCGTGTTTGATTTCACGACCTCTTTCAGTGATAGGTTTTTGCTTAACTGCATTTCGATTGGCAATCCAAGAAGGATCAATTCTCTTAATCCTGGGGTTGTGGTAATATTTTTTCAATCTATGATTGAATAAGCTAAGTTAGACAAAAAAATTTGGATTGAATGATATTCTGCCCTACATTGAGATCAGCAAACCCAAGTTACTAAACAATTTAAATCAGTTATTTGCTATGAAAAATTCAATCTTAATCCTTTGCCTGTTGTTTGCAGGCGTAACATTTAGCCAAGACTTTATCAAGGGCCAAGCATTTGAGTCTTTTGACCTAAGTGTAGACTCAATGGTAATTTATAAGGTCTCTGACGTTGTGTATGATAACGTGCTTCGCATCGTTAGGTCTAAAAAGTTTATGAAGCACGAACTGCTAGATGGTGCTAAAGTTGTAAAAAAAGTAAGCGACAACGAAGTCACAAACCTATTCACCTCTAGAGGAGTATACGCAATCCAATGCTTTGAAGACGGTGTAGGACTGGTCCCTAGCTTTCTTCACGTAGATGACAGATACATCAATTCAAGCCACAAGACCTTGGGTGTTGGTCATCGGGAAAACTCATACTACTACATTCAATGAAAAAGGGGCGCGAGCCCCTTTTTTTATTTTCTTTTTCCGAAGCCTCCTGGAGACCTTACCTTTTTCTTGCTGGCCTCTCTACGCTCCTTAAGGTCTTCAGCAAATTTTTGCCTATCATCTACCTTCAGCTCTGCTACCTTTTTTCCTAGTCTTCTCGCTCGGCGGGCACCCAAGCCCTTTCCTCTAGCTGCTGCCCCTCGGTTTTTTCTGCGTCGAATAACCTCATATAACCGCATCTTCTTTCGCTGCAACTTGGCTTCATCTTTTGGGTCAGCGGCTATAATAACCGTCTCAGATACTGGCTTGCCCGCTTTTACGTTAGAGACCATTCTATCTGTTTTTCTTCTTCGGTCGGCTGCGGCTTTCTTACGACCGTAAAAGGTTCTCTCAAGGAGCGTAGTGCTTGGTTTTTTCTTTCTTTTCTTTCTTCGACCTCCGTTCTTATACATTTTACCGCCCTCCTTAGCGACAAGGTTGCCCTCCTCGTCTTTCAGCATTCCACCCTTTTGCATAGAGCCATATACTGTTTTTTTTAACCTGCCGCCGCGTTCCATACTATACTCTGACTCTAAACCGAGCTTCTTTATTCTTTTATCGCTTTCACGAGTATACATAGGATTTTTAATCTCTTTTGATTTGCTTCTACTTCCGTCAGCAGATTTAGTCTTTTTCTTTGTGATTTCAGTACCCGCCAAATATCTTCGAGACCCCTTTCCAGTTAGGACGTTCTCACCAACTGTTCGCGTACTGGTTTTGCTCTTGCTCCCATCTGCGGATTTAATCTTACTCTTAGTCTTTTTCTGACCTCCTTTAGTAAAAGAAAAAGGCGACTTTGAAACAGTTTTTGTTTTAGTCCCATCTGCGGATCTAGCCTTAGTAACAGATCTCCCTGTTCTTGAGTTTTTTCTAGTTACGCTATAGGTTCTGTTTTTCTTTGCTTTCATGTTATGATGCTATAAATACCTCTAGTTGTGTAGTATCGTTGACTTCGTTTATTGCCAAGATACTTTCTAAGTGAACCAAGCTTCCGCTTGTGATCGGAGTAGCAGCGTCATCATCAACTGCGATGGCGTTATCTGTTGAGCACAACATTAAGCTGTACCCTGGCTTCAATAAAATACTACTTGTAGTTGAAGCGTCGGCTGTTCCGTTGGCAGCCAGCTGCAAAGAAAGGGTAACGCTGTTGTCCGCATCGAGATTGGTTACCCTAGCGTATTTAGCATCCCCGTCGTCAACTGCCCCGTCAGCTGTAGTTACTACATCTCTAAAGACAGCGACAGTGGTTTGCGTATTTCCAGATCCACCGTTAGCGGGTAGTGTCACCACCCTTTTAAAAGACTGAGTGACAGAAGCAACACTAAGCGTGTTTATGCCGCCTTGTTGAGTGCCGTTTAGCGTCAGCTCTTCTTTAATAGATACGGTGAGTACTCCCATAATGCAAATATAAGATATTTTTATTGGGTCAATCTACCCTCGTATTTAGCGGCCAGCTGAGCGGCTGTGTACTCTCGAAGCCTCAATTTGCCCTCGCCCTGCTTGCCTATATTACCCCCTTGGACAACATAGAAAGTTTCATCACCTCTTCTTACTACATCTACGATAATGTCGGTATGAGATCCGTAAAGGCCGTCCGCAAACTTACCTTTTCCTCTCGCGTCTCTTTCAAACTCTTTATATGTTTGTGGTCCTGCGGGGACTTTTCTTCCAGTTTTGTTTCCATCCTTGTCAAGTTCGTCTGTTAACCTACCCTCAAAAAGTATATCACCGACTCTGAATTGAGTCTCAGTCTCAATGGGTTGAGCTGTATATCCAATGCCAGATTCATTCTGGAACGCTTTTCTTATATACTCCCCGTGGTTTGCGCTTCCCTCAAAGGTTGGGTCAAAAGCCTTGGCTAACTTACTTACGGTTGCAGCGCTCCAGGCGTCTTTTGTGGAGTCTGCATCCATATACCCCACAGACTTGAAAAGATCTTCTTCGATATACTCCCTGGCTATTGGGTCTCCTTCTTTTCTAAAGGCGCCTCTTTTGTCAAAGGCTTGAGTGGAAAGCTTTTCATGCTCTTTCTCGGCTTCTTCTCTACTCAACCCTTCATTTAACATGAGCTCTTGAACCGAGGGTGGTAACAATTCTGGATCGATTAGGTATTTAGACATATCCGCTGCGGCCATTGATAAACTCTGTTCCATTTGCTCTCTTTCTGTTCTAGGTTCGGCAGCAGGAATCTCCTCAACAGTTTTTGACTTAATAGGCTTCATGGGTTCAGTCTTCCCTTCCTTCTTTTTGCTTAAAAAGCTCTTAAGCCTGTCCACAAAACGAACCTTTTCCTTTTTGGGCTCCTTTTCAGGGTCAATCTGTTGACCCATAATCTGATTCATCAAGATTTCATCGTTCTGCGTCATGCCTCCAAGGTTGTACTTGGGGGTTTTCTTTACGATCATACCCTGCTTAGCCCTTCTTTTCTTTACAGAGACCTTTCTTTTCCTGCCTCCCTCACCCATGCGGCCTCTATTTACAGACTGCTTTTCCAAAACTGTTGTTTTTTCTTTGTGTGATACATCCATCCCGTCACCGTTGCCATAAGTGCCACGATCACGGTTCTCTTTATTTAATCGAGTACGATATTTGATCATCTCTGGGGATGACTGAAACTTCTTGTACTCTTTTTTGTAGTTACGCTTCATAGCGCAAAGATAAATAAACAGTTTTTGCGCCCCCCACAGCTTCGTATGTTTGATTTACGCTTCGTAGTGTCTGTTTAGTGCGTCTACGCACCTCTTTTTAGATAGCTTCTTAGTAAAACAGCTTCGAAGTGTCATCGCTAACAATGCTTTGGCGAAGTTACAGCTTTTTTTTTGAAAAGTCAAGTCAGAAAAAATGCTTTAAGTAGCCTTTCTAAGGCTTTGATCAACAGCATCTTAAAACGCTTAAGTGAGCAGGGTGTGGAAAACTCAATTTTTACCGCGAACCGTAAAAAAAGGTCAGTAATACAGATCCAGGGGATTATATATGTTATGTAACAGTTGCAACTACGTTGCAAAACCGACCTGCCGACCCCCCACCCTTGCAACTCTACAGAGTTGCAGCATACTTTCTAGCTTTTAGTAGCAGTAGTTAACCTACTGATACTAAGCAAGTTACCCTCGGTTGGGTTACCAACCGCTTGAAGTGGCAGCAGTAAACTGCTGAAGGAGAAGGTAGGACAATACCCCACCTCGACTTACAGTCGAACAACTAGCCTTCATAAATGAAGGCTCATTAGCAGTTTAAGAAACTGCTACTAACTGTTTGAAACTGAGTCCGTTTGTCCAAACGCGCTGAAGCATCTTCGATGCTGGTATGTTTGGCTACCAACCACATGAGTCAGCTTGCTGACCGCAGGAGTTGGAGAAAGTAGATATAGATTAGAAGAAGAATGAATTCTTTGAATTCTTCTTCTAATCTTAATATCTAACAGTGATGGCAAAAACCACCAACCACTCAGAGCTGCTGAAGGCAGCTAAGAAGGCTGTAAACAGCCTGATGTTCAACCCTTCTGCTTCCAAGAAGCAGTCGGCTATCGAAGCGATAGCTTCGTTATCCAACTTCATCGAAGCCATCGAGGCTCCGAAGGAGCAACCGAAGCCAAAGGCTTCCAAGTCAGCCAAGAAGCCAAAGGCTTCGAAGGCTAAGTCGAAGTCGAAGTCCAGCCGTAAGGCTGAGATTGAGGCTGTTCTTACCTCTGGTAAGAAGCTCAAGAGGTCAGAACGTTCCGTTCTGAATAAGGAGCTTCATGCTCTCCTTTCTAAGGAGAGAGCTGCTGCTCGTTCTTCGAAGAAGAACAATAAGACAGTTCGACGACCTAAGAGGTCGTCAACTGCTGGGCTTGAGTTAACTCAAGCTAAGACAGCTACTGCCAACAAAGTTGGCAAGGTTGCCAAAACCAGAGTCGTCAACGCAGTTGACGGTGGAGCGGCTCAGCCTTTCGAGCAGCGCATGGAAGTGCCCGTGATCGAGCCGAAGGCTCGGAAGAAGCAGCAAATGAAGCTGACTCTCCTTACAGGAGAGACGGTCGATGAGGCTATGGCTCGGCACCGCAGTGCAGTGCTGGAGCGAGAGCGACTGGAGGCAGAGGCGTTGATTGCTGTAAGCAATCCGATGTTGGAGCCATCCTTCGCTCCCGCAGTGTAAAACGAAGTTTTAGTTAAACCCTTATAAATCAAAGATTTATGAATCAACCAATTTTTGCTTTTGTCTTCCCCTTCGGGGAAGAGCGTGGAGAGTTTCGCTGTAAGCGGAACTTCGTGGACGAGGAGGCGGCCTGCGAGTGGGCGGCCTCGATGTTGGACCGCAGCGAGGTCTGCTATGTGTGCGAGTGCGAGAGCGCGGACTACGTGTTCGAGCCTGCCTGTGAATCGCACACTGCCGTGAGCTGGAGCGCTGACGGACAGACGTGGCAGATGCTCGAAGTCATCGACGATTTCGACGAGGCTATGGAAATCTACCCTATAGGGTAAAAAATAAATTTGGAATCATCGACAATAAGCCATAACTTTGTGGCGTTGTCAACTCAGTCAACCTTCAAAATCTTTAACTCATGTCTACAACAGACACACAGCGCAAGAAAGCGCAAATGGCTTCGGCCCTCTTCAACGATGTTCAACTCCTCGGTTCTGCCGTCACCTGCACGGCGGAGTTCGACCTGCTCTCCTGTGACGAGCAGATGCGATTGGAGGACTTAATTGCTACTGCCTAATGGTGGTGGCAATCATGGCCGCCTACGTGGTGGCTACTACCTACGTGATGAACGAATCAATCAATCTCTAATGTATAATCACTTCCTTGAGTTCAGCGTGGACGAGATGGTAGATGCGTATACGTACTTCGATCACATCCGCGACTACGAAGGCTGTCGCTTAGTCGGCGAGGCTTTCGCTCAGAATACTTCAATCGATTTTCAAAATTTCTAATCTCAAAACAGTTCACACATGAGCAGATACGAAAACGGCTACTTGCCAAAGATTGCCTACCACCTGTACAAAGGCAATGAGTACAACGTCGATTACTTCGTCCTTCGGCAGACGAAGATGTACGGCGAAATCACAGACACCCAAAAGCAATGGATTTGGGATGAGATAGGCAGGCTCTGCGAAGAAGTTAACAAAAAATATTGGGCTGAACTATATACCTAATGCACAGGCTTATGGAACAGGCACACTGATGAGGCTTGAGTAGCCGAAATGCCGCGAGGCATCTGTGTCAAATTCAAAATTTCTAACATGGAAAACTTAAATACTTTCGAGGTCATGTGCCTCGTATACGGTCGCACCCTGCTCAAGGGTGGATGCTCCCTGACTATGTGGGAGAACGGTTCTCATCTCGAATACCTCATACCCGACAAGGGATTTGTGGTGGGCGGACGTGTACCCGAACGGGACATCCCTTCTGAAAACGAAGCGGCTTTCAAGCACGTCTTCATGTATATGCACGGCATGGCAGAGCGACTCACCAAAGAGGGAAGGTCTGTTGTATTGGGCACATGGGTAGAGCAGACGGATGACGGTGAACGCATCGTCTTCGACTTGTGCGACCTCTTTGATAAGGTAGAGTCGTTCAAAGTCCCGCTCGAAATCGCTGCAAAGCGCGGGGAGCGTGCCATCTACGACCTCGAAACTGAACGTGAAATCTTTGTAAACTACCGATAATGAAAACACAAGAACACATTGACGCGCTGTATGAGCGCATGAAAACAGCAGGCGGGTTCGAGTGTGCGCTGATCATGGCGTACATGAAAGCCGATGGCGGCAATGCCAAGCTATTGGAGGATGCCTTCAAAGGCTCACGGTTTGACCTGACCCCCAAGCCCAAGTTCAACCACGGCGTGGAGGTGCTACGTGCCGCAGCGTACTGGTCAGGAGAGCGCGATGAGTACCTGAACGATGACAAAACAGCATACCAAATCATCGACGAATACCTCAAAGAGAACGAACAATGAGAGCAATGACGGACTTATGGAGAGAAGGGTACGACTACCCAAGTGATGACGATGACGCATACGAGTACGACATCATGGAGGAAGCCGACCGTGCATACGAATATGAAAACGATAAATGATATGAAAACATCAATCTTCAACACGCGAATCATTCGCAAAGGCTCACAGGTGCTGTACCGTGGGTCATGGGGGCGCGACCCGCAGAAAATCGCAGAGGTAATCGCAATCGAGCAGACGCAAGGCCCGAACGAGAAGTACGGGGACGAGGTGGATGCGGTCACACTGGACGACCACTATGTACTAACCCTGAACAACGGTCATTGGTGCTACTCCTACCAAGTTGATGGCCTTGTCCAACCTACTGAAAACCAGTCAGTTACAAAATAAATTTGGAATAACGAAAACTCTGCCTTACCTTCGTAGGGCAATTCAGCAATCAAAATCTTTAACACATGGCATTACCCACACTTACCGACTTCCTGACTTCTTGGGATAAACTCATCGTCACTGGCATGACTCCTGAGCGTAACGACTCAGTGATGACTGTCGCCCCGAACGGAGCAACGGTGGCTATCGAATACCGTCACCAAGTCAGTCGCTACATCGGTCAATGCAGTACGATTGCATACCTCGTGGCCTACGATGAGTTCGGCAACCGAATCAGCCTGCGTAATCAGACGTATGGATGCTTCGGGGATGAGGAGAAGCAGTTCCACCAATGGTTCGCCGAGAAGATGGCGGGTGCTGTGGAGATGGATGCACGACGAGAAACAGAACTAAACAGAGCCATCGACGAGGCGTTGGCATAATGCGAAAACGGTACCCACCAATTAAATCTGGTAGGTGGGCTAAGTCGATACCAGGACCACTGAGCGCGAAAGCGTG
>Ga0209348_1001625_pt1 | contig 10848 bp, 9 predicted proteins | sample ETNvirenome_2_30_FD_184065 | JGI IMG/M metagenome (GOLD analysis project Ga0209348, IMG submission 184065) | Marine viral communities from the Pacific Ocean - ETNP_2_30 (SPAdes) (version 2) | ecosystem: Environmental > Aquatic > Marine > Oceanic | place: Pacific Ocean | collected 2013-06-22 | reverse complement strand
AAGATGATATGTTTATTAGATTCTCAGACCAAGAAGATATAAATACTTATACACCTACAGCAACTAATACAGCTGGTACACAAAGGCTAGCCGATGGATCACAGATCAGAGGAGCAATCAGAGGTAGGGATGCAATCTATGTTTGGACTGATACAGCGTTGTTTACACAACGTTTTGTTGGTCAACCATTTACATTTGCGTTTGCACAAGTAGGAACTAACTGTGGACTTGCAGGACAAAATGCATGTGTAGAAGTTGATGGTGCTGCGTACTGGATGTCAGAGAATGGTTTCTTTAGATATGCAGGTAAGTTAGAATCACTACCATGTTTGGTAGAAGATCACGTTTATGATAATATAAATTTAGAATCTGGTAATCAGATGGTATCTGCAGGTTTAAATAATTTGTTTGGTGAGGTTATTTGGTTTTATCCAACAACAGGATCTAGTGTTGTAAATAAAATGGTAGCATATAATTATTTTGACTCATCTCCACAAAGACCTGTGTGGACTGTTGGCACACTTGCAAGAACAATGTGGGAGGACTCTGCAGTATTTGGTAGCCCACACGCATTAGAATATGATGCGGGAACTGATACATCTTTTGATGTTGTAGGCAATACAGAGGGTTCTACAATATACTATGAACATGAAACAGGGACAGATCAAGTTAAGGGTGGTGCAACAACAGCCATTGTTGCAAGTATATCTTCAGGAGATTTTGACATAAGTCAGAGAAGAGGTATCACAGGACAATCAACTGGCATGGCTGATCTTAGAGGAGACGGTGAATTTATAATGAAGATAAGAAGATTTATACCAGACTTTATATCTCAAACAGGTAATACACAAGTTACATTACAATTAAGAAACTTTCCAAATGATAGTCAAGCTAGCTCATCACTTGGACCATTTACAGTTTCATCATCTACACAAAAAGTAGATACACGTGCAAGAGCAAGAGCTATTGCATTAAAGATAGCAAATACAACAACTAATCAAAGTTGGAAACTAGGAACTTTTAGATTAGATATACAACCAGACGGAAGAAGATAATGGCAAAGATAGTACAAGTATTAACACGACCAAGTGAACAATATGATTTACCTACAGCAGAGGCACAAGTTAGAGATCTTGATGCAATTGTAGAAAAATTAAACTCAACATTTCAAGAAGAATTAAAACAGGAGGTTGAAGCATTTAACTTCTTTTTAAATTAATGGCTAATAGTTTTAAAAATAAAAAAGTAGATTTAACTACAACAGATCTTACAACGTTATATACAGTGCCAACTGCAACAACCACTGTTGTTAAATCATTGTTAGTATCAGAAGATGCAGGATCAGGGAGCACAATAACTATAACTTTAGTAAATTCTAGTGGTACTATATTTAATCTATTTAAAGATAAAGCTATAGCATCCAAAGCAACGACAGAACTTTTAACTCAACCTCTTGTAATGGAAGAGAGTGAGATACTGAAAGTGCAGGCTGCTGACGCGAACGAGCTGCACGTCATAGCCTCAATACTAGAAATACAGCCGAGAGAGGTAACAGCGTAATGAAAGACATACCAGTCATAGAACCAAAAGAAGTAATAACAACAATAACCAATATGAAGACAGGTGAGGTATATAAGGATGATGCCGATTGGAAAGCAAAAGGCATACCAGAATCTGACATAAGAAAAGATGTCAGAGTGATCATGCCTAGCCTTGATTTATTTGGAGAAACAAAATAGAATAGATAGATGGCCATAACTAGAGCACAACAAGCAAAACAGATGTTACAAGACGGCGGTATGCTAGTCAAACCAGGATTTGGTGGTAAGAGACAAGGATATCGTGGTGAAGCTGCAGCCGCTTCTGATGCAGCAGCAGGAAGAGATGCAGGTAGAGATACAAGCGCTGCTGGAACTGGTAATGTTGGAGATGATTTTGATAGAGGTTCTTTTAGAGATGCCGTTATACAAGGTGAGTTAAGAGATTTAGCTAAAAGACAAGCTGAGGATAAACTAGAAGAACAACTAGAAAAGTTTAGAGATTTAGGAAGTAAACAAAGACAATTTCAAAATTATTTCTCAAAAATTTCACCATTTGCTGCTTTTTCAAAACAATTTGGTCCATTAAATACTAGAGACTTTTTTGTTGACAAAGTTTTAGGTTCTAGAAATTTTGCAGATATGACTAAAGAACAATTTGCTAATCTAACTAATAAACAACAAGAGAATATATTTGATAGTTATATGGAGGGTAGAATGTCTGGTCAAACAGATGCGTATGGTAATGAGATTAATCAAGGTGGCGGTGGTGGTATAAATCAAATAATACCTATAGATACGACATTTGCTCAAGCACCAAGCGACATGGAACAAGAACCAGAGGAGTCTAAAGGTTTAAGATTAAGATTTGCAGCAGATGGCGGTAGAATAGGTGCACAAGAAGGTGGGATTATGCCTAGACTAAACCAACTAGGTAGCGGTGTATCTTCTGCAGAACAAACATTACAAGATATTAATCAAAGATTAGAGTCAGCTGAATCTAGTTTAGGTGGAGGTGGTGTTGAACAGTTACAAGCAGTTCGACCAAGTGGTAGCGGAGAATTAGGAATTTTTCCCTCTAGTAGACCAGAAAATGCAATGGGACCTATAGCACAAATACCAGCAAGTGGTGGTATGAAATTACCTGTATTTACTGGGACTCCTCAATCAATCGATCCAGCTCCTTTTATGAGACCTGGAAATATTCCTGGTACAGACGTACCTTACCAAACTCTTCGAGGCGGCATACCAGCAGCAGGTTACGCGGATGGCGGTATTATGAATAGTAATGTTGTAGGTGGTGAGTTTGATTTTGAATCTGCAAGACAGATGTATGGTCTGGGTAAACTTGTTAAGAAAGTTTCAAAAACAGTTAAGAAGATCGCAAAGTCACCAATAGGTAAAGCTGCAATAATTGGTGGATTAGCATATTTTGGAGGGGGTGGAGGTAATCCTTTTACAGCAGCAGGAAGAGGTAAATTTAGTTTAAGTAATTTATTTAGTCTTACTAAAAATCCATTAATATCAAAAGGTGGAGAGTTTAGTCCGATGAGAGCTATAGGACTTGCATCATTATCACCACTTTTATTTAGCCCAGAACAAGAAGAAGACGATGAGGAAGAACAAGATAGAGGAGAGGGTCTAGACATAGCACGTATTAGAGCCAATCCTAACCAGTTTTTAGCAAGAAGATTTGTAGCTGAGGGTGGTTCTATGAAAGAACCAGTAGCAAAGAAAACTATGCCATTACTAGATATGGGTGGCAAAGAGATGGATTTAAGAGCTGAGGGTGGTTTTGTGCCAATAGGTAGAATGGAAAAAGCGGATGATGTCCCCGCAAGATTATCTAAGAATGAGTTTGTATTTACAGCTGATGCTGTTAGAAATGCAGGTGATGGAGATGTGGACAAAGGCGCAGAAGTTATGTATAACATGATGAAGAACCTCGAATCCGGGGGTGACGTATCTAAGGAATCGCAAGGATTAGAAGGCGCAAGACGAATGTTTCAAACATCACAAAGACTAGAGGAAGTATTATAATGGCTACACAAACTACAAGAACATTACCCGCACAATTTGTCGAAGATTTAGGAAAAGATCTAGCAACACAGATCACGGCACAATCAGGTGTACCCGTAGTAGCAACAGGTTTAGCCGGCATATCACAACAACCAGGTGAATCTGCAGAAGATTTTGCAGCTAGACAAGATGCAGCCAGAGCATTTACAACAAGACAACAGAGTCTAGCAGGGATTGCACCAACTGTTGCAGGTCAAGATGCATTACAACAACAAGCACAATCAATAGCAGAGGCGAGAGCAGGACAGACAGGACTCGCAGCATTTCAACCATTTTTAGATCAAGCACAAGCAGCAGGCACAGCAGCTGAAACAACATTAGGTGGAGTAGGTGTAGGAGCACAAGCATTTCAACAAGGTGTACAAGATTTTATGTCACCATTTCAATCACAGGTGATTGACGCAACACTCGCAGAATTTGATCGTAACAAAGCTATACAAGAACAGCAAATAAGAGATCAACAAGCAAGTTTGGGTGTGCTCGGCGCTGGTCGAGCGGGCGTACAACTCGCCGAGTTTGGTACGGGGGCGGCAAGAGAACGTGCATTATTACAAGCAGGTCTCTTGCAACAAGGTTTTGGTCAAGCAGCAGCTGCCAGACAACAGGATATAGCTAATAGAGGAGCATTAGCTGCACAACAACAAGGATTAGGTGGCTTTCAAGCTGGATTAGGAGCACAAACAGCAGGAATAGCAGGGGCAAACATTTCACGTTTAGGTTCATTGGGCGCACTGAATCAGGCGCAAGAACAAGCTCGACTCGATGCACAGAGAGAAGCAGCAAGACAAGCTACATTCCTACCACAGGAACAATTAGATAGATTTGCTGGACAGGTGACAGGAATCATGGGTGGATATCCGGCAGCATTCCAATCAACTAATGTACCAAACCCAACACCATTACAGACAGCTCTTGGTATAGGAACAACATTAGCTGGTATATACACAGGATTTAATCCACCAGTGCAAAAATTTCAAAACGTAACATAATGATGAATAGAATATTAAAAAGACCGATGTTTAGAATAGGTGGTTCTGCAGGAACAGGGATCACGTCTGGGTTAGATAGAAAACCATTTAAACAAGGAACCGACCTAGAAGATCGTACTTTTAAAACCGATGTAGGCGCAGCCATTGAAGCTGCTAATGTTGCAAAGGACCCTCGTGTTCAAAGTACATTATTCTCTACTCCAGGAGGTTTTGGACCAGGGAGTGCAGGAGGTTTTCTAACATCTTTAGGTTTAAATATATTAAACAGGCCACCTTCAGGCTCTGGTTTTAGTGGACTATTATCAACCGTGTCTGGAGCAGCAGAAGAGCCTTTTAAAACTTTTCAAGCTGCAAACCTAGCAAGAGCTGATGATCGATCAAAATTTGCAAGAGATCTATTCGTGGATGAATTACAAGGACAAAGAGATATTGCAGAGGCAACAGCAAAAGGAAAAAGCACAAAAACTTTTGAAAAAGATAGAGCTGCAAGTGCTGTCTCAAAAATATTTGACACTAAAATAGGAAACATAAATGCTAAAATAGACCAATTAGATAAAAACGATCCAAACTATCAAGACAAACTTGATAACTTTGAAAGTCAAAAGACACTGTTAGAGGATGAAAAAGTAGATAACATAAATTCTATTTATCTATCTAAAGCAACTCAAAAAGAATTTCAAAGACAGGTTATACTTGGTCTATTAAAAAATTTAGAGATTGATGAGATTAAAGAATACTTTCCAAATCTTGAATCAATCATGGGTCCTGGATTTAAAATACCTGAAGAAAAAGCTGAAGGTGGCAGAATTGGTTATAGACAAGGAACAAAACTAATGGAATCAGTAGTAGAACAAGAAAAAGAACAGGGTGAGGTACAGGATCTATCCTACACACAGCTAAGATCAAGATTACCAAACGAGATATCAAATGAGATTGTAACATTACTTGCTAATAGCAAACAGGCGTTATTAGATTTTGCAAACATACAGACAACCCAAGACATTCAAGCTTTCAATCAACAATACGACGTAAATCTGACATTACCACGGGGGGCGTAACATGGACCCTTTTCAAAAAAAAGTTGATGTCGAAGTTAACGATATTCAAGAAGCAATTAAAAATAATATTGCAAGGCCTAGTAAACCAGTAAAGTTTACCTGGAAAGGTGCAGCTGATTTTTTAATAAGTGCAAGTAATACTCCACTAGGGCGATACAATATATCAACACTATTAGATAAATCTAAACCACGAATCACGGATCTTGCAGAGGGTAAAACAAAACCACAAGAAAAAGATTACATAGATTTTTTTGAGGATATGGAAAAATCTGTGTTTGGTGCAGCACAAAGTTTAGGATATTCATTTGGTGACTTAGCTACAACAGGAATAGACATAGTTGCAGGAACTGGCCTTACAGAAAAATTAGATGAGGTTTACGAACAAAATAAAATAGAGAATCCAGAAACATTTCTTGGTTCTGTAAACAAAGTATTAATTGAATTTGGTGTGCCTGGTGGTGCAGTTGTTAAAGTATTAAGTAGAGCAAAAAAATTATTTAAAGGTAAAAAAGCTGCACAGGCAGCAACTGCAACAGGAGCTGGAACAACAGTTGCAAATGTTGCAAAAAGAGCGGGATATATGGCAACAGCTTTTGGTGCTACAGATTTTATAGTAGCAAACCCTGACAGAGAAAATTTAGTATTAGAAAAAGAAAATGAAGAGGGTTTATCTGGTAGAGATTTAGCTCTTGCTAGATTTAGAAACAGAATAAGATTTGGTGCTGAAGGCACAACTGTAGGATTTGGATTTGGTTTACTTGGTAGACCACTTGCAAAGATTGCAACACTTGGAGCAAAGTATGGAATAATGAAACCTGCAGGTTATGCATTAACAGGTGTTGACACATTAGTTGTAAGACCCGTAACATATCTTGCGGCTAACATACCTGGATCCACTGCCGCTGGTAAAAAAATTAGACAGGCTAGTAGTTTTGCAATCGATAAAGCATTGTCTACAGCAATAACATTAAATCCTAAAAAACAATTACCAGAGTTTAGTAAATGGAGAATGTTTTCTATAAAAAGTTCAGACCCATTAGAAAAAAGATTAAAAAAGATAGATAATTTTTTAGCAGGATTTAGATCATTAGGTAAACAAACGGGTCTTGGTTTTCAGTTTACAACAGGTGCGAAAAGAGAAATCAAAGCAAGATCAAGAACTATAGAAAAATATCTAGAGTCTCTTGATAAAAAATCATACGATCTAGCAAAATCTTTTGAGGGTCAGTACAACACAATGACTACATCACCAGCTAGTAAGGAGTATTATCTAGATCAGGTGTTATCATATTTAAAAGGACAAACAAAAAAATCAGCTTTACCAAAAATATTACAACAAACTGCAGAAGATCTAAACAAAGAAATAATACAAAGTAAAAAAATATTTGGTGAATTATTACCACAAGGTGATCTTAAAAATTTTATATTAAATAATGTAAAAACATACATGAGAAAATCTTTTGCTGTATTTACTAATCCAGAATACATGCCAGATAAAAAAATAACACAAGGTGCAACTAAATGGATTTTAGAAAACGTCGTAAAGAAAAACAAAGATTTAAAAGAATCTGCTAAAACATTAAAGACTAGTAAAATGACTGATGCACAGGCACAGAATGCTTTTGCAGAATCTTTAATGAATAAAATACTAACACACACAAAACAAGATGGTATTGACCCATTAAAATTATTACAACAAGTATCTAAAAATCAACTACGATCTGATAAATTAATTAAAACAGGAGAAGAATTACCCGATGCGATTAAAAGATTATTAGGTGAGGAAGACAACCTAAAAGCATCTGTATTACAAACAACATCACATGCAATAACGCAAGCTGTTAATAAACAAACCTATGATGCTCTAGCAAAAATAGGTATAGAAGAAGGTTGGCTATATGCAGATGAGGCAGCAGCCACGGCTGCACGAGCTTTTGATGCTGTTAAAGTTGGTGAGTTAAAGGGTCTTGGTATTTTAAAAAGTGGTATATCTAAACTATACGCCTCAAAAGATATGGCAGCAGCTTTACAAGGTGTGCCTGGAACTTTTGATAACTGGATACAAAGTTCAGCGTATAGAAATATTTTACAATTTAAAGTAGCAACACAGTTTGGTAAAACAGTATTATCTCCTGCAACACAGGTTAGAAACGTAACCTCAGCTAGCATGTTTCCATTAGCTAACGGACACATAGGTGGTAGAGCATCTGTGACTGAGTCTATTAAAATGGTTGTTGATGATATATTTGGTGCAGGCAAACTTATCGATGAAACAAAATTTATAAAAAATTTAGAAAATAAAATACGTCTTGGTGTAATTGATGAAAACATTGTAGCATCAGAATTAAAAGCAGTATTACAAGATATACGTGCAGGTGCAAAAGTTAAGAACTTAGATAGTTTATTAAATAAACTATCTAAAACAAGAATGATTAAAACAGCAACAAGAATATATGCTGGAGGTGATAACCTTTGGAAATGGTATGGTCATGAATATGTAAAATCACAAATGAGATCCATGTATAAAAACGTAGATGATATTGCAAGATGGACTGAAGAGATAACAGGTAGAAGATTTGTAAGAAACAATACATTCACTGGAGCTAAAAAAACATTTGAAGACGCATTAGATGAGGCAGCTGCGTGGCAGATAAGAAATACTTATCCAACATACAGTAAAGTACCACAGGTAATTCAAGATTTAAGAAAGCTACCATTTGGTAATTTCGTATCTTTTCCTGCAGAAATGATTAGAACTACATACAATATAGTAAGCATAGGTTTAAAAGAAGCAACATCATCAAACCCACAATTAAGACAGATGGGTTATAGAAGATTACTTGGAGCTTTTGTTACATTGGGTGGTGCAGAAAAAGGTGCATCAGCGATAGCACAAAATCTAACAAGTGTAACCACAGAACAGGTTGATGCTTACAAGAGAAGTTTAGCAGCTCCATGGAATTCTAGAGCAGCGATATTGCCAATCAATACCTGGAAAGATGGTAAAGGCAAAGCTATTAACTTTTCATACTTTAGTCCGTACGATGTCGTTACACAACCTGTAAGAGCAGCGTTAAAAACATTAGAAGAAGGTAAATTAAAACAAAGGGATGCGGACGACATTGCATTTAATTTATTTTTAGGAGCTGATGGACCTGTAAGAAAACTAATAGATCCATTTGTATCTGAGTCTATCGCACTAGAAAAAATATCCGATGTTATACCTAGAGGACTTATAGTCGGAGGTAGAGGTGGTGAAACCAAAACAGGAAGTAAAGTATATTCACCCACGGACGATGGACCAACTAAGTTCATGAAAAGTTTTAGACACATTATAAAAGGTGTTAGACCAACAGCGATTGATACAGGATCTAAAATAATTAAAGGTTTAGAGAAAGATGTCAAACGTGGTGGTCAACCAGTAACACTAGAAGATGAGTTACTAGCATTATTCTCAGGTATTAGAATTATTAACGTAGATGTGCCAAGAACTATGCAATACAAAATTACAGACTATAATAAAAAATTTAAATCTGTGACTACTGCCGAAAAATTTTTTAGTTTAGAGAATTATCAAAGCAGAGGACCTCTTGTGATCGCAGATGAGTTTAGAGATATTCAAGAAGAAACGTTTAGAACAAATCAAGACTTTCACTTTATATTACAGGATGCAATGAGAGTGGGTGTGTCTGAAAAAGAATTAAAAAAATTAATGCGAGGTAGAGGTATATCTGTAAGAAACATTAGAAAATTAATTAACGGTAAAAACATTCCATACACTGCTTATAAAGAACGTATGAAAAAAAGAGTAAAAGAAGCAGAAAAAATAGGTGAAGAACAAGGTGAAGGTAAAATTAACAGAGAGTATTTTTATCCAAGAAGATTATTAAGAGACATAGAGAGAGAATATAAAAATAAAGAACTAAATACAGCTCCACAAGAAATAGAACCTGTATCAGAGGCACCAGTGGAAGAAACAACCACAACTGCATCACTACCTACACCTGAAATACAAACACCGCCACTGCCAAATACACCAATGCCAGTGATTAGAACAACAGCATTACCGAGTGTAAATACTAACTTGACACGAACACAGCAAGCTTTATTATCACCGGAAGAGCAAATTATTGCTAGTAGGAGAACAACATAATGGCGAGAAAATCGGCACTACAAAAAATTGAATCACACGAGAAGCTTTGCAGGATAATGCAAAAGCAAACGTTTGAACAAATAAAAGAAATGCAGGATAGAATTAAAAGACTAGAATATTGGATAGTTGGAGGCATGGGAGCAGTGCTATTAATTTTATTAACGGACATAGCATGAATCTTACACGGAACTTTTCTTTATTAGAGCTTACCAAAAGCGATACTGCCATCAGGAAGGGAATTGATAATGAACCTAACGCTGATCAAATAGATAAATTAAAATTACTTTGTGAAAATATTCTTCAACCGGTACGTGACCACTTTGGCAGGGTTAAGGTGACTAGCGGTTTTCGTAGCGTAGCATTATGTGAAGCTATCGGCAGCTCAGCACGATCGCAGCATGCCAAGGCCGAGGCCGCAGACTTCGAATGTCCAGGCGTAGATAATGTCGAACTTTTTGATTGGATTAAATCTAATCTTTCTCCAGATCAGCTCATCTTAGAGTTCTACACCCCGGGTGAACCTAACAGCGGATGGATACATTGTAGTTGGATACCTGAAGGTAGACGTGCATCGTTCTTACATGCCTTTAAAGAAGGTAGCAGAACAAAATACAAACCAATATTAGGAAAAGCAAAAGAACTTTTTGCTTAAATCCAAGCTTTTAATTCTTCGCCAAGGACTTCAGATGCAATATTTATTTTATCTCTTAAAGCCTTCACGATCTTCTCGTCAACAGTGTCCTCACAAATCAAATCGACATAAGTCACTTTTTTGTTTTGTCCTATTCTGTGTGCTCTGTCTTCTGACTGCAATCTCTTTTCTAGGTCATACCCATTAGAATAATAAATAACAGTGTTTGCTTTTGTAAGTGTAATACCATAACCACCAGTTTGAGTCGTGCCGACAATAAATCTACAAGCATCTCCGTTTTGAAATCTTTTAATATTCTCTTGTCTTTCTTCTTGTGGTGTTAATCCATAATAGTCAACCACGGATCCCGGACCATACTCGTCACTTATTGCTTTTATAA
>Ga0209348_1001623_pt1 | contig 10859 bp, 11 predicted proteins | sample ETNvirenome_2_30_FD_184065 | JGI IMG/M metagenome (GOLD analysis project Ga0209348, IMG submission 184065) | Marine viral communities from the Pacific Ocean - ETNP_2_30 (SPAdes) (version 2) | ecosystem: Environmental > Aquatic > Marine > Oceanic | place: Pacific Ocean | collected 2013-06-22 | reverse complement strand
GGTATCGAAATCAGGTGTAATTTACACCTGATTTCAAAGTGTGTAGTGATCGACGCGATTGAGTCTCGATGAAGGGTCTGGTTGGAACCCCGTGGGTTGACCAGCATCGCGCCCTTTCTTTAAATCTCTAGTATTTAGAGATCGGAGAGTCGGACATCACTACTTGCCCGACTACTAGTGTCACCCACTCTTCATTCGTTTAGCCTTCAACGATAAACTTGCTGTCACCGTAACGCCTACCTACACCTTCGATGTAGGCCACGGCTTGGCTTTCGACAACCATCAACATCAGCAGCTTGTCGCCTATGTCTTTTGGTAATTCGTCCACCGAAGCATACTGCCCATCAATTACTGTGTCAACACAACTCATGCCAATACACCGTAAATTAATACGTCCAGTATTAAAGTCTACGTATATATAGTATTCCGCGTCGTTAAACGCTGGTTTGGACATAACTAACATCTTCAGAGCAACGAAGACCCACATCGGGTAAGAATATGCGTTCTTTTGCTATCTGTAGTTTAAATAGTTTATCCAGAACATGAGCAGGAATATCATCTTGTGTAGGGTACACCTGTTCTGACCCCACGATGCTTTTCCATCTAGTCATATCGTATGTCTCGACATTGACTGCGCGGAACTTTGTACCGTCCTGCCAGATCAACGCACCCTTGCTAGATACTGTTGAATCTTTATTGAAAGCCCTAGCTTCCTTAATATCATCCAACGTCTTGTTGATGCTTGGCACCGAGAACTCATGCCCTGCACTCCTCAATGTCTCTAGCTCAGTCAACAACGTATCTCCTTCGCCACCGTAGGTGTTAATACCAAGCTCACTTTGGAGTTTGAGAATAGCAGCTCTTAATTCTTTATTGCTATCCTCTATGCCAGCCTTGAAGTCGTGGAAGTAGTAACTGTTGACTTGCTCGGTAGTCACGCGAACTAGGTGTGCTTTACACTGACGTATGAGGTTGCCTACGTTCTTAGACATAGCCATACGGTTTTGTTCAGAGTAAGTAGCATATCGATTGTTGCTAATGCTGGGTGCTCTGAGAACATACTTTTCCTCGCCCCCCGAATGATAGTAATTGCCATAGCCGATCCACCCGCGAGAGAATGTCTCGTCTGGGTGATATACGTGCATAGCACTCCTACTTTTTCTGCTGAACCGTAGTTGTGGCATTTCCTTTTGTAGGTCATGCGCTAGGTTATGTACCCTGTAGCCAACAGGCTTGGCACCCTCTTCTGGCACCACGTCAAGGTCATGGATTCTTCTCACGCTCAGATCTCCCGCGTACTCACGGAGATTTTTAACTCTGGCTTGTTCGTATAAATCAAATGCTTTCACTAGTCTTCTCCTTAAATCTTTGTGCTGTCAATGTGTAAGATCCTGCCTGTGTCGGTGTCGAAACCTTTGTTATCCAACACACACCACAGAACTGGACAGTCCCATCCATCCAATCTACCGTCGATGTAACCGTCAGTAAAAACGATTACCGCTTGGGGGCGAATGCCCTGCTCACGCATATATGCGGGTACGATACTTACCCTCGTACCACCGCCCCCTCTAGGTTTAGTGCTTTTGGTAAGATCATCGATCCTATCTAGCTCATAGGATTCATCCCCCTTTATCAAGGTATCCCAATACAAGAGGCGAACCCTGTCCGGTTTGACAGAGTTACATATACCTACCATCTCAGATAAGAACTTATCTATGTGGCGCAACACCGAACCAGAGGTATCCCCTGCTAGCACTAGCTCTTCAACCTTTTCTGATAGCGTGCTAGGCATATAGATACCTGCGCCGATGTACCTACGATTAGGTTTCGACCATGTACCGAAGTCCTTACCCGCGCAAGTCTGTTGAACAAACTCGCGCAGTACCTCACGCCAATCGATCTGTGGTTCAAGCAAATTCCCGATAGAACCTAGCTCTCCACCTGTTCCGAGCTTGCCAGCGGCGATTGCACCCTGACGTAACGCTTGATCGATCTCAGCGCCCACGCTTTCTTTGGTAGCCTCGTCTATACCCTTGGCCCCTTCAAAGTCGTGTTCGTCAAAGCCATTACTCTCGCCCGGCCCGGACTGAGGTTGTCCTGTTCCTGCTGAAGGTTTACCAGAACCACCGTTACCACCCTTGCCCTGACTTTTAAGTGAGTCGTACACCTGCATCACGGTCATGCCGCGATACTTCTCGTCATACAGACCCGCATACTTGCCAGTGGGCATCGTTGCGAAACCGTCCCTGTTCTCGTCAGTTATTTCGATATTGATAACGAAGTCCAACGACATATTTGTCAGCACAGGATCTTCTGCCCAGATGTCATCGTAAACATCCATGTGCTTGTAGATCTTGTGACGGTTCTCGTGGAGCATGACAAACCGTAGTTCGGGATCAGATATTTCACTGACCATCGTTCTACTGTACTTCTCGTTTAGGCCATCAGTCATGGCAGTCGGTATGTCATCAACGATGCTCTTGTCACCGATCAACAACGTCCCTGCGATTTCTGTATACCTATCGTGAGAAAAGATCGTGAACGCTGCACGATCTAATCTCTGCTCTTCCGTTTGAGCTTTTACTGCTAGCGTAACCATCTCACGCGTACTCCTTTCTCTCTCTAATTATTCGTTCAGCAACGCTTTGTAGGTTGTAGGTCTGTTTTACAAACCCACCCCCAAAGTCTTTGCCCCTGTACTTCCTAAAACCCAAATCTTTAGCCATTAGGGATGCTTTGTCGTAGTCACCTGCAAACGCTAGGAAATGAATCACGTAGCGCGGGTTGCCATACATATCGTTGTGAACTCTGAAAAAGTCATGCCCCAACTCGGTAGCCACTTTGTGGTCAAGATGACACTTATTCATATCTACCTCTTATCGCCCATGAACAAAGTTGCGTTGTCACGTACCCAAGTAGAGAACTCTTCGGATCTTGTGACTATGCGATGATGCTTGTAGCTGTCTTTCAGTGCGCTACGTGCAAACATGGCTTGCGCTTCTTTAGGTAAACGCCTCACGTACTTCATCCACGGGTTGATTAGTTGTGAGTCCATTGCGCCTAATACTTTACTGATAGTCATGATGATCGCTGGGGACGACGTAGGAACGTCCAAACCCTCTGGATCGCGCTTGATGTCTTCGATGGAGTGCAGTTGCCCGACCATCGTGACAAACGCCATGAGGTCTGCCCCCGCTCTGGCACCGATAGCACCCATGAGTGCGGCTTGCAGTGTGAACTTGTCCACGTTGCCCTCGCACGTTTTGAGTATGTCCGATGCTGTGTGCAGGGATCTGGGTGTGACAAACGCTGTTCTTAATTCTTTCGGGTGAAAGATATAAGGGTTGTCTTGCGGGCTTACGTCCTCAAACGAGTCCATAATCTGTGGATATTCTCTAGCAAACCCTAGAACTGCTGGGTGCAGGTCATTGGGTAGCCCGAAGTTTACGATCCAATCTTTAGCAGTAGGCTTCTGCATCCGCACCGAAATGATGGCGTTACGCTTGTGCGCTTCCATCACATCGCCCACGTTTTCTGCCCCAAGGTTAGTAGTCGCAAATACGATACTGTCCTTGTGCAGTGTGTACGCCCCGATCTTGCGCTCTAACATCAGCCGCCGCAGTGCATTCTGCACCGCCCGATTACACTTGCCAAACTCGTCCAGCATGATAATCACAGGCTTGTTGGTATGAGCGCCCAACTCTTCATTGGTAACAAACCGGACAAACTTGCCAGACTTATCCACCTCAGATATTACGGGGAGCATGATGTCACCGACATCTTTAGTGGTGCAGTCGCAGTAGAACGCGGTGTAACTTACACCTGCGGTACTGTCCTCATCCTCATCGTCAGGCTTCTTCTTTGCATTTAAATTATTGGTGATAATGCTCAAGAGCGACGACTTACCTGTACCCATGTGACCTTCGACCAATACGGTGCGCTTCGGCCCTACGTGTGTGACAAGATCTGCTGTCTGTTCAAGATTCAAATTTAGATTTGCTAAAGCCATGTTGTTCTCCTTAAAACTTTATGGTTAGTCAAGTGACGGTAGTGAGTTTAAGATCTGGGTAGTCTTATCCTGTACATCGGATCGATACCCTTCGTTGTATCTGAGCTTGTCTATGTTGAACTCGTCATCGAATAGACTAGCCAGAGAATCATGTACACGACGCATAACGGGGTCATCGTTGTAGTTAAAGGTTTCAAGAACCTCTACCGCTTCGCGTATCGCATCAGCATCATTGTCTTGATACCGTTGCTTGTGCACTTTGTTGAGTCCATCGCGCACTGATTTCCACACCTCTTCTTTTAGGTGTGTCATGCGCCCACGGTATTGCTCCCGTTCTTTGGCAAGCACAACGTCATGCTCGTTCTGGTAGTACTCGTCCATAGCCTCAATCGCTTCGTCCGACAACAAGGTACGTTCATCATCCGCTAGTCGGTCGAATGAATAGTCGAAGTAGAACTTAGTCTTGAGGGTTTCTTTGGTCGGGTAGTCATCTGGATTGTGCAACCCACGGTACAGTGCTTGGTCGTTCTGCACCGCTTCGTCGTACTTGTCGTAGAACTTCTCCAGAGCTTCATCGTGACTCTGCTGAATCTCGCTCATGGCCTTCACCCAAACATCAAGTTTGGCTGTGGGTATGACTCGGTTCTTCGCATCGTCCCACGGCTTGGACAGTTTGTAGTGAACGGTTCTTGCTCTACCCTGCCAGTATTTAACAGTATCGAACTCTGGACTGTCAGCGAGTAACTTCTTAACACCAGACACCTTGGCATCTTCGTCCAGTTGGTTCTGTAGCTTCAGTTGTCTCGTGGACTTCTCGTCCTTCTTAGTTGTTTGAAAACAACCCATGCTCAGTCGCACCGATGAAAATGTAGATTTCATGGTAGGTATCGATACACCTGCCTGCGTAGCTGTCTCCAGCTTGCTGTCAAATGTTTCACCGTTAGCGTCGTACAGATTGTCCTCGAAGGTGTGGGTTACACCGAATTGCTTTGTAAGTGCGTCTTGGGCTTTGTTTTCCGCAAACCACTTACTCGCGTCCGATTCCAGACGCGCTTGCTCTTCCTGTTGGATCTTCTCCAACTCTTCTTTCTCGTCCATTACTGGCTCCTCAGTTATAAGTTTTCCAAACTCAGTTATCATTTACGATTCTCCAACTTGCAGAGAACATGGATGACTGTGAATCCCACAGTCCCGACAAAACACATCCAAAAGACTGTGGCTTGTCTATCGCTTACGGGTACGGTGATGTCCTCCACCACACCCAGCAATGCTATGTAGGTCATTAGTCCCAGTAGGACTGCGACCACTCCTGCTAACTTTTCAATACTCATACTCACTTCCCTATATGTTGAATGTCAGACGCGGGTATCACTTGATATGCGCCCTTGTTGTAGGCGGGAGCCACGGTGTACGTTACACCTGACTTACCACCGCTCTCGTTTCGGCTGACGTTGATAGGCCGCGAACCAGCATCATGCGATGGGTACTTGGCTCTTTCATCAGCGATACGAACCTGCGCAGGTGTACGACACACCTGCATTTCACGGAACACGCGCTTGCGTGGAACCTTGCGTAACATCTTGTACCGTCTCAAACGAAACACCTCCAATGTCAAATTTTGAACTGTCGAAACGCCCTCCTATTGTAACATATTTATCAGCTAATGTCAAACCGTGGTAAATTAGGTATGGAGGTAGTAAACAGTGGTAGGTAGTGTATTGTTCTGTAATGTTCTGTATTGTTCCGTAATGTTCTAACACGAGGGCGTGCAAGTCATTGATAAGAAAGGAATGTTCTAATGTTCGGAAAATGAGGGGATTTTGTGGGTGTGAGAGAGAATGTGAATCCGCGTTCGTAGGGGGAGAGAACTGCCAATAATTTCTATATATATTTTAAAAAACGAACATTATATATATTTTATAAAAAAGTATTAATAATATAGTAATACTTAAGTGTAGATTACACTAGATACCATTAGATACTACAAAACAAATGTTCGTTTTGCCCCTTTAAAAAACGAACATTATGCGAACATTACGCGAACATTACCGATTTTTGCGAACATTAGTCAGGTGTAACCTTACACCTAAACCTTTTGCCGCAACGCTACTTCTTCAACTGGCATCGAGACGCAGTTCTGATAGGCGATCCGCGCAGCGCAAATAATTCAACTGGCTTCAATTTATCGGAGACGAAAAAAAGGGAGAGCCTTTCGACTCTCCCTGTTGGGTGGGTTAAGATTTCTTTTTAGCTTTCTTCTCTGGTGTTGCGAATACTCCAGATTCGATGGCTTCATCAATCTTATCCAGCAGCTCCTCGCCTACTAATTGAGACGTTGCATCATCCAGATCGCTAATCCAGCCGGCCCATAGTTTCCTGACGTTCTCTGCTTTGTCGCATCTGGTTAATGCTCTCTTCTTAGGCTTTTCGATTCCAGCATTTATGCCCTCCTGCTTTTGAATACAGTTTCGGGCATAGGTAACCGAATCTTTGGCCTTTCCCAGTAGATCTCGAACAGTAGCAGTAGCATTGTTGCCTAGAGCAATCTTGGCTCTATGCTTGGCTAACATACCTTCTAACCGTTCGACCTCGCTGTTGACGAATTCCTCACGTTTTTTACCTGTGAGGTTTTCACTATTGGCATCCAGCTGAGCGCCAGCAGTAGCGTGTCCGATATATGCTTCATCTAACAAAGCATGGTATCGGGCGGTTGCCGCTTGGCCTTCAACCGAGGTCGGCTCTACGCCTAAACCTTTAGCACCAATCATTAGCTTGGCGGTATAACCTTGGGCAATGCACATATCCTTGAATGATTGTGTTGCGCCTTCAGCTAAACCGCCAGCAATACCAACCTGTCGCATCTGGTCCAGTATGTCTGGACTAAACGCCATGTTGGAATTAGCGATAGCAAAGTCACGATCTGCGGTAGGTTTTACTGCGTCTACCATTGCAGTGTTTTCGTTTGTCATTTGACACTCCGATTAACATTAATGATCTAACGCCAAGTGGCATTAGGTAACAGCGCTCGCCGTTACATGATCTAAGTTACTACTAAATGTTTAAAAAGCAACCGAATCCCCCGAAAACAGGTGTAATCTACACCTACCCTACCCCTATGGCCCGCTACGCTGTCTATCTGTACGTCGAGCTATGTATTACTAATTTCCTCAAACAAATCGGTTTTTTTCTGAGTTCGACCCCCACCCCCCTCATATATGGAAACACCCCCCTTTGGAGTCCCAGACTTGTTTATAAAAAATTATTTTTTATGTATATTCCGCAGAACGACCAAAGGTCAGCGAAAACATGGCTATAGTGCTAAAACCAGAAGTGGGTATTCCTATGTCAGAAGGCGTGGATTCCTCTGACCTCAAAGAAAAGGCTGAAGCAGCCTGCAACACAGCACAAGAACTGGCAGAACACGGTCTAGATCTGGAGCCAACCAAGGAAGACAAGGACATAGCAGCGGCTTTATCTACGTCTTACGCAGGAGATCCAGCCAAAACCTCTAAAAAAGCCACGAATAAGAACATTTCTAAGCTAACACCTGCCTCTTTGGTGCTGACAGACGCTATTTTGCAGGAGTTTGGGCACTCAGTTGCCGAAAATGCAGCACAGATACGCTATTTGGTGACAAATAAGCTGTTAATTGAGTCAGAAAACCAAGATCCACGCATCAGAATGAGAGCTTTGGAGCTTCTGGGCAAGATTTCAGACGTAGGATTGTTTGCCGAGAAGTCAGAGGTCACTGTTACCCACCAATCTACTGATGATTTAAGGGCAAAACTACGATCTAAGCTGGAAAAGCTGGTAGAGCCTGTCGAAATAGAAGATGCAGTGGTCATTGAGAACCAAACTCTTGATCTACAAGAGGCGTTGGGTGAAGTAGAAGACGAAGAGTACGATGACTGAGTTAGCGCTCGACTTCACAGAGGAAGAAGTCCAGCAGATGCTGGAGAACTTGGATAACTACAGCGCGGATGAGATCGCAGAGATCGATAAAATCGTAGATGAGCTTGCCGAGCGTCGGGCTAATCAGCTGGCTCATGATGATCTAATAGAGTTCTGCAAGAGAATGCAGTCGGATTTTATTGTGGGTAAGCACCACCGCTTACTGGCAGATATGCTCATGTCGATTGAGCGGGGTGATAAGGATAGGATATGTGTGAACATACCGCCGCGTCATGGTAAGTCTAATCTTGTATCTATTATGTACCCAGCGTGGTTCTTGGGGCGTAACCCCAACAAGAAAGTGATGATGGTGTCGCACACCACTGACTTGGCGGTGGATTTCGGACGAAAAGTGCGGAACATGATCGCTTCAGATGAATACTCTGCGATATTTCCTACTGTGAAGCTAGCGGTAGACTCTAAGTCGGCTGGTAGGTGGAACACAAACACGGGGGGTGAGTACTACGCCTGTGGTATTGGATCATCTATAGCAGGTCGGGGAGCAGACTTGCTGCTTGTTGATGACCCGCACTCAGAACAGGATGTCATCAATGGTAACTTTGAGACATTTTCTAAGGCATACGATTGGTTCACATTCGGTGCTCGTACTCGTCTTATGCCCGGTGGTCGGGTGGCTATCATACAAACGCGCTGGCACATGGATGATCTTACAGGGCGTGTGACCAAAGATATGATTCAGAACGAGCGGGCCGATCAGTATGAGGTGGTGGAGTTCCCCGCGATTCTGGATATTGATGACGAAGAAACAGGTGAGATGATTCAGAAACCTTTGTGGCCTGAGTTCTTTGATCTTGAAGCATTACTCAGAACCAAAGCATCTATGCCCACGTTTCAGTGGAACGCTCAGTACCAGCAGGAACCTACCGCAGAAGAAGCCGCGCTGGTCAAACGTGAGTGGTGGCAGATGTGGGAGCAGGGTGACCCACCGTCTTGTGAGTACATCATCATGTCTTTGGACGCAGCGGCAGAGACACACAACAGGGCTGACTTTACAGCGTTGACTACGTGGGGTGTGTTCCTCAACGAAGATAATGAAGCATACAACATTATCTTACTCAACAGCATCAAGAAGCGGATGGAGTTTCCTGAGCTAAAAGATTTAGCAATGGAAGAGTACGCCGAGTGGGAACCAGACGCGTTTATCGTGGAGAAGAAGAGTTCGGGCACGGCCTTGTATCAGGAGATGAGGCGCATGGGGTTACCCGTATCTGAGTACACCCCCCACAGAGGATCAGGTGATAAACTTGCACGGTTAAACTCAGTATCTGATATTGTAGCGTCCGGTTTGGTGTGGGTTCCTCCTACACGGTGGGCAGAAGAGGTAATAGAAGAAATTGCAGGTTTCCCGTTTATGAGCCATGATGACTTAGTTGACTCAACAGTTATGGCACTTATGCGTTTTCGGCAAGGTGGGTTTATACGGTTACCCACTGATGAGCCAGAAGAGACACGTTATTTTAAACAACGTAGGGGCGGGTATTACTAATGGCAGTAGAGAAAGGACTATATTCGGCCCCAGTAGGGATAGAAGAAGAATCTCTGGAACAGGAAACAAATCTTGAGATAGAGATTGTTAATCCTGAGATGGTCACTCTTGACGATGGCAGTGTTGAGGTAACCATCATACCTGACGCTGATATTGGTGATGTCGTTCCTTTTGACGCCAACCTTGCTGAAGTTTTGGATGACTCGGTGTTGAACGAGTTATCAGATGAGTTAATAGGTTCCGTAGACTCTGATACGTCCAGTAGAAAAGATTGGGCTGACACATTTGTAAAAGGGCTTGATGTTCTAGGGTTCAATTACGAAGAACGTAACGAACCGTGGGAAGGCGCGTGTGGCGTGTACTCCACAGTCCTAGCTGAAGCAGCCATACGTTTCCAAGCTGAAACGATGAGTGAGACTTTCCCCGCCGCTGGCCCTGTGAAGGTCAAAGTTCTTGGTGAAGAGACTAAGGACAAAGAAGAAGCGGCACAGCGTGTCAAAGCTGACATGAACTACGAGCTTACAGAACGCATGGTCGAGTACAGGCCGGAGCACGAGCGTCTGCTCTACAGCCTTGGTTTGGCTGGTTCTGCGTTTAAGAAAGTTTACTACGACACAAACATTGGTCGGCAGGTGGCGATGTACATACCAGCCGAAGATGTCATCGTTCCTTATGGGGCGTCCAACGTAGAAAGCGCAGAGCGTGTGACCCACGTAATGCGTAAGACTAAAAACGAGCTTAGAAAGTTACAAGCATCAGGATTCTACAGAGAGATGAATCTTGGTGACCCGCAGCCGTATCACACAGATATAGAAGAGCGTAAGGCGGAAGAGGGCGGTTACTCTATGACCGACGATGATCGTTATGCAGTGTATGAGATACACGCAGATGTAGTGATCGACGGTATAGACGACTCTGAAGATGAAATAGCTAAACCTTATGTGATAACAATAGAACGTGGTACGGCTAAAATATTAGCGATAAGACGTAACTGGAATCCTGATGATCCGTTGATGTTGAAGCGTCAACACTTCGTACACTATGTGTACGTGCCCGGATTTGGCTTTTACGGACTAGGTTTGATTCACATAATAGGGGGGTACGCTAAGGCAGGTACTTCTCTTATACGGCAGTTAGTAGACGCTGGTACGCTGTCTAATTTACCCGGTGGTTTGAAAACTCGTGGGCTTCGTATCAAAGGAGATGATACGCCTATTGAGCCGGGAGAGTTTAAAGACGTAGATGTACCGTCTGGCAGCATACGTGACAACATTATGGCTCTACCCTACAAAGAGCCAAGCCAGACCCTGCTCGCTTTGCTTAATCAGATAACGCAGGAAGGCCGTAGGCTAGGCGCTATCAGCGACATGAACATTTCGGATATGTCAGCAA
>Ga0209348_1001622_pt1 | contig 10860 bp, 16 predicted proteins | sample ETNvirenome_2_30_FD_184065 | JGI IMG/M metagenome (GOLD analysis project Ga0209348, IMG submission 184065) | Marine viral communities from the Pacific Ocean - ETNP_2_30 (SPAdes) (version 2) | ecosystem: Environmental > Aquatic > Marine > Oceanic | place: Pacific Ocean | collected 2013-06-22 | reverse complement strand
GTTGATGAAAGAGGTCTTAAAGTTGCATTGCAAGGTGTTAAGTTGATTATTCCAAAAGAACTTCAGTTCACAGCGGAAAGGATTCTTAAATCACCACAACGTGTCGGCACAGCTGATAATGACATCAACGCTATGGCTTCAATGGGTATGATGCCACAAGGTTATAGAGTTAATCACTATCTAACTGACACAGATGCTTTCTTCATCATGACTGATGCACCTAATGGACTTAAACAGTTTGTTAGAGCACCAATCAAAACTGCTATGGAAGGTGACTTCGATACTGGTAACGTGAGGTTTAAAGCAAGAGAAAGATACTCATTTGGATTCTCAGATCCAAGAGGTGTCTTTGGCTCTCCAGGGGCTGCGTAGGTAGTAATTTGGAGGATGAGAAGGGGACTTACGAGTCCCCTTTTTTTTGGTTATAATTAATTTACTATACAAACAACTTGAATACAGACGTGTATAGTCGACGACCTAAAAGACTGTATTCTTTAATTTAGGAGATTATTATGGGTAATACAACATTTACAGGCCCAGTTAGATCAGAAGGTGGTTTTACCACTGTCAGTAAAAATGCGACAACTGGTGCCTTTACAACACAATCAAGCATAGACTCAAGCGGTATCGCCTCTTTTGATGCGAATACCATGCCAGTTGAAGCTGGTACAGGTATCACCACAGGTTCCGGAACAATCTACAGAAGTTCTGTAATGCAAAGTGGTGGTATTATTACTACACAAATTTTAATTGATTTAACAGGTCTAAGATCTACAGGTTCTGGCGATATCATTGGTGTAAACGGTACATCATTAGTTTGTCACATCGGTCAAATCACAGCTGCTAGAAACGGCACTATCTTAACAGGTAGTATGGAGTGTTTTGAAGCACCTGCGGGTGGAGATCCTGACATTAACGTTCACTCTGCTACAGAAGGCACAGGTGTTGAAGACGGAGCCATCGGCGACTTAACAGAAACACTATTAGTTAATGCTGGAGACGCAACATTAGGTAGTAAAGTATACTTTACAGCCGTACCTGCTGCTGATGAGTTCTTATATTTAACCACTGGTGATGCGACAGATGCAGATTACACAGCTGGTAAATTACTTATTGAATTAAAAGGCTACGACGCTTAATATTATAGGTGCCTCTTCGGAGGCACTTTGTTTCTTAATTAAGGAGGGAAACTATGGCAGATACAGTAACAGGACCTACAATCTTACAAGAAAACGATAAGAGAGTGGTAATCAAAATCGTAAACGAATCCGATGGCACAGGCGGTACAACAGTTTTTGCTGATGTATCAGCTCTTGCAGCAAATGCAAATGGGCAGTCAGTAACCACAGTGAGTCCACAAAGAATTTGGTGGTCATGTGCTAATGGTGATGGCGGTGACTCCTTCGCAAGATTAGACTTTGAAGACTCAGATGGTGATATACCGATCGTAACATTGGTAGATTCAGGGTATTGGGACTTTAGAGAGTTTGGTGGTATTCCAGCAAACACTTCATCCAACTCTAATCAAAGCGATGTCAACTTTGTTGTTCCAGGAGCAGCTGATTCTGGTAATACTTACACAGTCATTACAGAGTTTATTAAAAACTACGACTAATTATGGATATTACCGTAGAACAGTATACAAATGAGTTGGTCGGCTTAAAGAACGGCGGTATGCCTGCTCGTAACAAAAAGAATTATCGTCCAACAGAAAAAGGTGCTGGTATGACGAAAGCTGGTGTAAAAGCTTATCGTCGTATGAATCCAGGCAGTAAATTAAAAACTGCTGTTACCGGTAAAGTAAAACCAGGTAGTAAAGCAGCAAAACGTAGAAAATCATTTTGTGCAAGAAGTGCTGGTCAAGCAAAAATGCATAATGTAAACTGCCGAAAAACACCTAATAAACGCATATGTCAAGCGAGGAGAAGATGGAAATGTTAACAAAACCTTACAAAACTGTTAGTAATTTGTGGAATAAGTATAAAAGTAGTTGGACTAGTGAAAGTTGTAAGATACGAGACGCTGTTATAATTATTTTAGCTTTATTACTGATTATTTTATGAGATTAACAGATAACTTTACTTTAGCTGAACTTACAAAATCACAAACAGCAGAAAGATGTGGTATACAAAACAATCCTGATAAGGAACACATTGATAAATTGCAAAAACTTTGTGACAACATATTGCAACCAATAAGAGACTATTTTAAAAAACCTGTCAATATAAGTTCAGGCTATAGATCTCCAGAATTAAGTCAAAAAATAGGATCATCTTCAAGATCGCAACATTGTAAGGGTGAAGCTGCAGATTTTGAAATACCTGGTATTTCAAATAAAGAGTTAGCTGATTTCATAAATGAAAATTTAGATTTTGATCAAGTTATCCTTGAATTTCATGACCCTGATGAAATTAATTCAGGTTGGGTTCACGCTTCGTATGTAGGTGACAATAATAGAAATGAATACTTATTGGCTGAGAAGGACGAAAATGGCAAAGTGAGGTACAGCAGATGCCTATAACAAGAGCACAAATGACACAACAAATATCAAAGCCACCTAAAAAGAAAAAGAAGAAAAAGAAAAAACAGAAAAAAACAAGGTATAGATAGCTGTTAGGAAAACTGTTAAAATTTATTTATAGGAGGTAATTATGGCAAAAAAGAAAGGACAAAAACTTTGCCCAAGAGGTAAAGCAGCCGCTAAAGCTAAATTTGATGTTTACCCAAGTGCTTATGCCAATGCTTATGCAAGTAAAGTATGTGCAGGTAAGGTAAAAGGTCTTGGTGGCAAAAAGAGAAAGGACTTTAGAGGTCCAAAACCAGCTAAAGAAGGCACGTTTGTTGAAGCAGGTGACACATCTGGATCAGCGATTAGTGTTGATATAGATGGCATGACTATGAGCAATCCATCTGCCGCAGCTTACTACAAAGATTTAATGTAATGAGTTTAAAGAAATGGTTTAGTGAAAATTGGGTTGATATAGGTGCTCCGAAAAAAGGAGGTGGGTATAAGAAGTGTGGGCGTAAAAGTGCAAAAGGCTCAAAACGTAAATATCCTAAATGTGTTCCAGCTGCCAAAGCTGCTAAAATGAGTAAAAGTCAAATTCGCTCTGCTGTTACCAGAAAAAGGAAGGCAGGTAATGTAGGACCAAAGCCTACGAATGTAAGAACCATAGACAAAAAATACTATGGTGGGTTAATAGATATTTAGGAGATTATTATGGCACGAAATATTAAAAAAACATACAAGAGTGATGCTGGGTTCAATTACGATACCTTTCCATCAAAAGGTGGCAACATTGGTAATGTAGATATGTCAGATTTTGTAACTAAAAGCAAAATTATGGGTAAAATTAATTATGGTAAAGATAAAGAACCTAGTAAAACAAGATATAAATCAAAAATTAAAAATCAAAAAGAAGACGGCTTATTATCAAAAATTTACAAAGCTTTATCTACTAAAAGTACATCTTATGACCCAACTGTTGCAGGTTTAGGTGGATCTAAATTTGCACAAAGAAATAGTGGTGGTTTGATAGGTAATCAAAAAAAACTTGATTTAAACAAAAATGGTAGAATTGATAGTGGTGATTTTAAACTCCTTAAAAAGAAGAAAAAGAAAAAACTTAAATAGGAGATTAGATGGCGACTTCAGGTACAACAGCATTTGACTTAGACATAGATGATATCATCCAAGAAGCGTATGAGCGTTGTGCTATAAGAACCAATAGTGGTAATGATTTAAAGTCAGCCCGTAGAAGTTTAAATATTTTATTTTCTGAGTGGTCAAACCGTGGTATTCATTTGTGGAAAGTTGCACTAAATACACAAGCTTTAACATCTGGCACAGCAACTTATGATGCTCCAGCTGCTACAAGTGATGTATTAGAAGCTTATATAAGCACTTCAAGCGGAACAACTTCATCAACTAATGATGTTTCACTTACAAAAATATCAAGAAGTGATTATGCCAGTAAACCTAATAAAGGTGCAACTGGTCAACCGTCGGAATACTATGTGGATAGACAAACAACACCAACTATTACTTTGTATCAAACACCAGATGCTAGTACCTACACACATTTAAAATTTTATTGTGTTAAACGAATTGAAGATGCGGGAGCATATACTAATCAAAGCGATGTTGCCTTTAGGTTTATACCTTGTATGGTAGCAGGTCTTGCTTATTATTTAGCTATGAAAGTAAACCCACAGTTAGTTCAACAAAATAAAATGATTTACGAGGATGAGCTACAAAGAGCATTAACTGAGGATGGACAAAGAACTTCGGTGTATATAACACCGCAAAGTTATTATCCATCAGGGAGTTAAATATGGCGAAAGCAAGAGGAAAATACGCAAAAGCAATATCTGACAGATCAGGTCTAGAATTTCCTTATCTTGAAATGGTCAAGGAATGGAATGGCTCTTTTGTACATAAGTCTGAATACGAGCCTAAGCATCCACAAATTAGACGAAGACATCACGCTGCCGATGCTATAGCTTTACAAAACCCAAGACCACAAAAACTGTTAGATACTGATGTAAATTTAGACGCTAATCAATTTATTAGCTTTGATGTTGATTCTCAAGTGCCTCAAGAAGATGGCTCAGTGCAAAATAAAAGAAGACAAATTAACATGTCTGTTGGTGATGTTACGGTGAGTATATCATGAGTATTACACACGCTAATTTTTTAACACAAGTAAGAAACTACACTGAAGTAGATTCTAATGTTTTATCAGACACATTGATTGATCAATTTATTCGTAATATTGAGTTAGACATTGCGGGTAAAGTGGATTATGACGATTTAAGAGCGTATAAAACGTCTACTACGGTTGCATCTCAAAGATTTGTAAGTATGCCAGAAGACATGATTTATTTAAGGTCAGTGCAAATAACAAGTAGCAGTAATAGGATATTTTTAGAAAAAAGAGATACCAGTTTTATATCTGAGTTTAATCCTGGTGATTCAACTGGAACACCTAAATACTATGCTAACTGGGATGATGCCACAATCATAATAGCACCGATACCATCAAGCACTTTGAGCATACAAATTAATTATATTATTGACCCACCGCATTTTAACAGCTCAACAACTACATTTTTGTCCACAAATCAAGAAAGCTTATTGTTACATGGTGTTTTAACTGAGTGTTTTAGCTATTTAAAAGGTCCGACTGATATGTACACATTATACAAACAGAAGTATAATGAAGAAATACAACAGTTTGCGACACAGCAAATGGGAAGTAGAAAACGTGGACAATATGAAGATGGAGTGCCTAGAATACCTGTTCCATCAATTTCACCAAATGTTAAAGGAGTAGGATAATGGCGATAACAACTAATGCAATATGTAATTCATTTAAAAAAGAATTATTAGAAGCTACACATAATTTTAAATCTAGTGGTGGTAATTCTTTCAAATTAGCACTTTACACAAGTAGTGCTACTTTAGGTAAGTCAACCACATCATTCACCACAGACAATCAGGTATCGGCCACAGGTCAGTATGCTTCTGGGGGGAGTGCTTTAACAAATGCAGGTACATCATTATCATCTGACACAGCCTTAGTTGATTTTGCTGATTTATCTTTTACAGGTGTTACGTTAACAGCAAGGGGTGCTTTAATTTATAACGACACAGCTTCTGGTGATCCAGCAGTATGTGTGTTAAATTTTGGTTCAGATAAAACAGCTACATCTGGAACTTTTACTATTCAATTTCCTGCTTTTACTTCATCAGCTGCTGTCATACGAATAGCATAGAGGTGAAACATGGCGTTAGTAATCAATGACCGTGTAAAAGAAACAACCACGACCACAGGCACAGGCACTGTAACATTAGGTGGTGCCGTTTCTGGCTTTGAAACATTTGCTGCCGGTATTGGTAACAGCAATACAACTTATTACTGTATTGTTTTAAATGCTGAGTTTGAAGTTGGTTTAGGTACTTTATCTTCAGATAGCTCAACACTCGCTAGAACAACTGTTATATCAAGTTCAAACAGTGACAGTGCAGTAGATTTTTCAGCAGGCACTAAGTTTGTTTTTTGTTGTTTACCTGCAAGTAAAGCAACTGTTTTAGATGCCAATAACAATTTAACTTTACCAGCTAAACTAATTATGCCAGATGTAACATCTGGAAAAATATTAGTTGCAGATGGCACCAGTTATGAAGAAGTCGCATTAAGTGGTGACGCAACGATAGCCTCAGGTGGGGCCCTCACTATCGCTAATGATGCCGTAGAACAAGCCATGATAGCCGATGATGCGGTAGGTGCAGACCAGTTAGCTGCAAGTGCTGTGGTAACAGCCTCAATTGTAGATGACAATGTAACTCAAGCTAAAATTGCTGATGATGCGGTAGGTGCTGATCAATTAGCCGCTAACGCTGTAGTCAATGCAAGTGTGGCTTCAGATGCAGCAATAGCCGACACAAAATTAGCAACTATCTCGACAGCAAACAAAGTAGACATCGGTGCACTAGATATAGATGGTGCATCAGACATAGGTGCTGCGTTAGCAGATGCTGATTTAATTATTGTTGACGATGGTGCTGGTGGTACAGAAAAGAAATGTGAAGTATCAAGAATAAAAACTTACATTGCGGATGTGACTTTGACAACAGCCGCACAAACCAACATTACATCACTTGGCACACTAACAACATTGACTGTTGATAATATAATTATTAATGGCACCAATATAGGGCATACCAGTGACACTGACTCAATAGCGATAGCTTCGGATGGGGTAGTGACTTTTAGCCAGAGAGACGTGCACTCAGGTGGTATTACTATAGCAGATGGCGGACAAATAGGTTCTGCTTCAGATACAGATGCTATAGCAATAGGATCTGATGGTGATGTAACCTTAACTCAAGATTTAGAATTGCAACACGATGGAGCGGTTTTATCTTTTGGTGCTAATGATGAAATTACTTTGACTCATGTGCACGACACTGGTCTTTTATTAGAAGATAGTGGTGGCACACCCACTTTACAGTTTCATGATGCAAACGAATCTTTTGCTTCTGATGGTAGTAAAATAATTATGACCTCTGGCGGCACTGCATTTAATATGCCGACATCTGATGGTAGTGATGGACATTTTTTAAAAACAGATGGCAGTGGAACGCTTTCATTTGCAGCAGCAAGTGTTAGCTCATTGGCAGCAGACAATCTTACAGAGGGGGATGCAGCAGTCACTATTTCAACATCTTCTGGAAACATTACGATTGATGCAACAGCAAACGATTCAGATATTATTTTAAAAGGAACTGATGGTGGTGCTGACACAACATTTTTAACACTAGATGGTTCAGCTGCTGGAGCGGCAACTTTTAACGGAGCTATAACGGCAGACGCTGGAGTTTCTATTGATAATATTACGATAGACGGCACGGAAATAGATTTATCAAGTGGTGACTTAACTTTAGACGTGGCTGGTGACATTGTGTTAGACGCTGGTGGAGACGAAGTTATTTTTAAAGATGGAAGCACTAATGTAGGACACATAAGTTTAGATAGTGACAATCTAACAATAAAATCTTTAGTAAGTGATAAAGACATGATATTTCAAGGTAACGATGGTGGTAGCGGAATAACTGCATTGACACTAGACATGTCAGCGGCTGGTGCTGCAACATTCAATAATGATGTAACTGCTTTTTCAGATAACAGATTTAAAGAGGATATAGAGACTATATCAGATGGTTTAAGCAAAGTGTGTAAACTTAGAGGTGTAACATATAATAGAATAGATATAGAAAATTATGGTGATAGACATATGGGTGTTATTGCACAAGAAGTAGAAAAAATCATACCAGAAGTTGTTAAAACAGACAAATCGAAAGAAAAAATTAAATCAGTTGCCTATGGCAATATGGTTGGACTTCTTATAGAAGCAATAAAAGATTTAAAGAATGAAGTAGACGAATTGAAAAATAGGAGTTAATTATGAGTTTCGGTACAGTAGCATTTGCAGAACAGTCATTTGCAACTATGCAGGAGCAAGTATTAGCTGTTGCTGTAACTGGTTCAGCCTTATCTATGAACGCAGGTTCATCTTCTTCTACGGCAAACGCCAACGTTTCTGTCACAGGCACAGCGATGACACCTTCAGTAGGAAGTCTGTCTATTGATCTTAATACGCCTGTAGATATAACTGGTATTGTATTAACGGCTACAGCAGGCATTGCAAATGGTGTGGCTTGGGAAACAGTAAGCACTGGCACCGCACAAACATGGACAGCTGTCAGCACAGGGACTTCACAAACATGGACTGATGTAGATGAGGTTGAAAAGGTAGCATAGAGAACTATATAATGGATTAAATAAAGAGAGTAATTATTATGGCATCAACATTTTCAAGCGATTTAAAAATAGAACTTATGGCAACTGGAGAAAATCCAGGTACATGGGGTGATAAAACCAATACTAATTTTAACGTTATACAACAAGCGATCGCAGGTTATCAAGAAATAGATGTTGCTTCATCCGATGTCACGTTGGTTATGTCTAATGCAGCGGTGTCTAACGCCAGAAACATGACTCTAAAATTTACAGGAACATTAGCTGCAAATAGAACAGTTAATATGCCTGCTAGTATAGAAAAGTTTTTCAATATATTTGACGGCACAAATCACGATGGCAATACTTTAACTTTTAAAGTTACCAGCCAAACTGGTTTTTTACTTTGTGAAGGAAATCATTATGTCTGTCATTCCAATGGCACAGATATAGTAAAAGATCAAGAAACAAGATTTTGGCGTGTAATTAGTGCAAATGAAACCGTACAAGCTGGAGCACAAATATTGGTAGATACTTCAGGCGGAGCAAGAACAATTACCTTACCTGCCTCACCAGCTGCTGGGGATGAAGTAACCTTTTTAGACTCTGAAAATACCTTTGACTCTAACAATTTAACTGTCGGTCGTAATAGTTCTAATATAAATGGGGCTAGTTCTGATTTAGTTGTAGCTAACGAAAGGGCAGCATTTACATTAGTTTACTCAGGAGATAGCACGGTTGGTTGGCAATTTAAAACAAGAGACCAATCTTTACACAGTGGCTCTGACATCATTTTAGATTCACCTGGGGACGTTATATTAGATGCAGATGGTGCAGATATTATTTTTAAAGACGCAGGTACTGAGATAGGTCGATTACAAAATAGCTCATCAGACTTTGTAATTCAAAGTGCTGTAAGTGATAAAGACATGATTTTTAAAGGCAACGATGGTGGTTCAACAATCACTGCTTTAACATTAGATATGTCAGCAGCAGGTGCCGCTACCTTTAACAATGACGTTACAGCTTTTTCTGATGAACGTTTAAAAAGCGATATTAAAACAATTACAAACGCCTTAGATAGAGTCAAAGAAATGCGAGGTGTTACCTTTACCAGAGAGGGTAGAGAGGGCACAGGGGTTATAGCTCAAGAAATGCAAAAAGTAATGCCGGAAGTTGTGCATGATAAAGGCGAGTATATGTCTGTTGCGTACGGTAATTTAGTCGGTGTTCTTATAGAAGCGATTAAAGAATTAGAAAAGAAAGTGGAGAAGTTAGAAAATGGCAATACCTAGTGCAGGTTCATCCTTAGCGTTTTCTGCCATTCAAACTGAGTTTGGAGGTAGTAATCCAATATCATTGAGTGAATATTACGCAGGTGGCGACAATGTGCCTTCTGGCACCTCTGGTGATGCAGGTAGTATTCCAAGTAGTGGCACGATCGCTGTGTCTCAGTTTTATGGCAGTACAAATCGAGTGGCAATTGCACTTACTATTTCTTCAACCACACAAAGTTACAACATATTCTCCAATAGAGGTGGCACTTATTCTGCGGGTAACTCAGATGTTACGCTCACCGTACAAGCAATTGTAGGATCTACAGGAGCTTCAGCGATTGACACAGGTAACCAATGGACATCTGGAGACACTGTAAAAATTATTAACAACAGTCAAATTGTTGGTAGAGGTGGAGCTGGTGGAGCTGGTGGCGGTCAAAACGCACAAGGTAGTGCTGGTTCAGCGGGACAACCTGCTATAGTTTTAGGCATTAACACTACCATTCAAAACAATGGTGGAAATATCCGTGGCGGCGGAGGCGGCGGCGGAGGCGGTAAAGGAGCTCAAGTTACACAACCTGTTAAAGGTGGTCAATTAATTCAACAATTCTCTGGCGGTGGCGGAGGCGGAGGCCAAGGTCAACAAGGTGGAGCAGGAGCTAGTGGCGGTGGCTCTGGACAAGCTAATGCAGGTGGAGCAGGACAAACGGGAAGCATTAGTGGAGCTGGAGCTGGTGGATCATCAGGTGGTGGCCCATCAGGTAGTGGGGGAGCTGGTGGTGGCTTTGGACAAGCTGGTCAAGGCGGAGGCAACAGTGGGGCATCTGGTGGAGCAGCTGGTAAGGCTATCAATTTAGCTGGTAATCAAGTAACATTTGAAGATGGTAGTGGAAACGTTCAAGGAGCAGTATCGTAATGTATCTATTTAGAGCTTATATTGAAAACAAAAAGGTAATCAACAGAGCGTACTGGGGTAACCCAGATGACACGGAAATCGTTAAATTAAAAAAACAAATTACAGATAAATTTTCTGGCGAAACATTTCCTTTTGAAGTAAACATGATAGGTGTAGACATGGGTGATGCAAATGTTTTAACCATTCATCAATGTTCAGTTGACTCTAATCACGCTTCTGTTGCAAAAATACAAAACAATTTATTGTTAGACAAAGACTTCATGCGTTATATTTATGATTTAGATAACACCACAAAAACTATTGAAGTTTTTTACAAAGATAATAATGCTTATTCTATGCAACCTCTTGGAGAGGGCTTATCTGT
>Ga0209348_1001621_pt1 | contig 10864 bp, 2 predicted proteins | sample ETNvirenome_2_30_FD_184065 | JGI IMG/M metagenome (GOLD analysis project Ga0209348, IMG submission 184065) | Marine viral communities from the Pacific Ocean - ETNP_2_30 (SPAdes) (version 2) | ecosystem: Environmental > Aquatic > Marine > Oceanic | place: Pacific Ocean | collected 2013-06-22 | reverse complement strand
CTTCATACTATATTGATGGTGGTGATAGAGGAACTGTTAAATTATTCAGTCATGGAACTCCAACAGGAGTTGAAGTGTTTGGATCAAAGAGAACTTTTGCAGTCAGCAGTGCATCAAGTGCAATTACAGTTGATACAAATGCAACTGATGCAACTGATCCATATATCACAGGTAATGCAACTACTTCATTAGGATCATCATATTATGTCGGTACAAAAATTATTACTGGAAACCCACTAGACCAGAATGTAGAGGTTGTATATGTAGATACAACAAACAGGAGATTGCATTTAAATGTACCTCTTGCATCTACTTCAATTCCTGGTTCAAGTTTAGATTTAATTAGTAATCGTCCAACACCTTTAATTGGATTAAAGTGTAGAGATTTTATTACAAGTAGCACAGGTAGACAGGTTAGAAACCGCACTCAGGTATATCCAACAAGATTATCCACTGGTTCAAGTGCATTAATCAAAGTTGATTTACTTAAGAGTCCAATATACCAAACCACTTCTGCAGTGTCTGGATCATTTTCACTTCCAGCAAATCCAGATCCAACTGATACATCTAAAACTACTTTGAATATTGGTAAGAGAGGTAAGGCATTTAAGATAAATCTTTCAACAGGAAACACTTTCCTAACTGCTGATAATAGTGGTGTTTATGGTTATCTTAGAGGTGTATTCCAAAATGACGCATCTCAAAAGGTAGTAACAGTTCTTGGATATCTAGAAAGAAGAAGTTCATCCTCTGACTATTACTTCAGAGCTGAGAATCCAACTAATGATAATATTGTCTTAACAGGTGGTACAGTTTTCTTATATGAAGCACAATCAACACCAGTTGGAGGAACAACTACTCCTACTGACAATGATTTCACATTAGATTCATTATCATCAATTAAAGTAAGTCCCGAAGCAAGAGCACCAATTCCAAAAACAGGAACAATTGTTGCAAGTTTATTCATACCTGCATCAGGTGAAGAGTTTGACTTATCATCTTACTTTGATTACAATAAAGAGTATCTATCATTCCCACTTACAAACGTAGTAGAAACTTTGTATGTTGTTGGATCTTCAGAGGGAGCATTTTCTGGTTCTGCAATTTCAACGACAAACGCAAGTATCACTTGGGAGGAGCAGTGATCTATGAATGGGGGAAAGGATGTTAAAATTGGGCATGATAAACGCCCAGTATCCGTAATACCGTCAGATGAACAACCGCTATATAACATTGCAAACGGTGAACTTTTAACTGATGAGTTTGGAAATCCACTTATAACTAAAGTTGATCAATTCTTTCTTGCTGATGCATCAAAAGACAGATCAACATCTATTGTTTTTCCAGAAAATCCAGAAGATAAGTATACAATAAACACAGTCACACAAGTTGCAATATCGACTGCAACTTATGGTCTTGATTTAGATGTTAATACAAAAATCAATACAAGTAATAAGGTAGAAGTTCTTAAAAGAGGTGTTGGATCTCCGATTGGAGCCGCATCAACTGTAAAAGAACGTGTTACCCCTCCTGCTGTTGCTATTGGAATTACTTTCACAGATTTAAACGAGTGTGAAATTCGTACAAGAGAACCTAATGTTGGAGTATTTGATGATAAAAATAATTTATATTTTTCAGAGAGTGACCTATCATATATTGCAAATGTTCAGATAGGTGACAAAGTATCTGGGACAAATATTTCAGATGGAAGTTTAGTTTTAAAGAAAGACTATAATCGAATTAAAATTTCTGGAATTTCAAATGCAGGAATTACAACTGACAAAATTACTTTCCTCAGATCAGGAACTGCAACTTATACAGCAGACAATGTTTTAAAAGTTGAAGAAGAATTTAAAGAGACAAGTGAAGTTAGTACAACACTACTTGGTGTAAATCGTGCAGAGACACAACTAAGTTTATTTTCTAATGTTTCTTCTTACGGATTAAACAATGATGAGTGGGAAAGTTTTTCATACAATACAGGTACAAGTAAACCATCTTGGGATCAAAGGCCAAACAAAACATATGGTAATCGTTACTTAGCAAGAATCGAAGAGGAGACACAAGAATCTGCAATTAAATTATCTGCATTTCCACCATCACACTCATATCCATTTGGCCCTAATTATACAAAACTTAACTTATATAATGAAACTTTATTTCAACAATATATAAATTTTGTTAGATTAGGTAATCTTGCATACCAACTCTTCACTGAAAAGTTATCTGGTTATTCTGCAGATTGGACAACTAAATTTTTGAATCCTGCAGATGTAGATTATGATGAATCTAGTGGCGAAATAGTTTATACAAAATTACCAGGTAAAACAGATTTTAATTATGCTTTTCAGAAAATAGATGAGTGGACAGATACATGGAGAGCTATTGGAGAAGGAAAAAGTTTATTAAATCCAGTCACAGGAGCATATCTAACATTTGGAGATCTAAGTAATCTTCTTGGAGAAAATGGATTAACATCAATTTATGATGGTTCAAATACAAGACCAGGATACGCAACAAATTATCGTAGATATGCTGCAATACAATCAAGAAGAGTTTTTAGATATCAACCAGGTAGAATTAGTGGATTTACATTTGGATTAAGATCATCCACAGAACCAGTTTCAGGTATCGCATTAGAGTGGGGAATCGCAAATGCAACAGATCAATATGTATTTAAAATCTATGCAGGTCAATTATCTATTGTGCGTAGAAGTACAGTTCCATTATCACAAGAAGTTTTAGTTAGAAATGGATTAGATCCAAATGAGATTTTAAGCGTTCAAATAAATGGAACATCATATAATACAGTCCAACCAGAAATACCAAGTGGAGATCCATTTAATGTTAATGATGATGGTGGCCCACTTAGAGAGGATGAAGATGATAGATCATTACTATTTCACACAATTGAAATACCAAGAGATAAATTTAATGGTGATCCTTTAAATGGAAATGGGCCTTCTGGTTATACAGTTAGACCAGAGAATGTTACCATGTGGAAGATTGAATTTGGTTGGTATGGTGCGATTGGTGCAAGATTTTATGCTTATATTCCTTCAGGTGCAGGTGAAGCAAGGTGGGTGGTAATTCATACACTTGTGATTGAAAACTCTTTAGGTCAACCATGTCTACAAGATTCATATTTTAGATTTAAATATTCTCTAGATATTTTTAATACTGCTAACTTAAAAACACCTCAATTCTTGTATAAGTATGGTGCATCATATTATATTGATGGTGGAGATGAAGGAACATCTCAAATATATTCTGTCAGTAGTGGTTTAACACCAAAACAAATAAACACTGCGAGTGAAACTTCTTTATTTGGTATTCGACCAAAGGATGTAATTATAAGCCAAATTACAAGACCCAGTGGACAAGACGAAGCAGTTCCAATTCAGAATAGAAAACTTATACTTCCATCTAAATTTAATATATCAACTAATACTTTAACAGAGGTTAAAGTTAAAACTTGTCGAGCATGTAAGGGATTTGGTCACGTATTTACTCCTGGTGTAGGAACTACTGAAACAGGAAAAAATATGACAGTTGAATTTACTGGAACAAATTTAATTACCGCAGTTGGATCTGGAGCAAGTTTTACAAGTAACGATGTTGGTTCAAAATTAATTGCTCCATCTATTTTTGGTGCATATATTACTGAAATGGATGAAGAAACAGCAACTACATATCCCAATGGTTTTAAAACTTACACAAGTGCAAAAGTATATGGATGGGGGCCAGGATTAGATAATTACCCAAATTACAATTTACTGGGTGGAACAGGAGGAAGACCAATTGGTGGAACACTAGTAAAAGATTATGGTAATTCAGGAATTACATCATCGATAGTAGTTGGTGTTGGAAACACTTATCCATACTCAGTTCGTTTTAGTAATTATGATGTTCATTTTGCATCTGATTTTCCTCTAACGGGAGCAGAGATTGATATTCAATTTATAAATCCATTAAACAGAGATCAAAGTTCTTTGGGTGGATCTAATACACACTTTGCAGATTTTATGATTGGTGTGACTGATAAAAAACCATCAATAAATTCTGGTAATCCAAACTTATTAGATGGTTGGGATAATACTGTTCTTCCTTGGACTGATTATTCTAATCTTGATGGTAGTGCTCAAAATGGTGTTGGTAAGACAAGTATTTTACCAGAAAGAGAAATTTTATTTGGAGAATCCACACACTCTCATGTTGAGATGAATGAAGATGGTGTAGAAACAGCAGAAGCGTGGTCTAATAGTACTTTTAGAAATCGAATGGGACAAGATGTCAGAATTCCACCTGTATCTGGAACAAGTGGAGGTAATTGCTCAATAGTAAAAATTAGTGTAAATAATCCAGTTGGTTTAGGAACAGTTAATCAAGAGTATTTGACTGGAATATTACCATCTGGTATAACAACAACATCAGCACGTCCAACATATTATTTAACAGTTGAGGGTACTTTTGGTGGAAGTGTGACTGACTGGTTGGATGGACAGGTAGTATATTTAAATGATGATGGTGATGTTTCTCTTAATTCAAATGCAAAATATGCTGATATGACACCAACATCTTACATGGATGGGTCTACATCAAAACAATATATTGAAATTACTGATACAGTAAAACCTAGTAAATCAGGTCAGTCAGATTCAAACATAAACATTGTAGGAAGACCAGTTTTATTAAAAGCATCTAGATTGGGTGTGTCTGCAAAATCAAAACTGTTTAAGTATGATGTTTATCCATTATATCTCGTAGGAAAATTGATGGATAGGGCACAAATAAATAATATATCGATAACGGAGAGAACAGGAACTTTTCAAAGGACTACTAGCCCAGTGCTATCTGTCACAAATGGATCAAATGGATTTATTGATTTAGCAAATGATGGTTCATCAAACTTGACAATTAATGACAGCACTCCACCAACTAATTTTGTGTCGATAGATAGATTATCATCTGCCACAGTTGATACTCAAAATGAACATATTATAAGACCTTCGACCACAAAAGATATATTTTATATTGGTGAGAATCAAACAAAAGAAATTGATATGACAAAAGTTTTTGGAATTGATCGTAATGTTATTACACCTGATAATAATAATATTGAAGCAACATTTGTTACTGCAAAACAAATTGGCACTGGTAGTTCTAAATTTGTTCAAAGTAGTTTAAATTTCAAGGAACAATAATGGCACTCACTAACCCTAAACTATTTGGTTTAAATATTCGATCTCTTCTTGCTGATGTGGAGAGTAAGAACACTGCGATTCAAAACCTTGGAATTAATCCTCTTGATTTAGAAATAATTAAAGGATCAACTAACGCAGGTATGTCTCGTTTTGATTGGGTTAGTTTTTCTCGCTTAAAAACTCCCATATACAGAACATTAGATCGTTTTAGTAATGAATCAACAACTTTCAATGCGATTCTACTTAACCGTGCAGGAACAGATCAAACATTATTTGGTAATTTAGATATTAATGGTTCATTAAGTGGTAGTGCGATTCGTTATCGTTATCGTGATTTTTCACAAAGCATCACTCTTGGTAATTTTGGTGCACCAGCATATAGAATAGCAGATATATCTACATCAAGAGTGAGTGCATGGAGTTCTGCAGATCCAAGAGCAAATGATACAGATCTTGATATTCAAAAGTTAGCAAAAATTTCTTATGGTGCAAGAGTTGGTATTGTTGAAGATGGTAAATTAGAATTTGGAGAACAATCATCTGGAGTATCAGGTGCGAGATTGCAGACAAGTATTACACCTGAAGTAAAAGAGTTTCCATCTGAAGTTCCAACTTCAAGAATCAAATGTAAAATTGGAACTGAAATTGTGTACTTATATGCAATGAAAGGAATACCTTTAGTATTCAAGGGATTCTTTAGAAACATCAATGCATCGGCAGTTGTTAATGCTTCAGTAACAAAAGCAAGTTGGAAGATAGTTGAAACAGCAAACGAAAATTTATATACAAATTACACGAATCAAGGGTCAAATACATCATCAATATCATATCGATCACCAGTATCAAGGGAAAGATTTATAAAACTTTATAAGAACCCAAATGATATTCAACGAATCACAATAAGATCAGCAAATCTTAGAGAACTTCCAGCTACTAAATTAATAAATTGTGAACTTTTAGATTTTGCATACAATCAACTTAAAACATTTCCCAACTTTGATTTTATTGCACCAAGTTTATTCACTCTTAACATAATGAGAAATCCTTTCTACCTCAGTGATGTAGAGAGTGAAAGAACATTTAATACTGCTGTTCTTGCAAAGATTCCAACATCATTAACCACTCTGAATATGGAGGGAACTTTTTATGGTTCTATTGAAAGAAATATAATTTCTGCAAGACTTCCAAATCTTATTAACTTTAGTTGTGGTAGAGGAGGAGGAGCATATTTCCATCAAGATACTCGATCTCCAGATGGTGGTTCATCATTCTGTCCTGATGTGCCAGGTAATGTTACATCTTACAATATTGGAAGTAATGATTTTAGAAGTGTTGATACCAATTCAATCCCTCCAGACGCAACATATACAAACGGGTCATATAGTTATAAACAACTTCCAAATCTTGTGAGTTTAAATGTTAGTGGTAATTATTATTTGAAAGATGATTCCCATTCTTTGGCAAGTGCAAATACAATTTCATCAATTAATTATTCAAGCACAGATGTTGCGATTCCTAATGGATTAGAAGGTAAAACAAATCTTAGTAGTTTTACTTCAGTAAATAATCGCAATTCTTCAAATATATCTGCTGGTCATTCATTATTAACTTCAAGTGGAACTTATAAATTTCAAGGATGCACATCACTTGGCACACTTAACCTTTATGATACCAATTTGGGAGCAGTAAATTTCCCCACATCATTTAGTAATCCTGCATTATCATATCTTGATTTAAGAAGAACAAATATTAAAGGTGGCAACCCAAACACTGCCGATGGTTCTCAAGAATATGTAATTTACGCTGAAACATTTAAAGAGGCAGTTAATATTAGAAATTTGTATATTGAATCTCCAAATCTTGGATCTGGATTTTCAAGTGGAAAAAATAGAATACATCCAGATGCATTTTTATTTAATCCAAAACTTTATTATATTTGGTATCGTTCTTTTGATGCAACTACAGGAAACATTAGTCAATTATTCAATTCAAATCCTAACTTACAATATATTTACATGCAAAGTAATGCATTCACTGGAGATGTTCCTAACTTTGTGGCTAACCCAAATATTTACTATGTTAACTTACAATATAATCAACTATCAGGAATTATACCAGGATTTAAAAATTTAAATAATTTACGTACCATATTATTACAAAATAATAATCTAGAAGCAATTGGAGAACCTGAATCACTACCAAATCTACATACTTATCAGGCACCCAATAATCAAATTACAGGACAGATACCAGACTTTTCTGGATGCACTAATTTAAGAAGTCTGACATTGCGTAATAATCAATTAACCTCATATAAAGTTGGTGCATTCGCAAAACTTTATAGAATGAATTTTATTGATTTAAAATTTAATAATTTATCTCAAACTGATTTAGATAATATATTAGTTGATTTAGTAAACAATTGGACTTCTATTAATCGTGGTGGTGTTTCTATTAATTTAAAAAATCAGGCAAATTCTGGTGATGCTGTTGGAACATTTACATCTAATGGCACTGCTGATGGATCAAGAACAGCTGGAACATACACTATAACTGACGCTGCTGGTAATATATCTGGAGGAGGTGCTGATTTTACAGTCGTGGTTTCTGTTGACGGGACACCTACAGTTAATCATGTATCTGGAAGTGGTGTAGGTTACGCAGTAGGTGAGACAATCACAATTAGTGATGCATCACTTGGTGGAGGTGGTGGTGCTAATGTTGTTCTTACAATTACCTCTATTGCAAGTGGTTTATCATTCCCATCAGAAGTAGGTTATGCTGCAGCAAGAACATTAGTATCAAAAGGATGGTCTATAGGTCTTTCTGGTAATATACCCCCTGAACCAACAGTATAAGGAGAAAACAAATGGCAATTGCTAACCAAGGATATCGAAGAGATTTAAATCTTGAAGAAACTACAAACGACACTGTTGCATTAGACAACCTTGCTGGTGCAGGAACTGCTGATGACATAAGTTATCTACAAAATAATTTAAGAAACACATCTAATGTTGGATTTAATGCGATTGATTCAAATGGTTTCTTTTCTTTTGCTAATGATAGATTAATCTCTGCGAGTGCGATCAGCACCGAAGGTAATGGTACTAATACAACGATTACAGTTACTTTAACTAATTCTTATCTTCTAAAATTTGGTGACTTAGTTGAACTTGAAGGTATAACAGAAAATACTTCTTTAAACGTACAGTATAGTGTGATTGCTGTTTCTCCTGATTTAAAAACTATTACATTTGTTAAGAGTGGGTTAAATTATACAAATAGTAGTCTCTCACTTAGTGGCGTTTCTTTTAAATTAAAGTCTCAAAATATATTTGTTTACACAGATGAGGATGTTATTAATCTTAGTGATGATGTATCTGTAGGTGGTGCAAGTTTAACAAAAAATACAAATTACTATGTGGTAGAATCTGATGGTGTAAGTAAGTTTAAATTATCAACCACTTTAGGTGGAAGTGCAATTTCAATTACAGGTAGTGCAACTGCAAGTCCAGATAATTTTCAATTTAAACGTAAAGATGATGTTCATCAACAACAAGTCATAAATTATATTCCACCAGAAGTACAAGACACTGAAAATTTTAGTTATACAAGTGATATCAATGGCACGATTGATGAAACTCAAGGGAACATAGAAAGTGCGGAATATTTTACTCTTAAAAAATATCGAAGTGATCAAAGTGTAACTACTTCAGAATCAATTAAATTTGAAGGTAGTATTAATTTACATGATCCAGATGATTATAATCAAACTGGTAATCTTGTACAAAATAAAAATACAGATGGAAGTATTATTCCTGATGCACCTGCACCTGGCATTTATATTGGAGACACTCGTGCATTTTCAAGTGATAATAATCCTTGGGTTGAATCTGCTGATGACGATGGAGGTAGCACTAGTAAATTAACGACTGAAAGTGAAGAGGTATCAATCGGTGAACTTGCATTTTTGGATGGCAATAATTCAATGGTGATAACTGGAATTGATAATGATGTATCGACTGTATCTGGTGTTGTTGCGTCTTCGTTCACTCATAAGATTCCAATTCAAGTTCAAGATGGTAGTGGTAATAAAGAATCATTTTATTTACTCTTAACTGAAAACTAAAATCGACTTTTAATTCCAAAAAAGGTCGAAAAAAAATTTCGGCAAAAATTTGACCAAAAACCTTTTTCTAAGTTGTTGCTAATATTTTAAATGGTTGTGTAGATGAAGGTGTTTTAATACTAATTTTACGATTTACTGAACCTGTGGCATAAGCATCATTATCTTGTACATTAGATCCATTATTTTGGATAGTAAGTTGATCGAACACAAGATTTCCATTTTCAAATCTAAGATTTGGTCTTTCACCTAAATTCGTGTTTAAACCCTCTTCAGTGGCAGTAAATGGTGGAGAGGTGTCAGTGGGTGGGCAACATAATTGGCGGTCATCACTGTTCGTTGTAGCAGTGAATTGTGTGCCACTTACGATGGGTTTGTCTATATTCACATTAAGAGTTATCGTTTTAGCACTTGTATTAACTGAAGCAATCGTGGTTATACTATTACCACTGCTATCTTTTTTGAAATTAAATCCTTGTATATTCCAGTTTGTTGCATTACCTTGATTAATTGCACCTAAAGTTTCAACTGGAATTACATTTCCACTTGATACTGCACTTGTTGCGATTAAACACTGAACTGTTGGCGATGTGGCAAGTTTATCACAAAATGTAATTAAACTATTATCTTTGAGTCCTCGTGATTGATAGATGTATATTTCATCATTTTGAGATGCACTTACATTATCTTTTAAAGTTAAACTTCCACCATCACCACTTGGGCCAGTAACATTAGTTATTTGAACTGCATTTATACCATTTCCAATTACGACCATATCTTTCTGAACATCAGTATGAGTTGTCTCTTCACTTGGAGATGTTGATTTGAGAGGAGTACTAGAATTGGCAATTATTGTTTTATTGTTACTAACATTTGCATTAACTATAACTCTCTTTACAAATCCACGATGATTGATGAATGTTAAAGTATTTGACCCAGTTGCAGTTGCAACTTTATCAATGATAATAAATTGATTAATTGTATAATCGATTACTCTTGAGTTATCAGGAATGCCAGTTCCAAAAACATAATTACCAATTTCGATATCTGTTGTCAATGATATTGGAATAACAGAACTACCACTTACAGTTGAACAAGTTGTTTGTCTTCTTATAATTCCTGTGGTTTTACTTGCTGTATCACTTCCTAATACTTGTTTGACTTTATATGTTATATCAAGTTTGTTTGAAGATTTTAATTTGACATATTTTGAACTGTCACTTCGACTTCCAAGTCCGATTGGAGAACTGAATATATTTGTTCCACCAAAACGAACAGAATTATCAAAATATATGTTAAAACCACCTTTGGCAGAATCTGAAAAATCATAATCAAGGGGAAATAATGTATTGTATCTTAGATTGGTAGATGTTTGTTGATTATTTTGATTATAATTTATATCAATATTTCTTTCAATATCTTTCGAGTCAAAGTTTTTATGATTAAAATATCTGTAACGAATGCGATATTTTTGATATGCAATTAATACTTGAGTTTTAAAACTGTGACTTACACTCGTACCCAAATCTCTTTG
>Ga0209348_1001620_pt1 | contig 10870 bp, 16 predicted proteins | sample ETNvirenome_2_30_FD_184065 | JGI IMG/M metagenome (GOLD analysis project Ga0209348, IMG submission 184065) | Marine viral communities from the Pacific Ocean - ETNP_2_30 (SPAdes) (version 2) | ecosystem: Environmental > Aquatic > Marine > Oceanic | place: Pacific Ocean | collected 2013-06-22 | reverse complement strand
ATAACTGAAGCGAAAAAGATTTTTCAAGATAAAATCAGAGAGGTAAGAAAGCCACTATTAGAAGCAGAAGACGTTGTATACATGAAAGCATTAGAAGCAGATGATGCAAGTGCAAAAACTGCAAGTGTAAATAAAAAGAAAGCACTGAGAGATGCACCAGCAGCTAAAGCCATAAATGATGCAGATACAATCGCAAAGCTCAAAGCAGCATGGGACACATCTGTATTAGGCGATAGTCCATACGCATAAGGAGCAGTAATGGGATTAACTAAAGTTCTTGATGGTGGCACTAATTTTACAGGTGCAACTTCATCTCTACAATTACTAGCAAATATCAGTAATACATCTATTGGTGCCACAACATTTGAATGGAGTATGGATTATGATGATTACGATTCTTTTTATATTGATGTAATGAGAATACAAGGTGATAGTTCAACTAGCTCAAGTTTAGAAATTGAATTTAAATTTAATGGCTCTTATGGTGGTGGAGAAACCAATCCTTATTATATTGAGGGAGAAGCAGGTGCGGATGGTGGCGGCAGAAACTATAATGCAAATGGTGATGGTGAATTGTTTTTTACTAATACACCAAGTAAATACTGGTCTGGATTTATGAGATGTGTAAATTTTAGAGGTTTAGGTAATGGTATACCAACTCTAATATCTGAATTAGGTGGCACTACACTTGCTAATAATAATCATGGTAGCTTTTATATGATGACTGGTTTGCATACTGTTAATAATGCACAAATAACAGATTTAAGAATTAATTTTAGTAATGGTAATGTAAGTGTTGTTAAAATGGACATTTATGGATTGAGGAGAGCATAAATGAAAACTTTTATACATGGTGTAGGATTAAGAGATTTACCAAAAGATGAAGCAGATAAAATAAAGGCAAGACGAAAATCTAAACAATTAGATAATTTGCGATCTGTAAGAAATAGATTATTAGTTGAAACCGATTTTTATGGAAATACTGATGTAACCATGACAGAAAAAATGAAAACATATAGACAAGCATTAAGAGACATAACTAAAACTTATAAAAGTATGGATGATGAAGGCTTTAAATTTCCAGAGAAACCAACGGATTAACTATGCCATATATAGGAAGATCACAAAATTTTGGAGTAAGAAGTAGGTTTCAGTATCAAGCTACAGCCAGTCAAACGAGTTTCAGTGGATCAGATGCCAACTCTTTATCGCTAAGTTATAATGACTCAAGGTACATGGATGTTTATCAGAATGGTGTATTGCTTGTTCCGGGAACAGACTATGCTGCAACTACTGGAACATCAGTGGTATTAGTTACTGGAGCAAGTGTAAATGATATTATAGAAATGGTTGTCTATGATGTGTTTTCTGTTGCTAATTCTTATACAAAGAATGAGTCAGATACAAGATATCCTTTTAAGGGAAATAATAGTATAATTAGATTAAATGGACAGACTATCAGTGCAGACATAACTATAGATGCAGATGAGAATGGTGTGTCAGCAGGCCCCATTACACAGAATGCTACAGTTACTGTTAATGGTTATTGGAGTATCGTATGACAAGTCAACTCAATGTAGATACTATAAAAGGCAAAACAACAGAAGGCTCTGTTAGTATTCAAGGTGAAGGAAGCAAAACAACTAATCTGCAACAAGGTTTGTGTAAAGCATGGAATTTTTTTGATGGAACAGCAAGCACTATAGCGTATGCAGATAGTTTTAATTCAAGCACACTTACAGACATAGGTGGAGGTCAATACAAATACGCTTTTACAAATAACATGGGTAATGCAAACTTTTCTTTTGGTGGTGCCGCAATAGTTGATGAAAGTACATTTGGATTGCTCAGTGGCACAGAAATAGCAGGAAGTCATGCTCGTTCAACCTCTAGCTCTGGGCAGTTTTTTACTACAAATACAGCTTCAGTTAATAGTGGTGCAAATGCAAATAGCATATCCACACAAATATTTGGAGATTTAGCATAATGGCTAGTATATTAAAAGTAGATAGCATAGGAAAGACATCTGGTAGTACACAAGATACTATGGCAGGTATGGCTAAAGTAACTGCAAATGTAACTTTAAGTGGTTCGTCAAATTCAGATGCAGCATTAAATGTTAGTTCTGTTTCCGATGGTGGAACAGGGTTGAATACATTAAATATAACTAATGCTTTTTCTGCTGTAAAAGCAGCAGTTCCTAATATGACTAATCATGACAATAGTTATAACAGAGGAACAGCAGTGGATGACACAGGAACAAGTGCTTTTATATTAAGGATATTTCAATCTAGTAGCGGTAGTTTATCTGATGCTGATACAGATCAAGCAGTAGCTATACATGGAGATCTCGCATAATGGCTAGTGAATTAAGAGTAAATACATTAAAAGATGCGAATGGTAATAATAGTATTGCTACGAGTACAGTAGCAGAAGGTAGTGCTAAAGCATGGGTAAACTTTGATGGCACTGCTGTAAATGGTACTGTAGACTTAACAGGTGTAAGGGATAGCTTTAACATAAGTGCAATTGTTGATAACAATACAGGTGATTATCGAATAGATATAAATGCTAATATGAATAGTACAGATTATGTTGTTAGTGGTAGTGGCTATGACCACGCAGGAACGGCTGATTCTTATACAGTTCATATGTATCACGATTTAGCAGCAGGGTCAGTAGAAATAAATAATATAAGACCTTCTAATAATGCTTCAGCTGATACTTCATATATTGGAACTACTATACACGGAGACTTAGCATGAGTAAAGCAGCAGAATTAGCCAAGTTTATAGGTGGTGGTTTTTCAGGTAAAGTTTTACAAACACAAAAAACAGTTATTACAACACCTTTTACAATAACATTAAATCAAAATACAGATACTACTGTAACTGGAATGACAGTTAATATAACTCCAAGTTTTTCAAATAGTATTATTTTATTAACTGGGCAAATTATGGGAGAACATACACACCCTCATAACATGCTGTTTACTTTTTTTAGAGATACTACAAAGTTAGGTCAACCAGCAGGTGGCAGTCGTAATGTTGGTATAGCACCCTTTCCAAATACTTATCACAATGATGCTGGTTCAACTCCTGAGTTTGTAAATTTTCAACATCACGATACACCTAGTACAACAAGTCAAATAACGTATAAAATAACTGGAAACACTAATCAATCTAGTAGTACAACGCTTTTTGTAAACAGAACTGTAACTGATTCAGATAGTTCTGCTTATGAAAGAGGTATGAGTTTTATTATGGCACAAGAGATAGCAGTTTAATGTTAGGGTTTAACGCTTTTGCAGTACAACCTTTTTCTGCTGTCAGTTCTGTTTTTTTTGGTTCTTCAACTCAAAGTTTTAATTTTACAGAAACTTCTGCTGCTATAAAAATAGGTGTTAGCTCTGCTGAGATGTCTGGTATTGCTTCTAAGCAATCTGTCGGTGTGGGTATACTTGCAGGAATTGCAGACATAAGCGGCAACTTTGTTGATGATACAGATGCTATAAAGATCGCAGCAGGAACTTCTGCAATAGAGTTTTTATCAAACAATACACAAACTTCTGTAGCTGAAAGAATAAGACTAGCATCCGCAGAGCAAAATGCAATTTTTACAAAAACCACTGATGGAATAAAGATAGCTATTACTTCTGCCGATATTAGCTTTAACAACACACAAACAACTGTAGGTAATGCAACATTTTCTGGTGATGCAGATATTAGTTTCACTAACACACAAACAACAGATGGCATTAAGATAGCCATAAGTTCTTCTGATATTAGTGGAGACTTTACGAAAACAACGGATGGAATTAAAATAGCAATAACTTCTGCTGACATGAGCGGTATTTCATCTAAGACTGCGGTTGGGGTTGGAATACTGGCTGGTGTAGCCGATATCAGTGGTGATTTTACAAAAACTACTGAAGCAGTCAAGGTTGCTGTAGGAACAAGCAATCAAAGTGCAGAGTTTACAGAAACAAGTATTGGAACAAAAATAGTAAGCTCTTCTGCTGAAGTATCAAGTGATTTTACAGAAACATCTATTGGTGTGAGATTGAGAACAGGCACAAGTGAGCAAAGTGGAGAGTTTACACAAACAGCAAATAGTATTAAGATAGCAGTAGGAATATCTAGCCAAGAGTTAGCTTTCTTAAAGTCAAGTTTAGGTGAATTGTTATTTGAAGATATAATAGCAAGTGAAGGTGGAGTTGAAGCGTATGTAACAATAACTCCAAGCGGTACGGAAACATGGACAGAAATAACGCCAACTGGTGCAGAAACTTATACAGAAATAAATTAAAGAGGAATATATGCCAAGTTCTTACACATTAAATTTAGGAATAGAAAAAATAGGTTCTGGTGAACAGGCTGGAACTTGGGGGACAACAACCAATTTAAACTTTGATATTATAGACCAAGCTGTTAATGGAGTCACATCTATTGGATTAAGTGGCACTAGCTCTACGTTATTAACAGACGATGGGGTCGTATCTCCGGGTGGAAATAAAGTATTAATTTTTACTGGCAGTTTGTCTAGTGGTCATACAGTTACTATAAGTCCAAATAATCAAGATAAAATGTATTTTGTACAAAATGACAGTGGTCAAACTTTAACATTTATACAAGGCACAGGAGGAACAACAGGTAATAACAGAGCTGTAGAAATACCAAATGGAGCAAAAGGTCAAATATATGCTGATGGAGGTGGATCTGGAGCTATTGTTTCAGATTTACTGACAAATCCATCATTTGGAGGAACAAAAGTAACTTCATCAGAAATTGGTTTGTTATCAGGAGCAACAACTGTAGGAACTGATGCAGTTGCCGCGGATGACGGGATATTAACAAATGACAATGGAACAATGAGGCAAACAAAGGCCTCTACATTTTCCACATATTTTAATTCAAATTTAGTTGAGGTAAAAAGTGCCTTAGCTTTGACTGATTCAAACCAAACAGTCACTGCAACTGGTGCAACATCAGTATACCAGAGAGTAACAAGTGATGGAGCGCACACATTAAAAATTGCTATTACAAATTTAGTTGTTGGACAATATGTAATTATAGATAAAACAACTAGTGCTAATAGTGTGACTTTAGATTGGACAAATAATAGTGCCGTGACATCTAGTGGAATTTCATTAGGAACAAGTGTTGAATTTGCTATAGGGATATATAATGGAACTGGTTTTTCATTTACAGAAACAATTAAGTTTTAGGTGATTAATGTCTATACCTTTGTTATCAAATATAGGCTTTACTGAGGTAAGTTCAGCAGGTGATTTAAATACATTAGCAGGTTCAAAAATAAACATGCCTGTACAATATTTTAAATTAACAGGAGCTGTATCTGGGCAGTTAACATTAAGTGAAAATAGTAATCATAAAAAAGTTATATTAGATACAAATGGAAATAATTTAACAAATGATGCTGGTTCACCATTAAATATGACTTGTCCTTCAGGTGTACCTGTAGAGTTAAAAGGTAGTGGTAATGTGCAATCAACATTAAAAACATTTACATCAGAGATTACTGATACATCTAACACAGGAACTACCACGATAGCTTCAGGTGGCGATTCTACGATGGTTGTTACGAATATTAACTTATATCCAGATACTTCTGTGTCTGGGAGTTACCAGCCAAACTTTGGTCCGGGAGCGCCAAATAGTAATTCTATATTTCAAATAGCAGATGGACAAACTGGTGGAAGTAATAATTTTGGAAATGCTTGGAGGTTAAGAGTTCCGTCAGGTCAAACTTGGCAAGTAGGCTCTGATATTCTTACTGCTGGGACTGACCTTACAGCTTCTCAGAATAACACTGCAATAGGAGCTTCAAATAGTTTTAATAAAATTACGTCTTTTTCTGTTGTAATAGATACAGGTGCAGGCGGAGATTCAACTAGAAGTTTTCATCCAAGCACTTGGACCTCAGGTTTTGCAGGAGATTCTAATAAGTTTGACACTAACAATACTACAGGTCAAAATTTAATTTATAATGTAACTAATGGAAGATGGGAAGGTTATGACGGGACAACTTTTGGTTATAGTTCTACTGGAAGAAGAGGTAATGCAGCACCTCCTCAACTTATAACTTTAACAGTTGGTGTTCAAGCAGAAAGCAGAAGATTAGTTTTTACAAATAATACCTCTCATACAATAACCCTATCGGGAGGAAATCCTTTCACAGATACGGTAGTTGCAGCTGGAGCAACATCAACAGTTGAAAGAAGTGGCTCGACTGATGGAGCATTTAATATTACAGGAACTTTTCCAAATACAAATGATGCCGGAGATTTATTATCATCTGTAGCGGTAAATGCAGCTGCAACTACAGTCAACACAGCTTTACAAGGCTATACAGGAAATTTATCAGTAAAGGCTTTTTAATGGCATATACAAGTTTAAAATTTAAACCCGGAATTAATAGAGATATTACTTCTTTAAGTAATGAAAATGGTTATGTTGATGGGGATAAAATAAGATTTAGAAATGGTTATCCAGAAAAATTAGGTGGATGGTCTAAATATAGTTCTAGTACATATCAAGGATCAGCTAGAAGATTACATAACTGGGTTGCATTAGATGGATCTGATTTTTTAGGTATTGGAAGTCATTTAAAGTATTATATTGAAGAAGGGCAAACATTTAATGATATAACTCCTATTAGATTTACAACAGGTGCAGGTGATGTTACTTTTTCAGCAACAACTGACTCTAACATAGTAACGGTAACAGATGCAGGGCACAGTGCGATTGTTAATGATTTTGTAACATTTTCTAATGCTTCAAGTTTAGGTGGTAATGTAACAGCAGCTATACTTAATGCAGAACATCAAATAACAAGATTTGTTTCTTCTAGTCAATATGAAATTACTTTAAGTGTAACAGCTAATTCTTCTGATACTGGTAATGGTTCTTTTACAGATACTACAGTTGATACAACAAGTGGAGATGCTACAGTTACTATGGACTCAACCTCAACATTGATTGCAGGAGGAACTATAAGTGGAACTGGCATACCCTCTGGGACAACTATAGCGTCTATTACAAACGGAACAACTTTTGAAATGAGTGCAAATGCCTCTGCATCTAATTCAAATATAACTGCTACAATTAATGTTTCTAGTGCAGTTTATCAAATTAACACAGGTTTAGATAATACGGTTGGTGGGACTGGTTTTGGTGCAGGCCAATATGGAGGAACTACAAGTGGAGCAGTATCTACAACAATAAATGAAGGCGGTGTTTTTTCTAATTCAGACACAACGCTTACAGTAACAAGTTCAAATCCAGCTCATCAAATAGTAGCTAATGATTTTATTTTAATAGAAGAAGAAATATTAAAAGTTACTAATGTGTCAACAAATGATCTTACAGTTACAAGAGCGCAAGAAGGAACAACAGCAGCAACTCATGCAGATGGAACAACTGTATTTTTAATAGTAGGAAACGCATCAGCTTCTGATGATTTTGTTGGATGGGGTGATGCGGCTAGTGTAACAGTTCCGGGCGCTCAAATAAGAACATGGTCACATGATAACTTTGGAGAAGATTTAATTATTAATCCAAGAGATAGTGGAATATTTTATTGGGATAAAACAGACGGAACAACCGCTAGAGCCATAGAGTTAAGTGCTACAGGTTTATTTAGTGGAGAAAAAAGTGTTCCTACAGTTGCAAAACAAGTTTTAGTTTCAGATATTGATCGTCATGTTATAGCTTTTGGTTGTGATGCTATTAATTCTAGTAGTACTGCTGCTCAAGGTAATGGTGTCCAAGATCCACTGCTTATAAGATTTAGTAGTCAAGAGAATCCAGTAGACTGGTTTCCTACCACAACTAACACAGCGGGAGATTTAAGATTAGGTGCAGGCTCAACATTTGTGCAAGCTGTTGAGACAAAAAGAGAGATATTAGTTTATACAGATAAATCTTTACACTCAATGCAGTTTATAGGTCCTCCCTTTACATTTGGAATATCACAGCTTGCATCTAATATTACTATTATGTCACCAGCATCAGCTATAGCGACTGAGGATGTTGTTTATTGGATGGGAATAGATAACTTTTACACTCATGCTGGTCAAACACAGCAACTACCTTGCACAGTAAAAGACAAAGTATTTTTAGATTTTAATTTAGAAGAAAGAGATAAAGTAGTTGCAGGAATTAATTCAGAGTTTGGGGAAGTTTGGTGGTTTTATCCATCTGCTGATTCAGTAGAAAATAACAGGTATGTAATTTGGAATTACGTTGAGCAAGTCTGGTATTATGGAACACTTATAAGAACAGCTTGGATGGATAGAGGAGTTAGAACATTTCCTATTGCAGCAGGTAGTTCTTATTTATTTAATCATGAATCTGGCTTTGATGATGATTCCAGCGCAATGTCCGCATTTGTAGAGTCTTCTGTCATGGATATAGGTGATGGTGATAAATTTTTATCTATAAGAAGAGTTATTCCAGATTTGACTTTTACAGGATCTGTAACAGGAAGTTCTCCAAATGCTACATTTACTGTAAAAGCAAGAGATTTTCCGGGTTCTGATTTTCTTCAAACTGGAGATGCAACAACCACTAGAACAGCAACAAGTCCAGTTGAGCAATATACAGAAAAATTAGACTATAGAATTAGAGGCAGATCTTTTGCAATAAAACTTGCATCGACTGCATTAGGTTGTAAATTTAAAATGGGAACACCTAGAATAGATATAAGAGAAGACGGGAAAAGATAATGGCATCAGTTAATTTACCACCACCAAGATTACCAGAGCCTCCAGCACAAATAGACAGAAGGTATATGGAAGATTTAGTAAGAACTTTGCAAGCATTTATTACACAGGAAAGAAATCCCGGTGAGCTTAGAGCTACAAAATTAACTTTAACAGATTTACCTACATCTGCATCAGGGTTAGAGACAGGAGCTTTATATAATGATAGCGGAACAGTTAAGGTGGTAACATGAAACCAGCTTTTGTGTTATTATGTTATTTAGCAGGCAATCCAGCGGGACAAATGCATATGTCAAATGTAAATAACTGTACTTATTTTAAAGATAGATTAGCCAATCAAACAGTTAAGATTGGTGAAGAGACACAAAAATATGATTGCTATTGTAAATTAGTAAATGTAAACAAGCAAATGAGGTTGTGGTAATGATACAAGCGCTTATAGGCCCAGCTACAAAGCTGTTAGGCAAGTTTATAGAGGACAAGGACACAAAGAACAAGATCGCCTTTGAGTTAAGCACTATGGCTGAGAAACATGCCCAACAACTGGCTATGGCTCAAATAGAAGTAAACAAAGCAGAAGCGGCTAGTGGATCACTATTTAAAGGTGGCTGGCGCCCGGCAGTGGGCTGGACATGCGCTATTGCTTTTCTATACCACTTTATTTTAAAAGATTTGATTATATTTGGTTGTGCCATTGCTGGTGTAGAACTACCAGTCTTACCTGAATTTGATATGGGTACACTTCTTACAGTTCTTGGTGGCATGCTTGGAATCGGAGGACTCAGGACATATGAAAAACAAAAGGGTTTAACAAAATGAGTTTATATAGAAACATACATGCTAAAAGAAAAAGAATAAAGGCAGGCAGTGGTGAGAAGATGCGTAAGAAAGGCTCAAAAGGAGCTCCTACTGCAAGAAACTTTAAACAAGCTAAAAGGAAAAAAGTATGAATATAGATGTTTTAAGAGATGAAATAACGGCTGATGAAGGTGTTAAATATGAAATATACCTTGATCACCTTTCTCTGCCTACGCTAGGTATAGGCCACCTAATTAAGCCAGAAGATCCCGAACATGGTTTAGAGGTTGGCACAAAGATAGATGAAGAGCGTGTGAACGATCTTTTTGAACAAGATATTAATCTTTGTATGGATGATTGCAGAAAGTGGATAGAAGATTTTGATGACCTGCCAGAAGAGGTTCAACATATTTTATGCAATATGATGTTTAATATGGGGTATACAAGAACTAGTAAATTTCGTAAACTAAAGGAAAATATAGAAAAAAAGAACTGGTCTGGCGCAAGCGAAGAGATGAAATCAAGCAGATGGTACAATCAGGTAATCAACAGAGCAGAGAGATTAGTTCAAAGAATGAAAGCAGTAGGAGCATAAAATGTTACCAGCAATTCTAGGTTATGCGGCATCAGCATTAGCCCCCACAATAGGAATGAATGCAGTATTAGCGAGTGCTATTGGTAGTGGAATAGGTTCGTTACTACAAGGCGGAACAACAGAAGATGCTTTGGGTGCGGCTGCATTAGGTGGATTAGGTGCTGGTATAGGTCAGTCATTAGGAGGCACATCAAAAGCATTAGGTGGCGATCCTAGTGTTTTTGCAGGAACAAATGCATCAACTCAATTAGGCTCAGCTGGACCAATGTCTGTTCCTAACGCATCATTGACAAGCAATATGTCAACCCCAGCATTAGGAGGTAACTTATCAACAGGTCCTTTAGGAAGTAATGTTGCAGCAGGGCCAAGTTTAACTAACCCAGACTTTAGTTTAGCTAATTTATCAAGTAAGGCTGTTCTTGGTGCAGGTTTAGGCGCTTCTTTTGCTCCTCCTCCGCCAATGAAAAAGGAAGAAGATAATTTTGTTGCTCCTAGAGGTGCTCCAATAAGCGGCAAGATAAACAGACCTATGGATGATTACAGGCCCGGTAAAGATGATGAGTTTGATTATGGATTTTTACCTAACTTTCAAGAAGGCGGATTAGTTAATTTAGGCGATTCTATGATGCCTGAAGGCGAGATGAATGACAAAGAATTAATTAATGCGGCAGTAGATGCCATTAAAGGTGAGTCTGAAAATGCAGAAATGATATTAGGTCAGTTCTTAGCAA
>Ga0209348_1001619_pt1 | contig 10870 bp, 6 predicted proteins | sample ETNvirenome_2_30_FD_184065 | JGI IMG/M metagenome (GOLD analysis project Ga0209348, IMG submission 184065) | Marine viral communities from the Pacific Ocean - ETNP_2_30 (SPAdes) (version 2) | ecosystem: Environmental > Aquatic > Marine > Oceanic | place: Pacific Ocean | collected 2013-06-22 | reverse complement strand
TCTCTTGCAATCTCTTCACGAGTTTTGTTTAAGAGTATGTCAATCCGTTTAGCCTCTGCAGTATTACCACGAATACCATAAAGCACGGGAGCTAACACCAAAGTTATAAAGATGTTCCAAAATAAATAAGGTGTTAGTTCCATAACTAGCTAAGTACTTTAGTTACGCTAGTAGGTGTTACTTTCTCAGCTATCTCAGCATCTAATGCAGTTTTCATAGCTGTAACAGTATCAGCAGTTAATGCTGTTTCGACCCAGCCTTGAACATCACTAGCTTTTAAGCTAGACCATTCTATAAAGCTTGAAAGGTCTGAAGTGTCAACAGACTGTGAACCATAACAAGTAGCAGTCCAGTTATTACCATCGCTATCTTTATTAGTATCATCAGTTGCTGTAAGTCTCCAATGTACATTATAGACTACATCACTTTTACTATCTTTTGTAGGGTATGTGTCGCAAGTGCTAACATCCCAAGTATATCCTATTGCCATATTTATTCTCCTTTTAAGTTATTAATTTCAGATTGTAAGGCATCAACCTGTTCGTGTAATTCTTGTAATGCTTTAGTAAGTACAGCTATGTAAGGACTTGTTAATCCTTCACTAATTTGTTTGTAACCATTTTCATCATTTGAAACAAATTCAGGTAAAACTGTTTCAACATTTTGTGCAATAAATCCATAAGGCACATCTAAATTACTTTCTGTAAATGTAAAAGAAGATGGTTTTAGAGCCATAACTTTATCTAAACAACCAGTCACATCTTTTATATTTTCTTTTAATCTTTCATCAGAAGTAGCTGTAAATTGTGGTGAACCACCTGAACCAAATGTAATTTTACCACCAGCAGTACCACCTCCACTTATGTCAAAGTGTATGTATGTATTTGTAGAACTTGCTGTTCCATCTGATTTTCTTATAAACAATGCTGCATCAGTTGATGCTTCTACTATTGATACTTTTGCATTAGAAATTTGTGATGTTGTTCCTATTTGAACATCACCAGAAGAATCAATACGCATTCTTTCTGTATTATTAGTACCGAATACAAAATCATTATTGGCTCTATTGTATAAAAATCCTACATCATCTGTTCCACTAGCAAAACCTTGTCCTAAAATTATTTCTTGTGCTTCAGCGTTACCATCAGCTCTTAAAGATAATGCAGCAGCACCAGAGGATTCACCAACTAACATAATTCTATCGCCTACTACATGCAGTGGTTCACTAGGACTGCTGGTGTTAATTCCAACATTACCAGTACTATCAATACGCATCTTTTCAGATAATGTAACTGCTGCTCCTGCACTACCACTAGCTTGTGTAAAAAATTGGTGAATACCAGCTTCTTGTCTGTAAGCTGATGATTCATTAGCTTCAATGTACGCAAAAGCACCTGTATCAGAATCAACATACATATTATCTGTAACAAAAGTACCATCAAGACCATGAACTCCTGTAGCATTTTCACTTATTACTGAACCTTTTTGACCTATAAAAACTTGTGTCCAACCAGTATGTGTATCAGAAGGTGGAGTAGTTCCCATACCTATTGCACCAGTACTTGTCATTCTCATTCTTTCTGTATTATTTGTAGAAAGTGCTAATGTATTACTAGCAGGTGCATGAATAAATACTTGGTCAGAAGTATTTGTAAAATGCAATTTATTAGTGCTTTTAATTTTTGCATCGCCATCAATAACTAATTTTTCATCTGGACTACTTGTACCAATACCAACACCAGTAGAATCTATAATAACTCTTTCAGTACCACCAGTATCAAATCTTATTTTATCTTCATCACTTGATTCTTCTACTTGAACCATGGTATCACCATCGGCATCACTTAGTTGTGTAGCTGTTGTAATACTTGTATTAGTTGCAGTTATAGCTTCTACTGCTACACCTGAAGGTGGGGCTACTCCAAATGTTAAAGTAGTACCACTTACTGAAAAACTATCTTTGTTTTGATAAACACCATCAAAGTAAACTGATACATTGTTTTCATGTACTGGAGCAACTGATAATGTTAATGTAGTATCAGAACCATCTCCAGTCATTGTAGCTATTGAGTTATTAGAACCACCTACAGTTGTTGTACTATGATAGACTGTAATAACTCTACCATTAGCAGGAGCTGTAGCAAATGTTAATGTAGTTCCTGAAACAGAGTAAACATTCTGTGCTTGGAAAACACCATCAACAAATACCATTAAATTGTTTTCGCTGTCTGGAGCTGTACTTAATGTAAAAGTTGTATCACTTCCATCACCTGTAAAGATATTGGTGTCCATGTTTGTACCTGAACCACCACCGGCTATTGCACCCCATTCAGTTGTATAACCTTCAAACTTACCTGTTTCTGAATTATATCTAAAATAACCTGCTGCTGGTGAAGAAGGTCTTTGTGCTGTTGTACCTACTGGTACATGTATTGAGTCTGTATTAGAACCTAAGTCAAGTGAAACATCTGGTGAAGTTTGATTGACACCTATTTTATTTTCACTTACATCAACAAATAATACACCACTATCTACATTAACATCTCCAGAGAATGTAGCTGCATTAAATGTTGTAGGCACTATATTAGCACTACCATCAAAGCTTACACCACCAATAGTTCTTGCAGTTGTTAAAGTAGCTGCTGAACCTGTAGTGTTTTGATTAAGAGTTCCTACTGTTAAATCTATCGTACCATCGGAGTCTTGATAATCAACTGTAATACCTGATTCAGTATTAGAGCTAAACATAGCACCAACTGTATCTTGTACAACCTCTGTTAGGTCTATATTAGCTGTACCATCAAAACTTACTCCGTGTATTGTTCTAGCTGTTTCAAGTGCTGTAGCTGTAGCTGCATTACCTGTTGTGCTTTGATTTAATGTACCAACTGTAAAGTCTAATGTACCATCACTATCTTCGTAAGTTACAGTAATACCACTTTCAGTATTACTAGATACCATAGCTCCTACAGTATCTTGAATAACCTCTGATAAATCAATGTTAGCTGTACCATCAAAAGATACACCATGTATTGTTCTTGCTGTCGCTAACGCTGTAGCTGTATCTGCCAAGGCTACAGAAATATTAGCTGTACCATCAAAGCTTGTACCACCGATAGTTCTAGCAGTTTCTAAAGCTGTAGCAGTTGCAGCATTACCTGTAGTATCTTGGTTAAGTGTTCCAATAACAAAGTCTAAAGTATTATCACTATCATCATAAGTTACTGTAACTCCTGTTTCTGTATTAGAAGTTACCATAGCTCCTACAGTATCACTAATTGTTTCTGCTAGTGTTGTACCATTTATTGTAATAGCATCAGCTTCTAATGTACCATCAATGTCTACATCTCCTGATACATCTAATGTAGCTGCATCAAGTTCACCTGTTATAGTTATGTTTCTTGCACCTGTAAAGTCTTTGTTACCATCTACAATAATAGCTTTAGAAGCTTCTACAGTTCCTACTGTTGAAACATCTACATAATTAAGTTCTGTTGTAGTTGCTGTAACACCATCAAGTAAGTTTAATTCTGTAGCTGTTGATGTAACTCCATCAAGTATGTTTAACTCTGATGCAGTACTGGTAACTCCATCAAGTATGTTTAGCTCTGCTGTTGTAGATGTTACACCATCCATTATATTTAATTCAGCAGTAGTTGCAGTTACACCATCCATAATGTTTAGTTCTGCTGTTGTTGCAGTAACTCCATCCATTATATTTAGTTCTGCAGTTGTAGCAGTTACTCCGTCAAGAATATTAAGTTCGGCTGCTGTGGATGTCACTCCATCTAATATGTTTAGTTCAGCAGCAGTTGATGTGATTGCTGTGCCATTAAAGTTTATAGCATCTAAATATGCAACACCATCAATATATAAATCTTTCCATTCTTTTGAAGAACTACCTAAGTCATATGTGTTATCATCATCTGGAACAATATTAGAATCTACTTCACCACCAAAAACAATATTGTCTGTATCAGCATCACCTAAAGTTAGTGTGCCACCATTAAATGTTGTTGTACCTGTTACTGTAAGATTACCACCTACATCTACATTACCTGTAGTGGTAACAGTAGTAAATGCACCACTAGAAGCTGAGTTAGCTCCTATAGTAGCACCATCAACAGTACCACCATTAATATCAGCAGTATCAGCAACTAAAGCATCTGTAGTAACTGTACCATCAAAAAATGCATCTTTAAATTCAAGAGAGCTAGTACCTAAGTCAATATCATTATCTGTTACAGGAACTATAGCACCATCTGCTATATATAATTGTTGTACTGAACTACTAGATACTTCTACATAAAACTCAATAAAATTATTTGTAGTGTCTATTAAGACTTTGTTGTTTGGAGAAGTTTCTCCTGCATCACCAATTAATCCTATAACTGGTCCAGAAGCTGTTGTTCCATCATGTGAGTGTCCTGTTGAGTTGTTAAATGCATTTACTAACTGGTTATATTCATTATTAAATAACGCAGCAGTAATTGTATCTCCATCTGCAAAAGAACTTTGTCTTGTATATCCTGCCATTATTTACTCTCCAATTTTGTTTTTAATTCTTCTACTTCTGCTGTTAGTTCTTGTACAGCTTTTACTAACAATGGTGTTATTCTTCCATAATCTACACCTTGCATTTCATCACCATCTTTTTCACCATAAACACAGTCACTAAATATTTCATCAACCTCATGTGCTATAAATCCTTCAGCTTCTTCACCTGTTTCTTTCCAAGTAAATTTTACTGGATTTAATTTATTTAATCTTTCTAAACCATTTTGCATGGTTTCTATATTTTCTTTTAATCTATAATCAGATGATGTGTTATAAACTGTTGAAGAACCACCTGATGTAATTGAGCCTACTGCTGTTGCACTGTCATTTTCAAACAAACATAAAAATCCATTACCAAAAGATGATTTTCTTACTATTAGTCCAGCACCTGCAGTTCTTGTTACAATAGCATCTGATGACGCTTGTATTGATAAATCCTCTGAGCCTCTTACGCCACTTGTCGTGCCAATAAGAACTTTACCACTAGCATTAATTCTCATTCTCTCGGTATCAGTGTTTGTATTAAAAACTATAGTATCTTCACCTTGTAGTTGTAATGCACCTGAACCAGTTGCACTAGTTAAACCTACTGAACCATACTCAACATTATTATCACCACGAAGCATAAAATGTTTTTTACCATCGCCATTTCTGGTTTGAATGATTGCACCAGTACCAACATTACTTACGCCATTAAATAAACCTGCGTATGTGCTGTTTCCTATAGATGTGCCTAGTTGTAACAGACCAGCACTTGTTAGTCTTGCATTTTCTGAAGTATTAGTTTGAAAATACAAGTAATTACCATTGTTATTGTATAAAACAGCACCTATATCATCATCATCCGTATCGCCCATAACCATACCAGCAAGACTAGATGTGCCTGAAACTGCTGCTATTATTGAATGGTCGCTAGATTTTTGAACTTTTAATTCTCTGTCAGTAGTTGTAGTACCTATAGAAACAAGACCTGAACTATTAATACGCATCCTTTCTGTATCACTTGTTCCAAAAGCTAAAGTGCCTGTACTTGGTGTAAGTAATGCTACTGCAGAAGCAGTTTTAAATTGAAAATCTGCATCTGATGCATTTGTAAAGTTAGCAAGAGTTCCATCTGCTGCTGAAACACTAAAAGGTGAGCTGGGTGCAGCACCTACTCCTACTCGGTCATTACCACCATCAACAAATAACATGTGTGTTTTACCATTAGACTCAACTCTAAAATCAGCATCTGCTGAACTTTCATTAATTACTACGCCACCATCTAAATCTACTAAAGATGCTGAAACTTTTGTTATCGCCATATTTTATCTCCTGCCTGAAGGTATGTAATCTACATAAAAACCATTTATCGTATATGGTGGTTTTGTGTCATCACTTATAATTGTAAAATTGTTACTTGTTCCACTTCCTTGTAATGGAACTCTTATTAAAGGATTATCTCCACCACCGAATACATTAGTATTAAATAATGCATCGCCAAACTTTGAAGGTGGATTGATAACTCCTAAATCAAATAAATCTGGTGGTTGTGGAACATCTGTATTACCATAATCAAATCTAACTTGTACATCTGGTTCTGTTATACCTTCAGAACTTGCTGATACTCTAAGATAATGTAAAGTCTTTAATGTTCCTAAGTCACCATAATCATAATTAGGTGTTTCAAATCTAGCTAATATATTACTACCATCAAAACTATTTCCTGTATCATGTTGATAAACAAAACCATTTGTATCTCCATGATAGTATTGTTCTACATTATTATTATCAAATCCTGAACCTATAGCAGTAACTTCTAATCCTCTTGTTTCTGACCATTGAAATCCATTTGGTCTTAATGTTCCTATAATTCCTTTTTGTTGTGTTTGTTCTAAACTTGTATTTGTATAAAATAATCTGTATTGTGACTTTTCTCGTAATACAACACTATCTATTACAAATGAATTTATGTTTTCTGCTAAGTTTGTTACTAAAGGTTGTATAGATTTACTAACTGTACCTAACTCGACATCTCCGATTCTTGCAGTACCGGCAACTGTTCTTAATCCATCTGGTGCTAAAAATATTAAGTCACCACCAATCTCTTGAATACTATAGCCACTTAAACAGCCAACATTCTTTGTAACAGGTACTATGGCTATATTACTTGAATCATTTATATTTATTAATTTAAATATACTGTTTGTACAAAATATAAATAACTCATTACGGAATCCTCTGATTCCTTCTATCTGGTCTTCTACTACTATAGAACCTGAACCAGTACCACTAAAGCTTGTAGGGTCTAATGTAGCACTAAAAAATATAGTACTTAAATTATCTTCAACTCCTGCAGCTATTAAATGTTTATCGTGAGTTGTAACATATTTAACACCCTTTGTTCCTGTTACAGTTATTTCTTCTGCAAAGAATGTTCTAGATGTTAATGCTCCCGTACCTTCCATTCTAAATATGTAAGGTTTGTTAGCACCATCAGCTATAATAACTTGACCATAATCAAATGTAGCTCCATCAAATAATGTAAACTGACATTGACCTTGAGAAGTTCTTGTTAGTGTGCTTCTACCTGTAAAGGTACTGTAATTATCGCCACTACTTGATACAGAACTTCTACCTATATTTACCCAAGTCTGTCCATCATTAGTAAAAAATATTCCTGTACCTGCAGTAGCTATTACACCATCTGCATAAGGAAATACACCTAATATATTTGTTGTACCACCTGTAGGTTGTGTAGCACTTGTAGTACCAAACTTTTGATACCCATTAATTCTTCTGTAGCCACCCTCTGTAGAAACCTCAAAGTTTCTTAAGTCTTTTGCAACTCCGGGAGTTTTAAGTAAATCAATTACATTAGATGATTCTACTAACCCTCCGTTTACAGCAACTGTATAAGGTTGACTTATTGCCATATTTATTCTACTTTAGCCTTCTAGTGTTGTTATTCTTGCTTCTAGTTCTTGTATTGTTTTTACCAGTAATGGTACAAGTTTGCTTTGGTCTATACCTTGATATTCTGGATTTCCTTCACTATCAACTGCATCTTTTTCACCTGTAATAGCTTCAGGCACTATACTTGAAACTTCGTGAGCCAAAAACCCATCAACTAATGTATTTGTTTCATCAGATTTAAAATTAAATCTAGCAGGTTTTAATTGTTTTAATCTTGTGGTTGCATCCCAAGTGTAGTCTACATTTTCTTTTAACCTGTAGTCTGAAGATGTGTTGTATGCTGTTGCAGAAGCATTAGTAAATATAGAACCAACAGCACCATTACCATTTCTAAAAACTACATGACCTTCACTACCTGTTCCTGAACTTCTTGATTCAATTGAGTAACCATCTCTTTCAAGAGTTAATCTCGCATTAAAGCTACTTGTTGTACCTCCTATAAATACTTTTCCACCATTAGGATTTAACAGTAATGATTTACTTGTAAATGAACCATCTAATGCTACTGATTGTATATATGCAGAATCAATACCATCTTCACAACCCATATACATAGATGTAAAGTTTGTGTTACCTGTTGAATGTATGGCTATACCATGTGTTGAGTGTGCATCATGGTCACCTGCTTGTAATATTTCTAACTTAGCATTAGAGGGTGCTGACTCTCCAATCCCAACTTTGCCTGTTCCACCATCTATTCTCATGGCTTCACCTGCAGTTTTTACTCTAAACTGTATGCCATCATCACCATTTTTATTTTCAATTACACCACCTTCAGTAGATGTGTAAAAACCTAATCTAAAAGTATTACCTGAAGAAGAACCACCTATTTGTATAGCTGGATTTGTTGAATCACCTGTAGCATTACTTGAACCTACATGAAGATTTGCGTTTAGATTACTTGATACTCCAATTCCAACTTTTTCACTACTATCAATAGTTATAGCTGTTGCATCAGAACCATCAGAAACTCCTGTGTTTAATAAACTTCTCGAAACTTTTGTTATTGCCATATTTTATCTCCTGCCTGAAGGTATGTAATCTACATAAAAACCATTTATCGTATATGGTGGTTTTGTGTCATCACTTATAATTGTAAAATTGTTACTTGTCCCACTTCCTTGTAATGGAACTCTTATTAAAGGATTATCTCCACCACCGAATACATTAGTATTAAATAATGCATCGCCAAACTTTGAAGGTGGATTGATAACTCCTAAATCAAATAAATCTGGTGGTTGTGGAACATCTGTATTACCATAATCAAATCTAACTTGTACATCTGGTTCTGTTATACCTTCAGAACTTGCTGATACTCTAAGATAATGTAAAGTCTTTAATGTTCCTAAGTCACCATAATCATAATTAGGTGTTTCAAATCTAGCTAATATATTACTACCATCAAAACTATTTCCTGTATCATGTTGATAAACAAAACCATTTGTATCTCCATGATAGTATTGTTCTACATTATTATTATCAAATCCTGAACCTATAGCAGTAACTTCTAATCCTCTTGTTTCTGACCATTGAAATCCATTTGGTCTTAATGTTCCTATAATTCCTTTTTGTTGTGTTTGTTCTAAACTTGTATTTGTATAAAATAATCTGTATTGTGACTTTTCTCGTAATACAACACTATCTATTACAAATGAATTTATGTTTTCTGCTAAGTTTGTTACTAAAGGTTGTATAGATTTACTAACTGTACCTAACTCGACATCTCCGATTCTTGCAGTACCGGCAACTGTTCTTAATCCATCTGGTGCTAAAAATATTAAGTCACCACCAATCTCTTGAATACTATAGCCACTTAAACAGCCAACATTCTTTGTAACAGGTACTATGGCTATATTACTTGAATCATTTATATTTATTAATTTAAATATACTGTTTGTACAAAATATAAATAACTCATTACGGAATCCTCTGATTCCTTCTATCTGGTCTTCTACTACTATAGAACCTGAACCAGTACCACTAAAGCTTGTAGGGTCTAATGTAGCACTAAAAAATATAGTACTTAAATTATCTTCAACTCCTGCAGCTATTAAATGTTTATCGTGAGTTGTAACATATTTAACACCCTTTGTTCCTGTTACAGTTATTTCTTCTGCAAAGAATGTTCTAGATGTTAATGCTCCCGTACCTTCCATTCTAAATATGTAAGGTTTGTTAGCACCATCAGCTATAATAACTTGACCATAATCAAATGTAGCTCCATCAAATAATGTAAACTGACATTGACCTTGAGAAGTTCTTGTTAGTGTGCTTCTACCTGTAAAGGTACTGTAATTATCGCCACTACTTGATACAGAACTTCTACCTATATTTACCCAAGTCTGTCCATCATTAGTAAAAAATATTCCTGTACCTGCAGTAGCTATTACACCATCTGCATAAGGAAATACACCTAATATATTTGTTGTACCACCTGTAGGTTGTGTAGCACTTGTAGTACCAAACTTTTGATACCCATTAATTCTTCTGTAGCCACCCTCTGTAGAAACCTCAAAGTTTCTTAAGTCTTTTGCAACTCCGGGAGTTTTAAGTAAATCAATTACATTAGATGATTCTACTAAACCTCCGTTTACTGCGACTGTATAAGGTTGACTTATTGCCATACTTAACTATTATCTGTTATATATGTTTTACCAGTTGTAATAGCAGTAGTATAAGATGTTTTATCATCTGAACTACTTTTAACATCTGGGTTAGTATATTCTAAAATAAATTCTAAATGGTCTACATTTCTTTGCACCATTTCATTTATTTCAGTTTGTGTCATACCTTCAACATACCAACTTCCAGCTTTTACACCATTTATAAGGTTTACGCTATCTGTTGCTGCTGTTAATACTTCTGATACTGTTGCCATATTATTCTCCTTCGTTTAATTTTAGTTTTAGTTCTTCTACTTGTGCAGAAAGTTCTTTTACTGCATTAATAAGAGGATAAATAAACATACTTTGTGCTAGTCTTTGTGAGCCATCTTTTTCTTTTGACCAACCACCAAAATTTTTATGTCCTACTTTATCTAATGCCTTTTCTACATCTTGTGCAATCATTCCATACAGATTTGTTTCTGTATCCATAGTATTTTCTGTTTCTGAATAATCTTTGTAATGTGTTGGAAATTCAGTATTAGGTTTCCAATTAAATGTTACAGGTTTTAATTCATTAATAAAACTTAAACCTATGTCTGTATCTTCAATATTAGTTTTTTTATATAAGTCTGAGTTTCTTGTAAAAGTAGCGTTTGCATCAAAGTCATTTGATACTACATTACTAGTTTTACCAAAGCTAAAGCTATTACTACCTACACCTGAAAAACCAACTCCTAAAACAATTTCATTTG
>Ga0209348_1001617_pt1 | contig 10888 bp, 14 predicted proteins | sample ETNvirenome_2_30_FD_184065 | JGI IMG/M metagenome (GOLD analysis project Ga0209348, IMG submission 184065) | Marine viral communities from the Pacific Ocean - ETNP_2_30 (SPAdes) (version 2) | ecosystem: Environmental > Aquatic > Marine > Oceanic | place: Pacific Ocean | collected 2013-06-22 | reverse complement strand
TTCGCCGCAGCGTTTCCAGAAGATAGAGATTTAATACAAGGCATAGGGAGCCTAAGAGGATAATGTCAGTACCTTTAACAGCCAGAATTACGCCGGAAGACGCAGCCGCCATTGCGGAGTATGAAAAACAATACGCGCAATACGAACAGGATATGGAAGTCTATAATAATCGTATCAGAGAATACAACGCCGGTCCGCGTACAGAAAGTTTTCAGTATACTCAACCGACAGCCCCTGTCCCTACCGTGTCACAGCAACAGGTTTCTGAACGGACACAAGAAGATTTAATGCGTCGGTCTCAAGGTCTCAGTGTCGTTGCAGATCCTTCGCAATATAATTTGTCTGGCTTTGGAATAGGTTCGCTACCCGGTGTGGACAATCTAGCCGGGTTTTCATCACGGTCTTTTGGCGGCATTGGCGGATTTATGGGTCGAGGAAAACCTGTTCGTCCGGAAGAGGAACAAGCCGCGGGCATCATAACTTTACCCGACGGCTCAATATTTGATCCTTCTCAAATTAAAATTGCTCCAATCGATTTTTCAAAACTTAAAATGCCGTTTGAAGGAATGACGCAGGCAGAAATACAAGAGAGTATGAGAATGATGGGTCAGCAGAATCCGGGAATCGCCTAAATTAACCACTGCCGCGCATCCTCACCCATGACTTGACCGGCTAGGTGTATCTTTTCTTTCAGCGCTTTCAATATCTTTTCGTCTATCGTATCCGGTGCAACGAAATCAATATATGTCACCTTCTGGTCTTGCGAGATGCGGTGCGCTCTGTCTTCCGATTGCCAGCGTATTTCTAGGTCATAGCTGTTGCTGTAATAAATTACAGTCTTTGCCGCGGTCAGTGTAATCCCGTACCCGCCTGTTTTGGGCTGGCCTACAAAAAACCGCAACGGATCATCCGGGTCTTGGAACTTATCTACGGTCTCTTGGCGAATGTCTTGATGCGTGTCGCCATAGTAAGTCGCCACCGCGTCTTGCCCAAATCTGGTCTGCAACTGTCTTTCAATGTCCTTAATGTCATGCGTATACGTGCACCAGATAATCGCTTTGCCGCTTATCTCTTCACACACGTTCAAAAGCTCCGTTGTCCGACTGCTCTTGATCGTGTTCAAGTTCCCGTCATCGTCCACCAAATGACCGCAACATATTTGCTGTAATCGCATAAGTTGCGTTAGCACGCTCTGGGTTGTGGCAAGCTCTCCATTGTCCAGCTTTGCCAGAGCCAACTTTTTCATCTGCGCGTACAGCTTGGACTGCTCGTCGGTCAGCGGCACTTCGCGTTTTACATAAACCTTGGCGGGCAAATCTAAGCACTCTTCTTTCAATACCCGATTGCTGAATTGGTCCAGTTTGCCGTTCAGTTCTGGCAGACGTCGATAGTCCACTATTTCTTGAAAAGACCGCCCTTTGATCTGACGGTTTTGCACAACAGCATATCGGTTCTGATAGCTGTAGTAGCTCTTGTGTCCCAGCGCCTTTTCACTCAAAAACATGCATTGGCTAAACAAATCCATCGGGCTCTTTGTGACAGGGCTACCCGTCAGGATACGGCGATACTTGGAAAATTTACGAAGCTGCAAAATGTTTTTGGTCCGCAACGCTTTGCGGTTTTTAATCGTCGTGCTCTCGTCGATAATTACTATGTTGTTTGGGTTGTTCTGCAAAAACAAAGCGCCCGCTTTGGTCCCACGAGCCGTGCTGAACGCTTCGACGTTCATGACAAATATCTTCATGCCCGTGAACGGTTCTTTGATTAGTTCGCGCAACTCTTCTTGATATTTTTTGGAAGTGCTTGGCGTCCAGCGCACCACGGACCGCGGAACCGCGTCCCACAAATGCGTAGGTATCTCGCCTTTCACCCAATTGTCGTAGACGCCCTTGGGCGCGATAACCAAAGCCGCGTTGATCTTTTGCTGGCTATACAAATATCCAATAGTATCAATTGCTACCTTAGATTTGCCCGTCCCCATATCCATAAACAGAGCGTAATATTCGGCTTCGCAAGATTCCTGCAAAGCGGTCATTTGGTGGGCGTATGGTTTTGTTTTGAAGTGGTACATAATTTATCCTTGACAAGCGCATAAAAACAGATACTCTCTCACCTGTCAAGTTTGGACACAAACTTTAACAACGGAGATCGAAAAATGAACGATTTTTTAGATGAACTTGAGGCCGACGTTAACGCCGGTCCCAGCAAAGTGGAAAGCGTTAATCAAGTTGGCCTTTCGACTATCGCGGAACTGGCCGTCGCCATACGCACCAGCGAAGATAATATCGCAAATCTCGAAAATCTGCTTAAGGAAAAGAAGCGTGAGTTGCTGAAACTTACCGACGAGGACTTGCCGTCAATGCTGCAAGAAATCGGCTTGAGCGAATTTAAATTAGAGGACGGTTCCCAAGTCACAATCAAACCGACTTACGGGGCATCCATCAAAGTGGAAGAGCGGCCACAAGCCTATGAGTGGCTCAGAGAGAATGGATATGATGATATTATCAAGAACACAGTCACCTGTGCTTTCGGGCGGGGTGAGGACGACAACGCTTCGGCGTTCGCGGCTCTCGCTGAAAAAGAGGGCTTCATACCAAGTCAGAAAGAAGAAATTCACAGTAGTACGCTCCGCGCTTTTATCAAAGAGCGTGTCGAAAACGGCGATGAATTTCCCTCTGAACTTTTCGGGGCCTATGTCGGCCAACGTGCAGTCATTAAGCGGAGTAAGTAAAATGGCGAAAAAAGGTGAGGTAGCAACGACCTCTAAAAAAGCGGTTGCAAAAATGGATGTAAACCTTTTCGAGCAGGACGCTGGTCTTGGTAATGAAAATGTGGGTCAGGAAGATCTGGCTCTGCCGTTTCTTAAAATACTTAGCGGTCTGTCCGATGAGTTGGACATCGTGGAGGGGGCCACACCGGGCATGGTTTACAACACGGTTAGTGGTGAATTGTTTAATGGTAAGAACGGCATCAAAGTCGTGCCTTGTCATTACAACCGTCGGTTCTTGCAATGGGCTCCTCGCGGCTCTGGTTTGAAAGCGCCCAAGGCTATCTTTACACCCGGGGATGTGATGCCAGAAACTAAACGCGATAAAGACACAAACAAAGACATGCTGACGGACAGTTCCGGTGACTATCTGGAAGACACGCATCAGCATTTTGTTTTGCTTGTAAAAGAAGACAAGACGTTTGAGGCTGCGCTTATCGCAATGAAGGCGACTCAGTTGAAGAAAAGTAAAAAATGGAACTCCATGATTTCTTCAACCGTAATCGAAGGCAAGAGCGGATTGTTCACACCGCCGCGGTTTAGCCATATGTATCATTTGACAACACTCAAAGAATCCAATGACAAGGGCAACTGGCACGGTTGGGAAATCAGCAAAGTTGGTCTACTTGAAGATGCTGGGCTGTATCAGGCGGCCAAAGAGTTTTCACGGTCTATCCAAGCCGACGAAGTTGTTGTGAAACACACCAATGAATCTGCTGTCGAGACAGAAGCAAGCCCATTCTAAAAACTAAGGCGGGGCACCGCCCCGCCTTGGCACTTGGGGGCCGAAATGTCTGTCAAAAAATTCAAAACCATCTTTGATGGTTTGCAGCTAGCGTATGGCGTTTTTAAGATTGAAAAAACTGCGGCCAATGGCAAGTCCACCGGACGGGCCGCAGTCATACGCGAACCGCGGACCAACGATACATGGAAAAATCACCTCGCTGGTAAGGGCACGGGAATTGGAATCATTCCAATAAACGAGCAAAACCAGTGCGTCTGGGGGTGTATTGACATTGATCAATACCCTTTGGACCACAAACTGTTAATAGAAAAAATCCGTAAGCTTGATTTGCCTTTAGTTGTATGCCGCTCAAAGTCAGGCGGAGCGCACTGCTTTTTGTTCACCACGGAATGGGTGGATGCCAAAGACATGCAGGCAACCCTACAGCAGATTGCTGCTGCACTTGGTTATGGTGGCAGTGAGATATTTCCAAAGCAAGTAAAACTACATCTAGAGCGTGATGACGTAGGTAATTTCTTAAACCTACCGTATTACAATGCTGATGAGGGTCTGCGCTATGCCTTCCTAGACGACGGTACAAGCGCGACTTTGAAAGAATTTTTTGAGCTATACGACAAGTACAAACAAACACTTGAGCAGTTACACAAACTGCAAATCGGTGATGAGGCAAGCGGCGGTAGTTTCTATGACGGGCCACCTTGTCTGCAAATTCTAGCAAAAAGCAAAATAAGTGAGGGCGGCAGAAACAACGGGCTGTTTAATCTTGGTGTGTATCTGCGTAAGGCTTACCCCGATAGCTGGGAGTCAGAAATACTGACTTACAACATGCAGTATCTGGACCCGCCCTTGCCGTTGTCTGAAGTAAACATCGTGGCAAAGCAGTTGGAGAAAAAAGACTACGCTTACAAATGCACCGACGCGCCCATCAACTCGCATTGCAACAAAGAGCTTTGCCAGACCAGAAAGTTTGGTATCGGTGCGGCCATACAAAACGCCGCGATAGGTAATTTGCGTAAATACAATTCTGTGCCGCCGGTCTGGTTTCTGGATGTAAATGGAGAACCCTTGGAACTGGACACAGAGGCTTTACTGAGCCAGCCCGTGTTTCAGAAAATGTGTATGGAGCAACTCAACTTCATGCCGATGTCAGTAAGTAAGCAGATTTGGGAAAACCGGATTAGCGCTCTTATGAATGAAATGAAGGACAACGAAAGCGCCATCATTGAGGTAGCTCAAGACGCAAGCATCAGCGGTCAGTTCTACGAATATCTCGAAGACTTTTGCTCGAATATGCAGCAAGCGCAAGACAAAGAAGAGATCTTGCTACGTCGGCCTTGGACCGACGAAGAGATTGGCAAGACATATTTCCGTCTCAAAGACTTTGAGAACTTTCTGAAACGTAACAAGTTTTTTGAGTACAAAAGCCATAAGATCGCACAGAGATTGCGTGACATGGGCGGTGTTAGTACACTATTGAAGGTTAAGGGCAAGCCGATACGGGTGTGGATAATACCCGCTTTCGATAGCCCAGAAGTGGAGATTAGCACAAAAACTTTTAATCAAGAGGAGGCTCCGTTTTGATTATAGCAAACGGATTTGATAAAGCTTTTGTCGGAACAGCGCACAGAGCGGGTGCTCTTAGAATAGCTGTTTACGACTTGGGTAAATGCATCAAAGTGCTCGTTGACCGGGATGGCATGACAGAAACAGAGGCTGAAGAGTTTATGTTTTTTAATGTAGTTGACGCCTATGTAGGCCCAGCTAGTCCCGTGTTTATCGAGCGTTTTGGAACTATCGAAGAAGCTATCGAAGACATTGAAGAAACCGATGTCGTCGATTACCAGCAACAAACCGTGACGTAAGATGGACACCAAAATTTTTCGCATCTATGGCCCGCCCGGAACGGGTAAAACCACAGCCTTACTTAACAAGGTAGACGATGCGTTAAATGACGGTGTTCATCCAAACAAGATCGGCTATTTTGCCTTTACGCGCCAAGCTGCAAACGAAGCAGTAGACCGCGCCGTGAAGCGCTTTGACTTGGAAAGAGACCAGTTGCCTTGGTTTCGGACCTTACACAGTTTCGCTCTGCGTCTTTCCGGCATACGTCAAGAACAGATCATGCAAGCGGAGCACTACAGAGAGTTAGGTGCTGCTTTGGGCGTGGACCTTGGTGCCGTCAACGCAGCTAGCAGTGACGATGTATTTGATTTCAACAAGCGAGACAACCCGTATATCAGCCTGATTAACTTGGCGCGGCTGAAAAAAATTACTTTACGAAAACAGTATGACGAAAGCGACGCGGATGTCGAATGGTCAAGCCTGAGTTATGTGGCGCGGTCCTTCCAAGAATACAAAAATAAATTACGCCTCTACGATTTTACGGACATGCTCGAAGTGTTTGTGGAACAAGGCAGCCAGTACTGCCCGCCACTTGAAGTCAGTTTCATCGACGAGGCACAGGACCTGTCGCCTTTGCAGTGGGACGTTGCCCACGTAATCGAAAAACACAGCGAACGTATTTACTGCGCTGGGGACGACGACCAAGCAATTTATCGCTGGGCTGGGGCAGATGTAGACCACTTTATTGGTCTGAACGGAGGCTTTGAGGTCCTTGAGCAGTCATACCGCATACCGTCAAACGTCCATGCAATAGCAAGTAAAATTGCAAAACGCATTCGCCGCCGCGTCCCAAAAAACTATTTTCCCAAGCAAGACAATGGTTTAATAGAGAAGATAGTGAACACCAACAATATAAGCTTTGAAACAGGGGATTGGTTGATTTTGGCGCAGGCCGCATACTTGTTGGATGAAACCATGCAGGATTTGAAAAACCGGGGTTACCTTTACAGCTACCGCGGACGACGGTCCATTTCCGAAAAGATGTCTGAGGCTGTAAACGGTTGGGAGCAGTTACGCAAAGGTCGTGAGGTGACCGGTGCCACAGCCCGCATAATCTATTCCTACATGTCGGCTAACAAGCGCATCAAGCGTGGTTTCAAAAAGCTGCCGCAAGTAAGCGACGACGACATGGTCACACTCGAATATCTACAAGATAGCCAAGGTCTTCTTGCCACAATAGATATGATCTGGCATGAAGCGATGGACCGCCTACCAGAAAAAGAACGCGCCTACATCACTGCGCTCTTGCGTCGTGGTGAGAAGTTCAATGCCCTGCCCCGCATAAATATATCCACGATCCACGGGTCAAAAGGCGGCGAAGCAGAAAACGTCGTCTTGTTTACCGACCTATCGCCCGCGGCACTCAAGTCTTCCGAATACAGTCCAGATGACTTGCACCGCGTCTTCTATGTAGGTGTGACCCGCACAAAGAAAAACTTATTTCTTGTTGAGCCACAGAACTTTGCAAAGGCGTATCAGATATGAACCCACGTTTTAGTTTTTGGAAAAGTAAAACAGCAACAGCCTCATGGGGTTTCGGCCTTGTCTGGCGTAAACCAAGAAAAGGTTGGGTGCACTACCCCTTTGCGTGGCATGGCTTTCGCAGAAGCTTTATCAAAACTTTGGAACACTACAAACATGCAAGGAAATACGGCAAATGAGACGCGAAACTATTTTAGCAGAAGCCGAATCCCTAATTAACGGGGACCGTGACAAAGAATACGGCGAACCCAGTGTAAACCATAAGCGTATTGCAGAGCTTTGGTCTGTCATATTGGATCAAGCCGTTAGCGAACAAGACGTTTATCTTTGCATGATAGCCGTCAAAATTTCTCGCTTGATCCATGACAGCGAACACGAAGATAGCTGGGTAGACATAGCGGGCTATGCCGCGCTTGGCGGAGAAGCTGCCATCCCACCTCTTAGAGAAGATATTACGGAGGTTTAGATGAGCCTACAGTTAGCTTTTGACACGCCGAAAAGCGAGTGGGTGCCCCCGCTTGAACTGCCGGAAATATTCGACGCAAAACAAATAGCAATAGACGTTGAAACCAAGGACCCGAACCTCAAATCAAACGGTCCCGGCTGGCCGACAGGTGACGGTGAGATAGTTGGCTACGCCATAGCAGTTGACGGCTGGTCCGGTTACATACCTATCCGGCACGAGCACGGTGGCAATTTGGATGAGAAAATAGTCAACCGCTGGCTGAAAAAAGTTTTTGAATCGCCTGCCGATAAAATCATGCATAACGCGCAATATGATGCGGGCTGGATTAAGCAGATGGGCTTCGAGATAAACGGGCGGATTATCGACACAATGCTGATAGCTAGCATTCTTGACGAGAACCGGTTTAGCTACAGCTTAAATGCAATCGCCTATGACATACTAGGCAAGGTGAAATCTGAAAAGGGGCTGACTGAAGCGGCTCGCAGCTTTGGTTTGGACCCCAAGGCTGAGATGTTCAAGATGCCCGCAATGTATGTGGGCCCCTACGCCGAAGGCGACGCGGAGCTTACGCTTGAGCTTTGGAATTATTTCCAAGTCGAACTGGGCAAAGAGGACCTATGGCAGATAGCGAACCTCGAGCTAGACCTACTGCCTTGCTTGGTAGACATGACATGGCGCGGTGTTCGTATTGATCAGGACAAAGTCGAACGCACGCGGAATGCGCTGCTGAAAAAAGAAAAACAGGTCCTCAAAAAGATAAAAGACCTTGTCGGAAACGACATTGAGATATGGGCCGCGGCTTCTATCGCAAAAGCTTTCGACCAGTTGAGCATACCCTACCCGCGTACAGACAAGGGCTCACCGTCGTTCACGAAACTATTCCTGAGTGACCATACGCATAAACTGCCCAAGCTGATTGTCGAAGCGCGTAACCTCAACAAAACCAGCGGCACCTTCATCAATACGATCATGAAGCACTGCCACGCTGATGGGCGCATACATTCACACATAAACCAAATCCGCTCCGATGATGGCGGGACCGTGTCTGGCCGGATCAGTATGAATAATCCGAACTTGCAGCAAATCCCTGCGCGGGACCCGGAACTTGGACCTTTGATCCGTAGCCTGTTCTTGCCGGAAGAAGATGAGCAGTGGGCGGCAATTGACTTCTCGCAACAGGAACCGCGGATCTTGGTTCACTATGCACACGTATATGGCAAAAGCCGGAACCTTGAACTTAACGGGGTAAGCGAATTTGTAGACGGCTACCGTGAAAATCCCGACATGGACTTCCATACGATGGTTGCAGAAATGGCCGGGATTGGTCGCAAACAGGCCAAGGTGATCAATCTTGGTATGATGTACGGCATGGGCGTAAATAAACTGTCAGAGCAGTTGGACATACCGGTGGACGAAGCCAAAACAATCATCCGCCAGTATCACAGCCGTGTGCCTTTTGTAAAAGGTCTCATGACCGGCGTGCAGAACCGGCTGAATGACCAGAGCAGTAGCGGGTCCATCCGTTCCATACTAGGCCGCAAGTGCCGGTTTGATCTGTGGGAACCAGATACGTTTGGGATGAACAAGGCGCTGCCTTACCGCGAAGCTGTGCAAGAGTATGGCGAAACTACGCGCTTGAAGCGGGCCTACACTTACAAAGCATTGAACCGTCTTATCCAAGCGTCTGCCGCGGACATGACCAAGCAGGCAATGGTCAACCTATATAAAGCGGGCAAGACCCCAATGATCCAAATCCACGACGAGATGGCTATGTCTGTGAAAAACAAAACAGAGGCCGCGGAAATCGCTGAGATCATGGAGCAGGCCGTGCTCCTAGAAATACCAAACAAATGCGATATTGAACTGGGTCCAAGCTGGGGTGAGGCAAAATAAACTCTTGCGTTTACTGATAAAATCACATACATTCGCGTATAAGCTTGGAGTGTTTTATGGATACCGAAAAATACAAATCAGTCATTGTTCCGATTGACGTTTATCAAGAACTAAAAAATCGGGCCAACAATGAAGGCCGGACCATTAGCGGATTGTTCCGGCTCGTCTGGCAAAACTATCAGAAGAATGTCAAAGAAAAGGCCGGATGATAGGGAGTGTCCCCATTGCAACGGAACCGGTGAAAAGCTACATGATTCATCGGTTGTAGACTTCATGTTCTTTGTAGAGGAAAGCCTTGAGGGCATTTGTTTGCATTGCAACGGCACTGGACAGCGTTTGCCCTATGACGATCTAACCGACGAACAAATATTAGAGGGGCTAGGGGACGGCTCAATAAAATTGAGCGACCTCGAATAAACCCTTGACATTCCCATAATATCACTTACTTTGGTGGTGGGTTTATGCGGTCCTGACTACCGCCATCCAACCCGCCTCTGTAGTGGAACCCTCCAAAGTATCCCAAGTCCTTTGGAGGGTTTTTCTTTGACATATATCGCATAATGTCGTATACAATTGTATGATCCATAAAAGAGGAGTACCATTGATGGACATTTTTGCAGAAATATTTGACCCTAAATCAATTCAACGTGAGGAAGCAGCAATGAACACGGCACCGCAAGTAAACACCCGAAAAGAACCTATGCGGTTTCCAGAAGCTGTAGCCAATGTCGAAAAACTAATTAACAGAGAAACCGCCCAACTGGAGGCGGACGGTAAACCTAATAAGGCAAAGGAGCTCCGACAGAGTTGGCGAAGAATATTACAAGGCTAGACATCGAAGTGTTTTTCGATAAGGCACAAGAGAAGACGCACGAGCTCATGGACGAGCTAGAGCTTCAAGGAGATGGTGGCACCACCGCTGTCTCCGCGGCTCTAACCGCGCTTATATTTCGTATTTTGATAAACTCGCCGTCAATACCAGTAGCAACAGGGCTTATAGCCGTGTGTATGCAAAACGCAGCCGTGATGGCTGCTGAAATAGAAAAAGACGATGAAACGGAGGTGCACTGATGAGCCACCTAACAACAGCTATTCTAGTAGCAATCGGGACTGTCCTGTCCGAATTACTCCTGTAAAATTTCCGGTAGTTCGTCTGGCTCTGCAAGGGCCGGATTGAACAACGGTACGCAAGCCGCGAACGAAAAACCCCCGTGCGGCTCCGAAGCATTAAAATCCTCTGCCTCTTGTACACATTCCATTGCTGACATGGCGTCGTATTTAGCGTCAATCATGTATTTGAATTCGCCGGTATACGGCATCACAAATATTAAAACAACAAAATCAAACATGGTCCTCTAACTTGTCTATTGGTTCATGTAAAAGGCCGTCGTAATCCGCGCCGCGGTTCACGGACCTCGTGTAGCTGTCGCATCTTACTCCGCCGGGGCACTCCGCACAGGTAACAGGATCGCAATCTGATTGTGCTTTTGTAGAGCGCGACGGAAAGAAATTTTGTGTAACAGACCAAGGTGAATAAGTTGTCATGGTGTTTCCTCCCAGAAAATACAATTTACCTTACCACGCCACGCCGTTCCGAACCATGCCACACCAGACCTCACCAAATCTCAACCGC
>Ga0209348_1001616_pt1 | contig 10889 bp, 10 predicted proteins | sample ETNvirenome_2_30_FD_184065 | JGI IMG/M metagenome (GOLD analysis project Ga0209348, IMG submission 184065) | Marine viral communities from the Pacific Ocean - ETNP_2_30 (SPAdes) (version 2) | ecosystem: Environmental > Aquatic > Marine > Oceanic | place: Pacific Ocean | collected 2013-06-22 | reverse complement strand
TTATTTAATGTGCCTGTCGTATCTGCTGGATAAATTAAGGTGTATCTATTCCAGTTAGTATCTGAAACTGTAATTGTTTTACTGCAAACCCTAGCATTATCAGTATCTTCTAATTCAACAGTATATACACCAGTTTTTGTTGCTTTTATGTAAAAAGAAAGAGCATATTGTTTTGCAGATGAAGTTCCTTTTGCAAAATCTTGAAGATTCTGTCCTTCCATTCTGTGCTGGATAATGAAATAATCGCCAGCAGCAATAGAAGTATCTGCTGTAGTGCAATCCCATTTTGTAGAAGCAGAAAAACCATCTGGAGTATCTGTGGATTTTGTTACAGCTACTTGTGCTCCACTACCATTATTTGTCAAAAATCTATCACAGGATAAATAGGCAGCAGAACCAGTGGCAGAAGCATCCCCCCTTTGATGAATCATCATTCCACCATTTATTACCTTGTTTCTGTTACTTAAATAAGAACTACCAATAGATGTAATGTTGGCAGTACACGTTCCATCGGAATTGTTGACAGTAATAGCAGCAGCACTAGCTCCTACCCCTTTTATCGAATTTACCTTGATCTCTGACATAATTAACTAGGTTCAGTAGGAAAAGTAACGGATGACATATCTAAATTACCATCTGCATCTAGTTTAGGCGATGCACTAGCTGGTAAATCACGCAAACTTTGACGATAGGTTTTCCAAGCCGAAGAAAGTGTTAAATCAGAACTAGCTCTCCAATCACAAGCTGCTAATCTATTATTTCTTTCAAGCCTTAAAAGTCTCATAGGTTCAGCATTATTTAACCTAGTCACTTCGGCATTAATTTCAGATTCAGTTGGTGCTGTTCCAGTATCTAACCATTTTAGGTCAGAATAATCTGAACCACACCAAGTCCATTGTTTATTTGGTTTTAAATTTACAAGTGCTAGTGATTTTGTGTATATCATGGTGCTATTTCAAAGATTGTTATTGAACTTTGGTCGCTATCAGTACCACCACTTTCATTTCCCGGATTAACTGATACCAATGCACCATCAATCTTTTTTATTTGACATTTAAAAGTAATTGGACTAGTACCCCCTGCACTAACTTGTGCATCTAGTATTCCAGTTACACAATCTCTTACACCACTGTCTGAAACACTATTATAGGCATAGTTTTTTGATCTTAATTCAATCGCTGAAATTTCTGTTGAGTCTTTTAATAATCTTATACCAATAGAACCTTCATAGCCACCAGTTTTTATAACTAAACATTGTATATGTGCAACTACGTGTAATGTATTAGATGCCGATAATGGCGTATGATTTACTGTTAAATTACTAACATCAAAATATGAAGTACTTGTTCCATCACTAAAACTTGCAGTACTTACATAAGATGTTTTAACAATCTTACCTAAACCAGTACTCTGATCTGTAAGCATTGTTCCATCTGCAATGTCAGGTAAAGTTATAACTCTGTTATTACTAGATGAAGAGGGTGCTTGTAAGCTGAAAGACCCACCACCTGATGCTGCGTTTAGTTTAATCTTTGCTGTCATGGTTAACTAGGCTTGGGGTTGTCAGTTTTTACCTTTTCACAGGCAGCGTAGTATTCTTCTAGTTTAGTCGAATCTCCCTTACTATTCCAGTACATTGCATCTGCAAAATCTCCTAAAGATGGATATAAAGGTTGTCTAACAGATTGGTATGCTGTTTTTGCATATTCTTCATCTAGCTCGGTTCTGGCTTTTGTCACAAGACTAGCATCTAAAGAAACTGACTTGCCATCTTTATCAAAAGCACCAAAATCGTCACTTACAGACACAACTGTTCCAGCGTATGCTTTATAAATAGCTTCGTGATCTAAACTCATGTTGGGTCTACCTCATATAATGTAATACTTGAAATCATAGTGAATCCTGTGCTTGATGCTCTTCTATTTATGTATCTAGTATTAGAACCTGACGTTGTAGAAGCCCAATACATTTGATAAGTAATTGAACTTGTTGTTGAAGGGCTATCTAAGAAATCAAACCCTCCACCATATAACATTAACTGGTGATCTTTATTGTAATGTAAAAAAGCACAATGTCCGTATGTAGAACCAGCACTTCCTCTAGCACCTGTAACTTCTGAACCATCTTTATATAATCGAAAAGCAATTCCATCACCAGTTGTTGCAGAAGCACAACCAACTTTTACAGAAACTAAAACTTTATTACTACTAGATGAAGGTGTTATTGAACGAGTAAATCCAGAAATTGCGGCATAATCTGTGTTTGATGAAGTTTGTGATACAGCACTTGTTAAAACTGTTTGTACAACTTGCAAAACTTTACCATCACCAATACCAGTTCCAGTAACACCGCTATTTGTAATCGCCATCCTTTCAACACCATTGGTTGAAAATTTTATAGTATCTGCTGCATAAGATATTCCGCTATTACTGTCTTGCCCACGTTGACTTGGTGCGGAAACACTTCCATCTACTGTTGCTATTCCTGTTGTTCCGTCAATAACAAAAGCCATAATTAAACGATAGAAACCACTGAACCAGCAGGGATTGTAAGAACTGCGTTAATGGTCAATGGGCCAAAAACTCCTGCATTTATATTAGACGTTCCATCACCGATTGTATAGTCTTGATCCATCTGATTCTCATTTTCGTGGAATATGGCCTCTGAACCGCCACCAGTCGCTCCACCGCCTCCACCAATATCTCCCCATGCTCCGTTTTGATACCCTTCAAATTTGTGTGTGGAAGTATTATATCTAAAATCTCCATTAGCACTTGAGCCTCTATCAGAAGTACTCCCTGCTGGCATACGAACACTTGTTAAATAGTTATGAGTTACTTTTCCTGTAAAGGTCGCACCAGCTAAAGGTGCAAGTCCTAAGTTAGCTTGAGTTACATTTCCAATAGTTATAAATCCATTATTACTAGCGTTTACTATTTTTAAAAGATTTGAAGTAGTATTAACAACCAGCATATTTGCAACTGTGGCTGAATGTGCTGGATCAGATGAGCCACTATTCAAACTCTGTATAGCGGCAAAGACATTATTAAGGTCGGCTCTTACATTTGCACCGCTATCATTATTAATTGTATAGTCTGAAACTTGTGCCATAAATTAAAAGCTTTGTGCCTATTCTACCCTCCTTTAGCAAAACCGACAGCCTGATATGTGAAATTCCTATTTACTGTACTTGATCCGTTCTTGAAAGTAATTCTAAATCCAGTGCCTGTTATATTTGTTAATTCAAAGAAATCACCGCTTTGCATATTTTGACTTGTAATTGCAACGCTAGGTAACGCACTATTAGTGCCTCCCAAACCAGCAGCCCCTGTAAAAAATGGAGCTTGAAATGTTACATCAGTCGCACCGCTTGATGTTATCAATGCTGGGCTTTGTTCTGTTCTTCTTGTAAATGATGCCGTATAACCAAGCTCTGTAACTTTAATGCTTGCTGAAGGATCTGTTGATGCCATAGAACATCTAAATTTAAAACCACGCCCTTTGAAATTTGAGTTAGTAAAAGTTTGAAAAGCTGTATATGTTGGTGATCCAGAACTAGGGTCATCTTGGGTAATAGCAACTAAAACATCTGATGAAACATTTGCAATATCAATACCATCAAAATTCTGTCTGTTATCTAAATTGTCTATTGCGTCAAAATTATCATTAGGTAAGAAACCATTAGATTTTAAATGACGTTTGAAGTTGACATTAAACACACCACCCAAATCTAAAAATGTAGTACCAGTAGCCCCACCAAAATCATAAGTACCAGATGAAGCAATAGTTAAAACTTCATCTAAAGTTGCTGTCCCATCTAAAGTATTAAAGTTTGTAATTGAATCAAAACCTAAATCTTGTAACTGTAAAAAAGTATTTGTGCTATCAAGCTCTGTGTTGGTTTTTGTTCCTTGAAATTTTGGATTATCTTGGTCTTCTCTTCTAGTTAATGCAGATAAAAATGTTTGATCCTCTGGTAAAGCTATGATTGCAGAACCTTCACCAGCACTTCTATTACCAGTATCATCAATAAATTTTAAAATATATTCACCATCTAATTTTGGTAATACTGCGGATGTAGAATTGCCAGCCACCTTATCAAGTTCCTGTGCTGTAAAAAATGTTCCAGTTCCATCTGTTAATACAGAATGTCTGATCTCCACGAACCCCCCATGAAGCACATCAAGAGAGGTAGATTGATCGAATCTAATCCTTACAAGATCAGTGTTTTGAATAGGCTCTATTCTTACATTTGTAGGAGTGTCAGGAAGTGCAGTTTTACCTAAAGCTTCAATTCTAAGAAGTGCTGGCTCTGCACTAGGTTTGTCAATTGCATTAAAGCTAAAGATTCTGACTTCATAAGTACCTTTTTGACTATTTTCTATGTCGAAAGTATTACTAATAACATTTTGTGAAATAAAATTACCATTATTAAATCTATATTGAACTTGATATTTGTTGACACCTAAAACTGGCTGCCAGTTAATAAATATTTTGCTTACAGCTTTATTATCAATAACAACAATTTTTTCTTCAAAACTTGGATTGCTTGGTGCTGGCTTTAAGTCTGTAAGAACAGTTGTTGTTCTTGTTGGTAGTGCAACACCATCTTCAACAAAAGCATATTTAGCAGAATCGTGAGCTAAAGCGGTAACATCAAAAGTCAAATCTGGGTTTTCTTTAACTGTGATAACTCTCCAAGTTGTTGTTTGTAGAGTATCGTTTTGAATTATAAAAACAGAGTTTGCGTTAGGAGCTTCGGCTTGATTGCTTGAATTTAAAAAAGCCGAACTTACATTTATTGTTGTTCCTGAAATACTTGAAATAGTTTTAGTACTTAGTGATCCATCAGGCATAATCACAGTTATTGTTGCGTTGTTTGTGGCATCTAAACTTGTATTTGTAGAATCATCAGCCACTACTGAGGTTGTTGTTGCAGATTTAATTTTTCCACCTCTTCTCAATCCAGCTTTTACAGGGTCACTTATAGAAATTATTTGACCGCACCTTACTAAAGTCCCAGACTCAGGAGTAATTTTAAATGTACAAGATTCACCTGATTTCTGTTCGTTATACAAAAACCATTTTCCCATGCGTGATGCCTGACCTCTACTTGTACAACCAAAGCTTCTAATAGTTTTTATTACAGTGCCATATTTTGCTATAGCTGCGGTATCTTCAACAGTTTCATAATCAATAGCCCTTGTTTCAAGGTCAAAATATCCAACATTAATAACAGTATGTCTAGTTTTTAGTGAAGAACCACTGTAGGTAAATCCTTCCTCCGTTACATTGGCAAGAGTAAATTGATAAACAGGGTCAGATGGTCGATCACCAGATATTGATATAGAACCAGCCGCATAAAATGGCATGACCCTCATTACTGAACAAATATCATTTATTAAATTAAAAGCCTCACGTTGTTGAGTGATATTAACGTTGATTGCAAATCTAGCCTCCTGACCGCCTTCCCCATCATCTACTAACTCATTGTTATAAACAGATTGATTATAAAATGTATATTGATCTAAAGAACTTTCTGCAACCGATAGCCCATAGCGGGTGTTTGTCAAAATATCCCAAAGCACCCAAGCTGGATCTGAGTGCCATTCTTTATCACTTTTAAATGTTCCGTTAAATGTTCCAGCATAAGTTATACGACCAGTTTGTATATCAACAGTTGCATTATGAGGAATTTTTGTCTTGATTCCTCTTAGCCTAAATGACCTTTTGGGTATTCTTGGGAAAGATTCTGCACTAAACCTTAAAGCTAAATGAGCAGTATCAGGATATGCGTTCTGTTTAAATATAACTTCTGTCATACTCGACCAGCTAAAAGCTGTGAACTCTGGACTTGTAGTATCAGCAGTGGTTCTGGACACTCTTACGTTTATAGGAAAGCTTGTATTTGCTGGTAAATTTATCAGATAATCTCTGAAATATGCACTGGTTGACCTTCCTGTAATAGTGTCATCTATTGGTGTGGTAATAGTTCCATTATTTTGTATTATCTCTATCTTTATCCCAGCACTAGCACCAGTTATCTCTCCATTATCTTCAACCTTTTGAATATTGTTGAATGATACTGTTACCCTTATTGCATTTACAGAGGTATTTGAAACGGCTCTTGTAATAGGATTCCCAAAAGTTACGGCAACTCCAACAGATGTTTCTGTTTCAATATTTGCAATTCCATTTATAAAAGTTTGATTAGATGTGCCGAATCTAGGTTCAAAACCTACATCTTTAAAATTAAAATCTCCATCTGCTGGTGCTGTATTACTTGCAGAGGTTAATAATAGTTGTGTTCCATTTAGGAATATATCTTTTTTGAAAGCATTGTTATAAGCAGTTGTGCCTTTTGTAAGACCAGCCTTTGATGCTGTTGCTGATCCTTCAATCTCTCCCTCTCCTACGACTTCAACAAGTGTATTAAATTGCTTTGATGAAAGCGTATCAGTAGGTAGTTCTGGATTAGTAAAGACAGTATCTTGACTAAATTCTTGTATGCCAGCCATTATGCGTCACCTCTGACTTGAACTGTGTCAATACCATTTGAAACTGTCACTGATCCAACTATAGTCTCTCCATAAATCAAATTAATCGGAACACCACTTTTGCTGATATTAGTTATCCCACTGAATGAATAGTTTGAGGCAAGTGAAGCAGGGTCTGTCGCGTCCATACCAGATGGACTCATAGAGGGTGGCTGTGGGGCAAGCATTGAAGTGACACCATCAATAATTAAAGAAGTACCAACAGCAGTAACAATCGAACCAATAATACCTGTGCCGACTACGCCAGAAATAACAGATGAAATACCACCACCTAAAACTGGTGCTATGAAAGGAACTAAAAAACCAGAACCAGTTGCAATAGGAATTATTTTAATTTCATTTTCGCCAGACATTGATAATGTTTCCTCAGTTATTAATTTATCTCCTGTCCATACTCGGTAGTTGTTATTCAATAAATGACCCTCTAACTCAGGAAAGTTATTATATAAGAAACTAAATGCTTGTCCTACATTGTTTAAATCAGCTTCAAATGTTGACTGACCTAATATCTGTCTAAGTTTTCCATATACTTTAATTGTTCTCAACATGACGATACCTTTTATAGATTGATTTTTGCATTTGAGAATCCAATAAATCTTTTGAACTTAGTCTACCTACTTGATGATGTAAAACCATCTGATCTCCTACATAAATACCAACATGACAGCCGATATTTTTACCCATACTAAACAATAACAAATCATCTTTTTTTATATCGTCATTAACTTCTATAAAATTACAAGATGGTATTTCATTTTCAAACTTGTTATTAGAAAGCATTTCATAGGGACTTTTTGGCCTTACCATATCTCCAGCAATCAAACCTTTTTCCTTAAAATAATCAACAACAATAGTCCAACAATCAGCAGCCCCCCAAATCCAAGTTTTACCAATTATTGATGACGGCTTATATCCAGAAGGTTTAAAACTATACCAATCTTCCATTTGTGGGCTGTAGATGTGCCAAGGCAAGCCAAGATATTCACAAGCTGATTTATCAGCCTCAGAAGGGAATATAGACCCCTTTGGGTGAGAATGAATAAGTCCTACAAGTTCACCACTATCTTCTGCATTTGCCCAGTCATCAGGATCAATAATAAAATAAGATATTTGGTCATTAGCTAAATTTTTACAAGGAAAATAAGTTTCTTTGCCTTTCACTATTGCCAAAAGGCCACAACTTTCCTTTGGTAAACAATCTTTAGCATGATTAGCAGCTTTTTCTTTCCAAGTCATGCGTCAATAAATGTACCAACTCCATCAAAATCTTTTCTGGTAATTTGTCTTTTTGGAACTCGAACATTTGCAAGGTCAAGAGCAGAAACCAACTCATACTGTACAACCTCTCTATTTTCTAAAACTTTTCGATCAAGGAAAAATATTTCATCAGGAAACTTGTTTGAACTTGGTGTTCCAAATGGATTTGTTTGAGTTGTAGATGATGTGGTTGAAGTCGAAATGGTTGTGTTGGGATTATTCATTGTAATTGTATTACCCATGCCATTGCCATGACTTGTGCAGTAATATCTCAAATCGCTTGGTGCGTCTGGATATGGTGGCTGAAAAGTTGTAATATAATTTGTCTGTCCAGCGTAAGTTCCTGTATTTGTTACACCAGTTGTATAAGAACCGCCACTGTCTGACTTAAAAGCAAGTTGATGATTTGCGTTGCTTGAATCTTCTTGGTTAAAAATATAAGTTGAACCTCGTTTCATTGTTATTACTGGTTTTTGTACTCCATTTAAAGCAAAAACATTATTGCCGCCAGAATCTTGCACCACTGTCACTGTGTAAGTTACAGTTTCAGCATCTGCTGGGTCAGCAATAGTCGTTGTAGTTGTTGAAGTCGTTGTGACAGGTGCAAAGTTTACAGCGTCAAGATTATCGGCTGTTGTTCTGATTCTGGTAAGTTTTGCTCCATTTAGATCGTTAGCTGGTGTAAAAGCATTTACAGATGCAATCAAAGTTGTAAGAGTCGATAAAACATTGCTGACAGTCAAAGTAGGTCTTGGGATTTGTCCTTTTCCTGTAAACTCAAACCCTTCAGCTTCAACTGGGAATCTTGCGTAAGAGTTACCCTGCCATACAATCTCTCCATTACCGTTTTGATTTGATCCACTATGCCATCTATAAAGCTGATCTGATCCATGTATGGAAGCGATAAGTTGTAATTCAAACAACTCAATTATTGCTGAAGGATTTATTTTTTGAAGTTCACTGGTAGGTATTGCCATTATGGTTCTGCTACCTCCTCAAATGTAAGATTCATGTTTACTCTATTTAAGTATGGGATAGACCTTGATCGACTTGTGCATTTAAATTTTCTAGCACTTGATTCTCCTGTCATTGTGTAATCAAAAGAAGCTTGGTCATCAAATCTGCTATTTAAAAAAGTGTCTATTGTGTCAGCATCTGTTTCCGATATAGCAAAACTTAAATTAACAATATGGAGTCTTTTATTTGCTGGCAAACCAAAAACAGTTCTAAACTCATATCCATCACCCATTTTTGTAGTAATGCTTTTTTGTTCTACTGTTTGTGTAGTTCCGTAGGTAGGAGTTATAGAAGGAAAAGTTGCCATTATGCTAATAAACCTCCAGCACGTTTTTCTTTGATAAGTTGAGCCTGAACTGCCTGACCAATAACTTGACCTAGTTGTTGAGCATCAGTAGTAGAGCCTTGAACTGAGCTACCGCTTGCGTCTACATTTACTGTAACCATATTTGTGACATTGTCACCACCGCCACCAAGTTGACTATTAGGAATAACAGTGCCGCCCTTAGAACCCATCTGCAATAACTCAGGGCCTCTTTCTCCAACAATAAATGCACCACCAGCATTTACTCTACCTCCCATTTCTTTTTTACCAAATAAACCAGATAAGAAACCACCAAAAATACCACCACCACCTTTTTTACCTCCACCCATCAATGCCCCACCAATCCCAGTGATAGCCTTGTCTAAAGCAATATCAATTAATTTATTTTTGAGATTATTTAAAACACCAGATATAGCTTCACCAAAAGATTTACTTCCATTGATAGCTTCTCTTAAACTACCAACTAAATCACTCCTAACAGATTGCCCAATACCTTTAAATGTTTCTCTCATCTTTTCAGCTTCCTCTCTTGCTTCTTTTTCTGCTGGAGTTATTGCATCAACACTCTTTTTAATATCACCATTAGTTTTTACAATATTATTTTTTGCATCTAATTGTTTATTATTTTCGGCTGTAATTAATTCTTCAAGTTCAAAAAATTCAATAGTTCCATCTTTAAGCTCTCCAAGTTTTTCTTTCAGACCTTTGAATGGATTTTCAAATTTTGGTAAAGCAATATCTAAATTAAATTGTGGCAACTCAATTCCACCAAGTAATTTTTTTATTGGTTCTGGAATTAAATCAACTAATCTTTGAAAAGCATTTCTAAAACCTTCAACTAAATTTTTTGCGGTTTGAGCAACTGATTTTGAGATTCCTACAAAAAAATTTACTACTGGTTGTGTTGCTTTAGTAAATGCCTCAATAATATTATTTCTTAAAGTAATAACATTCCTGATAGTTACTGCAACTACTTGACCAATAACTTTGCCTATAAACTCTGACCTACTTACTAAATCTGTAATTGCTTCTTTAATATTTATCCAACCTTGTTCTAAATTAAATAATACATTTGTTGCCTCTATACCTAAAGCCTGACCAATAACAGTGCCTAGCTGTTTAACAAATCCTACTATTAAACGAATTGGTGCAAGAATACCAATTTCAAAAGCACTTTTAAGAGCTTCAACAGTAACAGCAGTAATTTTTATTACTTCTCTAATCGCAATACCAAACTCAGAGCCTTCTGTTGTCAGATTTGTAAATGCAGCCCCAAGTCTTTGAATTTGCCCTTGTATTGTATTCTGTGCTTGAAATGCCGCTTTTGCAGCAACGTCTTGAGCTTTTGCTTGATTTTCTAGATTTTTATTGAAAGATACCAAACCATCATTTAACAATGGTTGTATTGCTGTAAGTGCCTCAACACTTCCAAATAATTTAGAAAGATTTTCTGCACTATCTCCACCCTTTGCAACAATTTCTTCTAAAACTCCACTTAACCCTTTTGATCCTAAAGCTGCGGCACTAAAATCTATACCAAGCTTTTCTGCGACCTTTGAAGCCTCACTTGTGGGTTTTTGTATTGAAGCAATGACCTGTCTTAATCCAGCAAAGGTTGATTCAACAGGAACACCAGCCGCCGTAACAGAGGATATAGCTGCATTTAATTCTTCAAATTTTACTCCAACTCCAGCCGCTATTGGTGCAATACGACCTATTTGTTTTGCGTATTG
>Ga0209348_1001615_pt1 | contig 10889 bp, 17 predicted proteins | sample ETNvirenome_2_30_FD_184065 | JGI IMG/M metagenome (GOLD analysis project Ga0209348, IMG submission 184065) | Marine viral communities from the Pacific Ocean - ETNP_2_30 (SPAdes) (version 2) | ecosystem: Environmental > Aquatic > Marine > Oceanic | place: Pacific Ocean | collected 2013-06-22 | reverse complement strand
GTCCGTACTTTTAATGACCACGACTATGAAATCGTAGTGTGGGCAGAAGAAAATTTGCCAGACATGGAATACCTAGATGGGTACTGTGATGGCATAAATGAGTTGGCGTCAGTGGCAGGTATTGATTTGCACCTGATGGTGTTCCACCCCGACTATGACGCAACAGAGGCTGGACTTAATTTCCTCATAGATGACGGGGTTACTGATGACAGCCTATCTTACTGTATGGTCTTTGTGCAGTTATTATCTAAACTAGACGATGCAGCGTTATATCTGGAAAAGTCTAATTACTACGAACATTTTCCAGAAGACGTATATGATGCTTTAGTGCTTGACAGAAGGAGATTAAGAAATGGCAATGCATGGCAAGGCAAAAATGGCTAAGAAGAAAATGCGTGGCGGCGGTATGATGAAGAAGAAAATGATGGGCGGCGGTATGCCTAAGATGTCTAGGAAGAAAAAGATGATGCGTGGTGGTATGGCAAAAAAGAAGCGTTAATTGCCTTACGTAGCTAAATCTAAAATACACGGTCTAGGAGTTTTTGCGGATAAGGACTATTCTGTAGGTGATACTATAGAGTTATGTCCTTATCTGGTTTCTAGCGAAAGCGACATAGGCGATGAGTGTGTTCTTCACGACTACATGTTTTATTCTCCATATGAAGGGGAAGATGACTTGTACTGCATTCCGTTAGGGTTGGCTATGATATACAACCACAGCGAAACTCCTAATGCAGAGTGGGATGTATATGAAGAGGACGATAATTTTATTAGGTTCTACGCACTTCAAGACATAGCCAAAGGACAAGAAATACTACACGACTACGGAACTATTTACTGGAGTAGTAGAGAAGCAGCCTAATATAGAGGGCAGCATCTATGGACATTTCTTTACAACACAAAGAGGCGAGATTATCACGATGGCGAAGATTGCAAAAGCAAAAGCGAAAAAGAAGCCAGCTAGAAAGGTTAACCTTGCGAAAGGCGGTTCGCCGAAGAGCAAGAGTAGAGTTAATGAAGCTGGCAACTACACTAAGCCCGGAATGAGAAAACAACAGTTTAACCGCATTAAGGCTGGTGGTAAGGGTGGCGCACCCGGTCAGTGGTCGGCAAGAAAAGCCCAGATGCTTGCGTCTGCATATAAAAAAGCAGGAGGAGGTTACAGGAATTAGATGTTACATGTTTTTCTCCTATTCGTATTTGTCGGTGTGGGGGATGACAAAAAGCTAGTAAGCAGTGACATGCACTTCAAAGACCTACGAGAATGCGTTTGGTACGCTCAAACACTACACAAGCAGGGAAATCTTATCACCTCTTATTGCGTACCTAAATTTATAACAGAAGGTAATGTAAAGGTATATTAATGCCCCCACGTAATCATACGAACTGGACTAAACAACCCAATGTAGAATATGTAAACTCTCTCATATACTCTGACCAAAGTTTGTTTGAGGAAGAATTAGAAAACATTTTTTCAAAGGTATGGGTTCCTGCATTTCACAAGAGTGAGATGCAACACATAGGAAGCTACAGGACTGCACAGATAGCTGGGCAGAATATTATTACTATAAAGTTTGACAATGGCTATAGGTCATTTATAAACAAGGGTGTTATGTCACCTGCAGGTAATGACATGTCTCTGTGTTATCACGCACGGGGCTGGGGTGAACTACCTTGTGAGGTAAAGCATGGTGGCATGGTGTGGGTCACGCTAAACAGGAACCCTACCATGAGCGTAGAGGAGTGGACTTGTGGGGCGTTTGATTGCATTGCTGATGCTATTGATACGGAAGAACTAGAAGTATTTCATTACCACAAAGCTATTATAGGCACAAACTACAAACTGTGGCACGACACTAACAGTGAGTTCTACCACGACTTCATGCACTACTTCAACCGTGTGTCTGGATTTAACGATGAGTACTTTGCTAGAAAAAACGTGCCTTTTGATAATGGTCATGTTAATGTCAGCAGCTTTACTGTTAACTATGAAGAGTATCAGGGATTTGAAGACAGGGGTGAGTTATCTTTTCCCAACTTGCCACCAAATCAGTGGTACATGGTAGACTTGTTTCCCGGCTATAACTTTAACCTACGTGGTAGTGCCTATCGTAGCGATAGCGTAACGCCACTTGGACCTGACAAGGTATTGATTGAGTTTAGAGGATACGGCCTGAAGAGTGATACACCAGAAGAACGGAATACACGCATTGAGCATCATAACTCTATATGGGGTCCGTTTGGACGTAACTTGCACGAAGACCTTATAGGTGTAGCGGGACAGGGTACAACAATGAGGCCCGGAACTGAACCACGTAATATTTTGCATGGCAGACATGAGAACGGAACCATCCACGATGAGGTGGGAATGCGCCATTACTACGGTGAATGGAGCAAGTGGATGGGAGTAGAAGCAGATAACCCGCTAAAGAAAGCAGCATAATGGACCCGATTAGTGCGATGGCAACAGCCTCTGCGGCGTTTGGTGCTATCAAGAAAGGCTTCCAAGTAGGCCGTGATATTGAATCTATGGCATCTGACTTAGGCAGATGGATGGGCGCACTTAGCGACCTAGACATGCTTGAGAAAGAAGCGAAAAACCCGCCTATCTTTAAGAAGCTGTTTGCAGGTAAGTCTGTAGAACAGGAAGCGATGGAAACATTTGCAGCCAAGCAAAAAGCTGAAAGTCAACGCAGGGAATTGCAAAACTGGATTGGTTTGACTTTGGGTAAATCCAAATGGGATCAACTTGTAAAAATGGAAGGAACCATCCGAAAACAACGCCAAGAAACACTATACAAACAAAGGCAACGTAGGCGTAAGTTTGTTGAAATTGTGGCATGGATATTAATGGCACTATTTGGTGCAGGTTGTCTTGTTGGATTTATATTATTTCTTAAAGGCATGGCAGCTAATGCAACTCCAGAATATGTGATATGCCGACTACAAGGGTGTCAAACTATAGATGGTGAAAGACTCTGTATATATTATGGTCCTAACAATACTGTAGATAATGTGTGGTTAAACACTAGCGAATACTTTCCAAAAGAAATACAGTGTAAGTATGACCCAAAAAACGAAAAGCCGCCTAGTTTACGTGAAACATTTAAAGCTATAGAGAAGTCAAGAAAGTAATGAAAGCACCACAAAAAAGTTTAAAAGATTGGACTAGCCAAAAGTGGCGTACTAAATCTGGTAAACCCTCTGCAAAGACAGGTGAAAGGTATTTACCTGAAAAAGCAATAAAGTCCTTGACAAGTGCAGAGTATGCTGCTACAACTAGGGCAAAAAGAAAAGGCAAGGCATCAGGTAAACAATTTGTTAAACAACCTAAAGGTATTGCAAAGAAAACGGCAAGATTTAGAAGAGGCGCATAATGTTAAACTTACTAATCGGACCTATTGCAGATTTAGCAGGAACTTGGTTAAATGGAAAAGTTGAAAAATCTAAAGCAGAAACTGGTGCAAAAGTTGCACGGGCTAAAGCAGAAGCTACAGTCATGGAAAGAAGGGCTACAGGCGAACTTGATTGGGATTTGGAAATGGCTAAAGGAAGTAGGTCATCGTGGAAAGATGAGTGGCTTACTATTCTATTCTCTATACCTCTCATTCTTGCGTTCGTTCCGGGTATGGAAGAAGTAGTTGCAAACGGATTTGCCCAACTCCAAGCCATGCCTGAATGGTATCAATATAGTCTTGGCGTTATTGTTGCTGCCAGCTTTGGTGTTCGCAGTGCTACTAGGTTATTCGGAAAGGGGAAGTCCTAGTGGCGAAATGGGGCTTACACGAGCGAACAACGGAAGAACAAGCAAGGAAGAATCGTGGCAGAAGTAACTATGGAAAGATTGTTGAAGTGGAAGATACTACCACGTCTGATGATGCTTGGGATGTCCTTATCCGCTTGGCGGGTAGTGGAGTGGTTTATGACACTGCCAGACCCAACAAGTCAACAAGCAGCACTGGTGAGTGTAGTCACGGGGGCCATGACAGGTGCATTTGCGGTGTGGATGGGACATGAGAAATGAAATATCGTAGAGAAGATTTTATTGAAAAACTAATTAAACATGAGGGTCTACGCCTTCAAGTATATAAAGACACACTAGGAATTGATACCGTAGGTATTGGACGTAACCTAGAAGACCGTGGCATCACTGATGAAGAACTGGAGTGGATGGATATTCCTAACATGGACACTATCTATGAACACGGTATCTCTGAAGCTGATGCTATGTATCTAGCAGGGAATGACGTACAGATCGTTGAGGAAGAACTTGTTCGGGCGCACCCTTGCGTTAACAAGCTAGACGCTGTACGTCAACTTGTAGTCATGGACATGGCATTTAATATGGGTGTGCCACGTTTATGTAAATTTAAAAAAATGTGGGCGGCTATTGAAGGTGAAGACTACCACAACGCAGCAAAAGAAATGCTTGACAGCAGGTGGGCAGTTCAGGTAAAATCGCGTAGCACAAAATTAGCCCACGCAATGCATCATGGAGAGTTTAGTGGCTAGACAACTTACAGAAAAACAGCAAGCACTACTTAACGTCCTGTTTGAAGAAGCAGGTGGTGACATGGTGCAAGCAAAGAAACTGGCGGGATATGCTGACACTTCTAGTACTTCAGAAATTGTTAAAGGTCTTAAAGAAGAGATACTTGAGGCGACTCAAATGTACATGGCACGTAATGCGCCAAAAGCAGCGATGGCGATGACAGGTGCGCTGTATGACCCTACAGAGTTAGGCATACGTGATAAGATGGGTGCTGCCAAAGAACTGCTTGACCGTGTAGGTTTGGTGAAAACAGAAAAGATGCAGGTAGAGGCAAGCGGTGGTGTTATGCTCATGCCACCTAAAGCTGTTATAGAGGAGGATGATGACTGATGGCTGATGATAAGTATAAATCTGGACCGTTTAAAGGCTACTCAAAAGAGGAAGTTAAGTCTATTAAAGATTTTTTAAAAGACTCTGACGCCAATATGTCTGATATAGCTATTATAAAACTTTTAGAGACTGATTTTTTTAGTGGCGGAAATATAGGCAGTGGTGGTTATAATAAAGGCGGTGCTGTTAAGTCTCGCACAGGAACACAAGATTTTCGCAAAGGTGGGATGGTTTTATCTACAGTAGACAATCGCAGAAACAAATAATGCATTTTATAGATTGGGATGCGCCGATTAAAGACGGTAGAAAAAACGACACTTGCCCTAACTGCGTAACAAAAAATATGAAACGTAAAGGAAAAAATAAACGTATATGCTTAGACTGCGACACATTATTTATCAGGCCAAAAAATGAACAGAAGCGTAGGAAAGTGGAAGACGATGAGTAGACAACAATTTTTAAAGCAACACAAAATAGGACTTAGTATTATTTCTATCTTGACTTTAGTGTTTATACAAGGATTAATGTAATGGCTGATGAAAATAAAATATCTCGTAGAACTTTTTTAAAAGGTCTTGCCGCAACGGGTGCAGTTGCTACTACAGGTATACCTAGCAAAGCAGGGCCAGACAAATTCACGACCATGCTTACAGATTTGAAAAAAGATTTTAGGTCAATACGAGGCCTTGAACTAAGAAGTCATGCTCTAGGGTCTGCGCCATCTACAATTAAAAAAATGTTACAGGCCGGAGAAATTACAAAATCTTTTGCTAACAAAATTCTACCGTTGTCTGGCTCAGACCCCACTGGCGAAAAACTAAAAGAAAAAAAGAAATTTAGGGCGCAATTTGAAGGACAGTACAAAAAGTTAGTTTCAGCATATAATGAAAAATTAGCTAAAACTAGAGGTTATGCCGAAAAAAATAACAAAGGGGTTGCTATTGACGCTAATGCAAATGTAAAAAATTTAAAACCCGGTGAAAAAGTAAAGTACACTAAGGGTAGTAGACTAGCAGCAGGTGTTCCCGGTGCGGGGATATCTCCGCAAATTACAACACCACAAAAGAAAAAACCAAAACGCAAGCCTAAGTCAGCAGTAAAAGGTGGACGTGGTGCTGGTGCTGGTGCAAATCAAGAAGGTGTGCATACTATTTTTGAAGGCCCAAAACTAGTAAAGGTTGAAAAAGATTTTCGCAAAGGTGGTATGGTTCTTTCAACAATGGACAATCGCAAAAAGAAATGAGTAGAAGCGTAGGAAAGTGGAAGCTACCACAGCCAACAGATATTAAAGAAGAAAACGAATGGGTGCAGATACCTCGCATTGCTAGGACTGTACCTTTCGGTTATAAACAAAATGAAGAAGACCCTGACATTCTTGACCCAATACCAACAGAGTTAGATTTACTAGAGAAGGCACGTAGCCACGTAAATCAATATAGTTATCGTGAAGTAGCTAACTGGCTTAGTACAAATACAGGCAGGTCTATCTCACACGTAGGATTAAGGAAACGGTTACTGAATGAGCGACAGCGTAAGAACCAAGCTAAAAGCCTCCTCAAGTGGGCAGAGTATGCGGAAACGGCAATCGCCAAAGCGAAGGTACTCCAAGAAGAAAGAACAGGCGCAGCTAAAACAAACGGTTAGTATAGAAGAAGTAGCAGCTACAGAATATGATACGTCTGTAGCAGAACACGCTAACGTATTGTTTAAACCTAACGATGGGCCACAGACGGACTTTTTAGCTGCATCAGAACGTGAAGTATTATATGGTGGCAGTGCTGGTGGTGGCAAGAGTTACGCCATGCTGTCAGACCCACTACGTTACATGGGGCATCCTGCATTTAGTGGATTGCTACTGCGACATACAACAGAAGAACTAAGAGAACTTGTATTTAAATCGCAGGAGTTGTACCCAAAAATCTGGCCCGGTATAAAGTGGTCAGAGAGAAAGATGCAGTGGACTGCACCATCTGGCGCAAGGTTGTGGATGTCGTATCTGGATAGAGATGATGATGTCTTGCGTTATCAGGGTCTGGCGTTTAGCTGGATAGGGTTTGACGAGTTAACACAATGGTCCACACCATATGCGTGGAATTACATGCGGTCACGTCTACGGTCCACTGCACCAGATTTGCCAATTTATATGAGGGCTACGACTAACCCCGGCGGTAGAGGTCATCATTGGGTCAAGAGTATATTCATTGATCCTGCACCGTATAACAGGCCGTTTGATGCAACAGATTCAGAAACAGGAGAGGTATTACGATACCCAGCAGGACATGCGAAAGCTGGAAAACCATTATTTAAAAGGCGGTTTATCCCAGCAAGATTATCAGACAATCCTTATCTGGCAGAGTCGGGTGACTACGAAGCAATGCTACTCTCCATGCCAGAGCAGCAAAGACGACAACTCCTTGACGGAGATTGGGATATTAAAGAGGGTGCGGCGTTTACTGAGTTTGATCGCAGCATTCATGTTGTTGAGCCTTTTGACATACCTCACAATTGGGTTAAGTTTAGGGCTTGCGATTATGGTTACGGTAGTAAGTCTGGGGTTATTTGGTTTGCTGTTGCACCTGATGAACAGCTTATCGTATATAGAGAATTATACGTCAGCAAAGTCCTTGCCACAGATTTGGCAGATATGATACTGGATGTAGAGTCTGGCGATGGAAGTATTAAGTACGGTGTATTGGACAGTTCTCTTTGGCATAAGCGAGGTGATACTGGACCATCTCTAGCAGAGCAAATGATTGGTAGAGGATGCAGGTGGCGTCCATCAGACAGAAGCCGTGGTAGTCGTGTAGCAGGTAAGAACGAAATACATAGACGATTGCAAGTAGATGAATTTACAGAGGAGCCTAGACTTGTATTCTTTAATAGCTGCACAAATACAATATCACAACTACCAGCCATCCCTTTGGACAAGAAAAATCCAGAAGACATTGATACGCATAGTGAAGACCACTTGTATGATGCGTTAAGATATGGTATAATGTCTAGACCACGATTTAGTGTATTTGATTTTGATACAGGGCATGGCCCAAGAAACAGTATGCCTGTTGCAGACAGCACGTTTGGATATTAACATGAACATAATTTGGTCATTAATAGTAATAGCATGTATGGATAGTCAATCTTGTGTAAAACAGGATATTCAGTGGTTTGAAGAAAAGTATCAATGTGTAGCAATGAAAGCACTACACGAAGAGTTACCTGTAGACGGTGATTGGAAAACTATAGACTATAAATGCACTATAGTTGGAGCAAAGGAAGCGTAATGGCAGAAGATGAAATTATGATTGAAGATGATGCAATCGCATTAGAAGATACGGATGATTCTGTAACGGAAGATAGCGATGTAGCAGGTATGATTCCATTTATTATGGACCGATACTCACGATCAGAAGATTACCGTTATCAGGATGAAGAAAGATGGCTACGAGCATATCGTAACTACCGTGGCTTGTATGGACCAGATGTCCAGTTTACAGAGGCAGAAAAGTCTCGTGTATTTATTAAAGTAACAAAAACAAAAACGCTGGCAGCTTACGGACAAATTGTAGATGTTCTGTTTGCAAATCAGCGTTTTCCTTTATCTGTGGAGCCTACTGAATTACCAGAGGGTGTGGTAGAAGATGTTAGTTTTGATCCACAAGAGCCAGATGAACTACGCGATGAAACAGAATTGTCTAGTCCATATGGTTTTGCTGGAGATGGTAATGATTTGCCACCGGGTGCTACAGCACAAACGCTACAAGAAAAGTTAGGTGTAGTACAAAACAAACTAGAGCCTGTACAAGATAAACTTAAAGAAGGTCCGGGCAAAACACCTACAGCAATTACATTTAGTCCTGCTATGATTGCAGCTAAAAAGATGCAGAAGAAAATACATGACCAGCTAGAAGAGTCAGGAGCATCTAAGCATTTGCGTAACGCTGCGTTTGAGATGGCATTATTTGGCACAGGCGTAATGAAAGGCCCATTTGCTACAGATAAAGAATATCCAAATTGGGGAGATGATGGTGAATACAGCCCAATGTTTAAAACCGTTCCACAAGTTGAACATGTATCATGTTGGGATTTTTATCCAGACCCTGATGCGAATAACATGGATGAAGCGCAGTTTGTAATTCAAAGACACAAAATGTCACGCTCACAGTTGCGTAGTCTAAAAAAACGTCCATACTTTCGTGGTGCAGTAATTGATGAATGCATTATGATTGGTGAAAACTACACTAAAAAGTATTGGGAAGATGACCTGTCTGACTATGCTCCTGAACATGGTATTGATCGTTTTGAGGTTCTTGAATATTGGGGCATGTGCGATACCGAAATGCTTTTGGATCAAGGTGTAGAAATACCTGATGAGTTGCAAGACTTTGATGAATTGCAAGCAAATATTTGGGTATGTAATAATAAACTTATTCGCATGGTTCTTAATCCATTTAAACCTAGTAAGATTCCATATCATGCTGCACCATACGAACTGAATCCATACTCTTTCTTTGGTATCGGTATTGCAGAAAACATGGATGACACACAAACACTAATGAATGGCTTTATGCGTATGGCTGTTGATAACGCTGTGTTGTCAGGCAACTTGATTGTAGAGGTAGACGAAACGAACCTTGTGCCGGGTCAAGACTTGTCACTGTATCCGGGCAAGATATTCCGTAGGCAGGGTGGCGCACCGGGTCAAGCAATTTTTGGCACTAAGTTTCCTAATGTGTCACAAGAAAACATGATGCTGTTTGACAAAGCACGTGTACTTGCAGATGAAAGCACAGGTTTCCCATCGTTTGCACACGGACAAACAGGGATACAAGGAGTGGGCCGTACTGCTTCAGGTATTTCTATGCTTATGGGTGCTGCTGCAGGTGGCACTAAAACAGTTATCAAAAACGTAGACGATTATCTACTGCGTCCGTTGGGAGAAGGTTTCTTCCGCTTTAACATGCAGTTTGACTTTGACAAACAAATTAAAGGTGATCTAGAAGTTAAAGCACGTGGCACTGAAAGCCTGATGGCTAATGAAGTACGTAGTCAGCGTTTGATGCAGTTCTTGCAGATTGCAAGCAGCCCAGCACTTGCACCTTTTGCTAAGTTCCAATATGTAATCCGCGAGATTGCAAAGTCTATGGACCTAGACCCCGACAAAGTAACCAACAATATGAATGAAGCCGCACTACAGGCAGAAATTATGAAAGGGTTTCAGCAGGAACAGCCGCAACCGGGTCCACAAGGGCCACAGGCGGCAGCTAACCCGTTAGACCCTACAGGTGCAGGTGGCGGCACAATAGGCACTGGACAGGCTCCTGTGCCGGGAGAACAAGGATTTAGTGCAAATGGACAGGGACAAGTACCGCAAGCAGGTGGTCAGCCGCCTCAAGCCGATGGTCAACAGCAAGCCCCAATGGGAGGCATTCAATAATCTTATTGACATTATTATTGAAGATCAACATAAGTCAATGGAACAATCAGAACACCCTACAATATTATATAGATGTCAAGGCGCAGTATTAGCACTGCGTAAGTTAAAGCAGTTAAGAGAAGAGGCTAATGGAACGTAGTTTATCTAATCAGATGGAGATGTTTGATCCAATTGAAGTACCGGATTTGTCTGTACCGCCAATTGATAAAGAACTTCAAGATTTAAGTAAACAAGCAATTAATGAACTCCCTAAAGATGTTGGAGTTGGTGCATTAACTTCTCCTATAACTGCTGCTGCTGATGTAGTAGACGTAGGTGCTTCTATGCCTGATCCTAAAGCTGGCACAGAGTTTATGTCTCCTATATATTCTGCGCTAGAAGAAACTTTTGATCAACTTTCTAGTGCAGGAATAAACAGAGAAAATGCAGAAAAATTAATAAAAGAAGTAACAGGTATTGAGTTAAAGGGGAACCTTGGCGAATTAATTGGAGAGGGCGTAGGTCTTCCAATTGCAGCATTGTCAAAAGCTGGAACATCTATTATATCTGCTGTTGCTAAACATGGCGATAAAT
>Ga0209348_1001614_pt1 | contig 10893 bp, 9 predicted proteins | sample ETNvirenome_2_30_FD_184065 | JGI IMG/M metagenome (GOLD analysis project Ga0209348, IMG submission 184065) | Marine viral communities from the Pacific Ocean - ETNP_2_30 (SPAdes) (version 2) | ecosystem: Environmental > Aquatic > Marine > Oceanic | place: Pacific Ocean | collected 2013-06-22 | reverse complement strand
AGCTAATTGATCCTTATAGTTTGCATCCATGCCAAACGTAAAGTTGTTCCCGTTTCCGAGATCGAACTCAATGCCCTCCATTGCGGACAAATCGTTTCGCATGTTTGAAATCCAGTTATCATCAATTAAAGACTCCTGCTCTGATTGCTCTTGCAAAGGGGCTTGATACTGCAATCGCATTTCATCAATTCCCTTTCGAGCATTCTCTGCGTCGATCTTCATTTGCAGTCGCGAAAGCTGAACCTCCTCCTCTGAGTGCAGATCGGGGTCAGTTTTGTACTTGCTAGAAACCAGCATGTTAACCTCCTGTGAAGAAAGGTTAGGGTAATCTGTACTCATCTGAATCTGAATAGCAGTCATGTCATCCATTTCGGAAGGGTTCATAGACTGATAAACAAACCAGTCGCGAGGATCGCGACCTGTCTTCTCTACGAAGTCAGCGATTACAGAGATGCGTTCATCTAGCTCTCTTTGCTCCTGCTGTTGCGCCTGAAGGTCATCAAATGAAGCGATGTTTCTCCCAAGCTTTTCGCTAAGGAATTCGAACACCGCGCCCTCGACTTGTTCTGGCGCATATTCTCGTTGAGCCTCTGGTTGTACAGCCACAGGCTCTTCGGTAATTTCTTGTTGCACCTCTGGGGTAGCCTCTACCGTAGGCTGTTGCTCTACGGCTGGGGCTTGAGGTTGTTGCATGGCCGCCACTTCTTCATCAGAGACAAAACTAAATGACGGTTCGGGTGCAGAGGCGGGAGCTTCTTGCTCCACTGCTTCTACGGGCTGTGTATTTTCTTCCATTTTTATTTAATTGAATGCAAATATATAAACTATTTCTTCTTGCCTTTTTTAGCGCGGATCTTAGCTGCTTCACGCTTTCCGAAAGCGCTCTTTACTCTAGCCATAGCCCAGGCGTGCTGAGAAACCTTTGGTCTGTTACCAGAAGACATATATGCAGCCAAGCCTCTACGGTATACTTCTCTCTGTGCCGCAGACAATCCAGCCATTCCTCCACCCTTCTTCTTTTTCTTCTTCTTGACGCTTCCTCCCTTTCTGTACTTCAATACGCCACCATCTTCCATGTAGCCCATTTTGTTTCTCACCTCTTCTGGGAGCATCTTCAACCCTACTTGATCTTCTGTTGGCTTTTTAAGTTTCATATCTTGTCTCTTTGTGCCATGAGCCTCTTGAGTCGAGCAGCCACAGCGGGTGGGAATCCTTTCTTCTTTCTTTTTGACTTGGTGCCTCTATGCTTTTTATAGATGGCGGAAATCTGTGCCATAAGCTTTTTTCTTCTCTCTACATCCGAACTACCACGAGTATACTTCGGATTGAACTTCATACCTTTCTTCGCTTTGGGTGCTTCACCTCTTTCCTTTTTAGAAATAGCGATAGCTGCTTGCTGTGCTGCGCTCTTAGCCATTATTTTTTCTTTGGGTGGTCAGCCATTTTAAACGTAGCCTTCTTCACGGCGCCAGGATGTGGCACGTAGTCACCCTTCATAAGGTAATATCTACCGCCCTCTTCCATCCAGTGAAAACCTTTCGGAGGGTCGATAGACATCTTTCTGCTTGTTACGGTGAAGTTCCCGCCCTTTTTGTACTTGATAGCCTTCATTACCACTTAGATTTGTTAGCCCAGTACGCTGCACTCATCTTGCCCTTTGCGATGTTGCGTCTGTGTCTAGCCTTGAAGCTGGCTCTCTTCTTTTTCATCCTGTCACTCTCTCCAGCTTTTGGCTTACCCGCTGTCTTCGCACCTTGCTGACCGTAACGTATAAGCTTTACTTTGTTTCCTTCTTTCGCTAATACTATGTGAGACTTCTTAGGATGCTTCGGAGTTCTCTTGGGTTTGTTTACCCCAGATAATCCGTGCTTCTTAAGGAGATTCTTGATCCTAGTATTAGACATCTAGCAAAGGTAATAAAAATAAAAAGTTATGGTTTGACGCCATACTCTCCCGCCGCAAGCGTGTAAGTAATTTCTCCTCCATTTACCATATCCAAGTAGGTGTATGTTTTTGGAGAAGACAACTCCATACTTTCATAAGTAGCTTGCCAGGTTGTTTCATTGATTTTAACGCAATCGTCTAACGAAGATTCGTTGAACCCAAAAGAAAAGTTTGGGCAATTGTCGTCATTCCAGCTTTCCTCTAAATCAGACTTAGAGGTAATATTTACGGTGTATGTAGCCATTTTTATTGATATTGAGCCATTAACGATTCAGATTGGTTTTGATCTGCTCTTATAATGATAGCTTCTCCGTTTATCTGAGAGTCTATAAGCAAAGTAGGTGAAGTCACATAAACAGATGTAATATTAGGTGGTATATTCCCCTCTCTTGTATATCCAACGTAATAGAGCTTGCCAGATCTTTTTATGACAAGATACTTGACTATGTATTGACCTCGTGCATAGTAAATATTTTCAACATCAGTCCAGGTGCTCGTTCTCACAGCGTCTCCAGCCTTATGATCATCTTGAGTTCCGTCTCCACTCAGGTAATATTGCCCATCACCCTGGTGGTAAAAATGACCACTAGAGTTAATCAGGTGTGAAGAGTAGTAGTTAGCGTAAAACTTAGTCCAGTCGGTCTGAAGGGTGCCGCCAACAGAACCAGTTTGAACCATGATGGTTTGATCAGAGGTTAAGTTTTGACCTAATGGCTCGTTGTTGTCACATCTTCCGCAACCAAAGGCCCTACCGCTTTGAATCGCAGTTGTGTTGTGATAGCTTGCGTCAACAAAAGAAAAATTATTGTTTGTAGCGCTAACGAGATTGGTAGCATCTACAGCAGTCCACGTAGTTGTGTTTCCTGACTGGGTGTTTTGTCCAGTAAGTCCGTCGTTGTTTCGCCCAGCAGTATAAAGCGCGTTGCTTGACCCCTTAATAGCAGCAGCATGATTTTGACCGACAGATACGCTAACCCAGTCGCTATCTGTTCCTATTTGAGTCCAATTACCGTAAGACGAAGAACTTGAACCATTTCCAAACTTTCCGTAACTGTTGTTGCCAATAGCATAAAGCTTTCCAGAGTTTATAGCCATTGCAGTAGAAGCCCAGGCGGCGACGGATGTCCACCCCGTATCAGAGTCGCCAACCCCTGTAAGCTGAGTAAAGGTCCTCCGCGAAACATTCCCTGAGCCGCCCCAATAGCTGCTGGATGAAGTCATAACCCACATCTTTCCGTCTGTATCTATGATATAAATTGCATACCCTGAAGCCGCTATTTTTGATACAGTTGGGGTGAATGGCGTAGCAGCTCTAGCGTGGCGACCATTGACGTCTGAAGAGTAGTTTCTAACTATATCTGTTCCCAAGGTAAACCCAGTAACATGGTCACCGCCAGTTGTTTTTCCGCCGTTGGATGATTCGTTGTAGACTTGCCTGTATGCCCCTCCCATCTGTATCAATCCAGAGGTAGGAACAGTTTCTGTATATGTCCCAGTATCTGCCACAGGATCAAAAGCCCCACCAGAAGCTGCAATGTCTTGTCCGTTTATTGATGCTATGTTACCCACGTCTATTCCGTTATGTGATGCTATGTTTGGCATGTTTATGCAAGAGTGATAAAGTCATTAGAAGGATTAAACCAAATCTGTCCGTTCGTGCTGTCAAGGCAATACCCTATAACACGAACGACATCTCCAGTGCCTGAAGGTGCAGTAGATGTGATGTCACCTGCTGTGGTTGATACGTACAATTCATCACCAACAGTTCCTGGGTCGTGATCGAGTGTGTACATACCGCGCAACAGCATGCCGTCCACATCAGGGTCAGTGCCTAGAGCGATAGCTAAGAGGACTCCACCAGCCGTACCTGTAGCGTCTGCATCTGCTGCAACCCAGGTGCCACTTGAAGTATAGTAGCAAAGCTCCCCCTGTGTAGTTGAGCCAGTTCCAATCTTTACTATATCGCCATTGCTGCTATGATCGGTATTCGCAGTCTTTGCGAACAGCACATTCTTCCCATTGGTGTCTAGGTCCCCACCGAGCTGAGGGGTAGTGTCTTCAACCACATTTGAGATTCCACTACTACCGCCATCAACAAACTCAACAGCGTTTCCTGCTGAGTTCACCTTTAAGAACTTGCTTGCTGTAAACGAGCTAGGCGTGTCGGTAAGACCCAAAAAGGTTGTCGATCCACTTCCTCCAGCAGAAGCAAAACTTAAATTACCTCCCCCGTCAGTTTTAAGGAATTGTCCTGCACTACCGTCTGCATCTGGCAAGACGAACGTGACATCGCCCGAAAGGTTTGTTGTAGGACCTTTTAGGATGACACCATTTGTTCCTCCCTGAGTAGGCTCATTGAACTTAACAAGCCCAGAGGTAAAGCCGCCAGTTGCTGTAACGAAATCCCCGTTTACTAACAGCCCATTGTTAAACTCGAACCTGTCATCATTAGGGTCGTACTGCATTCGCAGATCACTCCCTGATTTGAAGGTCAGGAAGTTGCTACCCATGTCGATGTTTCTGGTTCCGCTTAGGGTTTGATCAGTGCTGCCAAGATTAGTGTCGGTCTGAGCCACCCAGTCCAAGTTGCCACTACCGTCAGTCTTCAATACTTCATTTGAGCTACCATCAGTATTTGGAAGCGTCAACGTATAGGATGCGCCAGCAGAATGAGGTGGTCCCTTAATCACAATGCCATGGCTATTCTGCTCGCAGTTCAGGACGAACTGACCAGCGCCTTTATCAGAGTTACCCTTGAATACAACCTTACCCGTGCCGTTAGGATCTAACTCTATATCGCCGTTTGATGTTGTAACGATATCTTGACCATTAACATCAAGGTTTCCACCAAGTTGTGGTGATGTATCGGTTACTAAGTCTGTTGTATTGGTATCAGTTACCGTATTAGTAAAGGTAATCTTGTCGCCAGCTCTTGCGATGGAAAGACCTGTTCCAGCCTCAAGAACGATATCATCCGTAGCTGATCCTGCCGCACCGCTTTGAGTGAGTCTAATCTTTTCTTCGTCAGAGTTGTCCCCGTCTACACATGATATCGCGTAAGCGTTTTGAGTGTTAGTATCAGTAATGGTGCTACTGATAGTAACCGTACCATCCGATGTAGTCTCACAAGTGATGCCTGTTCCTGCGGCAAAGAAAAGGTCGTCGCCTTCAGTGATGGTAGTCGCGGTGGTATCGGTCGTAGCAGACACCGTAAACCCACCGCCCATTGTATTGGTGTCACTAACAGTATTGGTGAAAGTAATCTTATCACCAGCTCTTGCGATACTTAAACCTGTCCCCGCCTCTAAAACTATGTCGTCAGTAGCCGCTCCATCTGCACCGCTCTGAGTCAGCCTAATCTTTTCCTCGTCGGAGTTGTCTCCATCCACGCATGATATGGTGTAGGAGTTTTGAGTATTCGTATCAGCAGTTATCTGACTTGTAAGGGCAAGCGTACCTGTTGAGCTAGGCAACGTAAGGGCTACGTTACCGCCTGCGTGAGTAAGCCTAGCTGTGCCGCTCGCACCTTCAATTTTAAAAGCTGTGCCGTTCTTAACAAGAAAGTCAGCCGAACTTGCTGAAGTACCGCCATCGATGTGAACAGCAGTAAAGGCCGTTGAGCCTGAAGAATCAGTGGCTACGATAAACTCGATATCACCTGGACTGGCCTCATCAATCGTGATGCCAGTAGTATTGAACTTAAGGCTAGCGGATGAAGCGCCCAAATTCAGAACACCCTTGTCTGTAGACGTTCCGTCACCAATAGAGGTAAGAGTAGTAGTCGATCCACTCTTAAGCATGGTAACTAAGGCGTTCAAGTTTGAATCATCAACAAACTCAACAGCATTAGCAGATGAATTTACCTTTACAAACTTACCAGCCTTTCCCGTAAAAGAAGACGGGGTGTCGCTGAGACCCAGGATTGTAGAAACCGCAGGGCTATCAACAAATTCTACAGCAGTCCCGCCTGAGTTTACTTTTAAAAACTTACTAGCCGTAAAAGACGGAGGGGTATCATTAAGTCCTATAAACGTGGTCGTACCACCTGCCGCTTTCGATATAGAAATATTATTGCTTACTGAAGGGACAGTCACCACGGTCGTGGTGCCGCTAGTCGATATGGTAATATTGGTTGCCATTATACGCTTACGTCTTCATTGATTTTAAACGTACCGTAAATCAAAGTAGTGACTTTATTTGACGCTGAAGCGTCTGTCATTTCAATGTCGTAAACATATAGTCCAGCGGGTCTAGTTGCCATTATTGCAGAGGTAACAGCAAACTTTACAATGCCATCCGTAACTATAGCTGATCCGCCATCAGCGTGCGGCAAGTCCACACCGCTAGAGTCTTTAACAGTTATCTTTTTAGTGGCTCCACTTGTGGCGTCCAAAGTGCTGAGTATGATGTTGTCATTGGTATCTCCTGCTGTAGTCCCATAGGCAATATTAGAATCATCAGAAGCTCTGACCTCCATTTTAAATGAGTCGTTTTCATTAACTATTGAAACAGGAGTTGATGCGTCATCCTTCAAGGTCAAAGACAATTCAAAAGTGTCGCCTTTCCTACAAGTAATGTCTACTCTCTGAGAAGTATCTAAGTTTATTGTTTGCGCCATCTTATCCTAGCATTTGTGTTGTTACATCACCCAATTATTCTGGAAGCTCCCCGCGCTCTCCTTTTCTTTGTGAGATAAGCTTGCTTTGCTCTTCAGCCTGCTTTACCACTCGTTCGTCCTTCCTGTCTTCTTTCAATACTTCAAGCTTCTCTCTAAAGTTTTCGTCAGTTTCCTTGAAGCCGAGGGTTGCTTGAGCCTTGATCATTTCGATCTCTCTCCTGAAGCCATGCTTCACCTGCTCTAACTGAGCCTCAAGCTGTGTCTTGAGCTGCATCTCCTGGGCTTTGAGCTGTGCCTCCATCTGCAACTCTTGCTGCCTTGCCTGAGAGGCCACCTGAGCAGACTGCTGCTGAACCTGAGCTTGTTGCGCTGAGTTCTGTTGCGCAATTTGTTGGTTCGTAGCCATTCTCTTTTTCCTTCGAACAATCAAAAGCCTCTCTGCCTGACCCAAGTCTTTTAGTTGTCTGACGGCAATAGCGTCCTCAAGGTCGATCTCTCTTTGACCAAGAGCAACCTGAATGTTTTGCTCAAGGTATTGACGCTCCGCCTCCTCCATGTCTTTGACGACCGTAACGCCAAAGTTGTACATCGCGAGATTTCTAAACGAACTAAGAACGCTCATGTTTTCTTTACCCACCGCGTTCTCATAAATTTTATACAGAACAGAATCTGGGTGAATAACCTGAACGCACTTTACGATATCTGAACAGACCTTCTTGTACAAAACCATAGAAGAGTTTGTTATATCGTATATAGCGTTATTGGCCGCAGCCAAGGCTTGCTGTCTAACGCCAACCAAAGAGTCAGACTTAGGGGTTGAAGCATCCATAACCTCGTTGATACCAGTGGCATCACGGATCATACGGAGGTAGTGATTGTACAAACCGATAAGCTCGTTGATGTTTCTGATGCTGTTACCGATCTCTCTAATCGGAGGGTTCTGGAAGCCACCCTCTGGGTTCTTGCTTCTATAGTAAAAGACACCTGTCTGCTCGTAGATATCGTGCAAGTCAAGAGGTTGTAACTCTCCTCCTCTTCCTAGCTGAACATTCTCCAAACCCTCAATATCAATTATGATGCCGTCGGGTTTAGCCTTAGCGACAGCCTGCTGGATCTTGAGGTGAGTAAGCTGGAGTTGGTCCGCAAAACCAATGCAGCTGTCCACCATGGACTTTGGCATCATGTCAAGCAGGTTGGTAGCGCAGACAGAGTAAGAAAGGTTGGTTCTAGAAATATCATGAATATTCCTAGGCATGTTGTTTTTCTTACCGTAGTTAAACAAGAAGTCAGTGCCAAGGATGTAGGAGCCACCATAAACTGAGGAAGTCTCCAGCTTAGTAATCTCTCTATTAAAGACAGAGTTGGTTGGCGCCTTATATCTTTCTCCTTTTGCGTAAAACCCTATGTTCCCGTATCTGCTTTCCTTAGACTCGTAGAATTCACAATCGACGCCCATGAACTCAAAGTCCAAGATTTCAATCATGTACTCATCGTAACCAAATCTGGAAACGTTATTTACTTTATCGTAAGAAGACTGAGTAAGTTTACCTGCATCATACCCATATTTTTTTTGGGCCCTTTGAGCTATAGTTCTATACTGCTCTTCTGTAAACTGGTCCCCAGCCATTCTTTTCAGCTCCTGGATCGGAACGTGCTTGACCTGACCAGCATATACTAAGTCCCCGAAGTTTGGATCTTCTGTGAAGCTGTGTATGAAGTTTGAAGGGTCTACATATTCGGTCTTCAATCCATACTGAGGATCATTATCTCTTTTTACTACGGCTATCCCCAGAACGGCCAGATCGTTGACGCACCTTCTCAGGATGGACTCATTGAAGTCATTCCAGGTAAGGGTAAGGTTTGTGGCTATCTGAGCAGCTATCTCAGAAGAAGCCTTCACGTTCGTCCCCATAAAGATCTCAGCCTCCTCCAGAGTATCTGGAATAGAGTCAGGATCGCCATTGATCTCAACACCCAAGCCCTCTTTTAATCCTTGTAGAGCTTTCTTGGACTTTACAGAGAACTCAACTTTCTTTTTCTCCATGTCCTTTTCAGAAGAGGACAGAGGGTCAACAGCTTCTAAATTAGGGTATGGGTTGAGCGATAATATTTTATTTACTACAATCCTTACGAATTTAGGAAGGATAGGAACTGGAGTGAAATCCAGGTTGAGCATACTCCCATCGCCATTATTAGGATCCAGAGAAGTAAGAAGCGACCTATAGATAGCGGTGTCTTGTGTCCCGTTGGCATACCTTCTGTTTTTTTCGAAAGTCTTCCTCCTGTTCCCGTAAGCTGAGTTTTGTTGATCTATCTTTCCCCACTGATTGTATATAGCCTTGGCGTAATTAAGGCCATATTCCCTGCCTTGCTTTTCCTCAGAGGAAGCCAGGGGGTCAGGAAAGTTAGAAGATTTTTTAGTGTTACTATACATCTGCAATGTTTGAGTTATTTTAACTCAATGCAAATATAGTAAAACTAGGAGTGCCAGACTTTTGGGCTGTATGTCCTAAAAAACTTCTTATCCTTGAAATCAGACTTTACCTTTTTTTGCTTTTGTTTTTGTGCTGCTAGCAAGGCTAGCCCAGAACTAATAGTCAAGTCAAACTTAGTTCTCTTGTCAATCTTATATGCAATCCAGTCTTCTAGCGTTCTGTTGAACGGCATGTTTCCCATCTCTGCTGTCTCCGCTTTGATTCCTACATGATCATGAATGTAAGCCTCTATGGCCTGAGCGTGAGACTGAATTACGTCTTGAGAGTTCGAGGGGATGCCCTTTGTCCTTACGTTTCCAGATGAGTTGGGATTGCGCAAATGCTGAGGACGATCCATTAAGTAACCGTCGTAACCTCTTGACTCAAAGTATCTTGCTATACCGTACTTGTTATTTTCTATAAGCAGGGGGTAACCATAAAAGAACGCGCACATCAAGACATCTTCATAAAAGATGCTGGCTAGATCTGGACGAGAAGCATACTCAACCACAAACATATTTGGCGGCACATCCATATTAAACTTGTTGTACATGTGCAGTGCGCCCTTCGACCCCCTGCCGTCTACCGTAGAGTCTAAGTCATAGGAGTCAACTCCGCCCACGCCGATGTGTCCGTTGGGCGGAACTCGCTTGCCACGATCATCTGCCTTGTTGTTTCTTAGGTGGTCAGGCGGAAGCCAAGCCACTCGGAACCTTCCGTTTGGATCTGGAGAGAACACCACCTCTTCATCCTTTGTGCGCCACACAAAGTTACCCTGTACAACTGGGCTAGGGTAAAGATCATCATTGTGCTCTATTTGCTGATAGATCTTCCCGATATTAAATAAGCTACCATCAATACTGTCTCTAAATGCTTCATCCTCGGTGAACGGAAACTGCCTAATAATCTCATTGAGCTCGGAGGGGTCATCCTTAAATGACTCTCTCTCATTTTTTAAATAAGACTTGCTACCCTGATCTATGACTTCCCCATCTATACCTATTATATCGCCACGAAACTTTATACGGCGCTTCATGTTGGGGATGTGATTCGGCGGGTTGTCTGCTACTGCTTGACCGTACTTATCAAAGAAACCCTCTAGCGCTTCGTATGCTGGGATGAATATGCGATACAACCCCGACCTGGTTCTACCGTTGTTGTTCCTTTCGTTGGGATCTGAGTCTTCCCACAGGCCCTTATATTCTTCGCCCCCTTTGTTCATAGGGTTTACGGTGCTTCCAACAAGCGCCTTACCCACAATGCGCTTACCTACAATGAGACATGTTCGTTCAATACGCCATGCTTCTCGGATATCGGTAGGCTTCTCCCACTTGCCCGCCTCATCGAGGTACAGCATATGAAGCTTCTCACCATCGTATGCATTGTTTGTGGTGTTTTTCCAGTTGATGACCGTGTTGAGCGCGTCGCCCCTGTAAGAAGTCTTGTTGTTTTTCGTGATACGCTTCGAAGGCTCACGGAAGGCTAGCTCCATACGCGGGTTAGTGGTACCGTCCTGGATAGGCTTGAAGAAGAAAGGGTAGCTGCGGAAGATCGCAACCACCTTCTTCATGAAGATGTTTTCCTGAGCGTCTTTACCAGTCTTCGACTGAATGCCCAAAAGCTTTTCTTTAACTTGGCTAGCCTCATCAACAAGTACAGCAGAACATATATTGGTGTAACCAGAACGACGACACTTAGTATAAAGCTGACCGAAACAACGAGGATCAACCTCGCAAGCAGCCATGTGAAGAAAGATGTCTCTTTGGAAAGCAAGGTATGATGGGTATCCGATATCAATTTTAGACCACTGTAAAAACATATAGTGTCTCCCTGTAATATACGTAGGTTCCCCATTGT
>Ga0209348_1001613_pt1 | contig 10896 bp, 7 predicted proteins | sample ETNvirenome_2_30_FD_184065 | JGI IMG/M metagenome (GOLD analysis project Ga0209348, IMG submission 184065) | Marine viral communities from the Pacific Ocean - ETNP_2_30 (SPAdes) (version 2) | ecosystem: Environmental > Aquatic > Marine > Oceanic | place: Pacific Ocean | collected 2013-06-22 | reverse complement strand
ATCAATTAAACGAACAAAACCTTCCATATGTTCTTGATCTAACGCTGTGGCAGGCTCATCCATTATAAACAAAGTAGACTTAGGTAAGTTTGTTATCTCAATAAGAGCAAGCCGTATAGCCATAGCTGCTATAGTCTTCTCAGCGCCTGAGCCCATTGAGATAGGGCGAGAGTCATACTTAGGGTGTTTAATGTTTATGTCTAAGTTACGACCATCTTCCTCAAACATAACTTCAAAGTCAACAATGTTTGCAAGACACTTCTGTATCTCTTCATTGATAAGAGACAACTTCTGTTTGATAATCTCATAGGCTATACCATTAGGGTGCATACAACGCATAAATAACTCATAAGCAACAAAAGATGATTCTAATTCATCTTGTTCTCGTTTCTCAACATAAAGACGCTTGATAGTGCTTTTAACTGCTCCAAGCTCAACAAGATAATCTTGAATTTTTTTATCACACTTTTCTTTTCTTTGCTTAGCCTCAGACATTTTTGTCTTGACTGCATTCTTTGATTTTATAAGAGAAGAAAGATTTTCTATAGCTTGACGGTTAGCGTTGTATTCATCTCTTTGTTGTTCAAGAGAAGCTTTTTGATTGCCCATCAAAGATATTTTAGACACAAGGGACTCATTAGTTATCTCTAAGTTTTTATTAATAGAAGTAAACTTATCTCTCTTCGCTATATTGTTGTCTAAAGTTTGCAACTCTTTTTCGGCAGAGTCTTTGTCAAGACCAAATATTTTTAGTTTCCAACCATCAATGATTTTCTCTACTTCCTCGATCTCTTCTTCAAGTGTTGGAAGATAATCTTTTGCTTTTGTGGCATCTTTAACAAACTTGTTGTCACAACAATATTTACAGTCAGGATCGTACTCATGATCATGAAGCATATTGATCTTTTTATGTGCTTGCTTTTCTTGTGTTTTAAGGCTCCTAAGCTCCTGTTTAGAGGCTCCTAAAGATTCTTCAAACTCCTTACACTGCTCTAAGATTTGCGTGAGCCTATGCTTGTTTATAGAGTCCACAATATCATCTGCTTGTTGAATAGCAAGAAAGTTTTGTTTTACCTCTTGTTTATTCTCAGAAACTTTAACACCAGCTTTGTGTATCTCCACATCAAGGCGATCGATCTCATCTTCTAATTCATCAATATCGATAATTGTTTGAGGAATAGAGTTTATTTCTTCTTCTATCTTTAGAAACTCTTCAAGCAACTCTTCGTATCGGGTATTGTGTTTTTTACACAAATCTGTTTGATGATCTATGTCATCATTGATTTCTTCTACCTCTTCTTGTTTAGCCACGAGAAGCTCTGTTATTCTTTTAGACTTAAGTCTTTTTATAAGAGCTGATATCTCTGATGAGTCTTTCTTTGCAAAGTTTAATTTTTGTTCAAAGATATCTAAGTCAAGGAACTTAGCTAGCTTGTTCTTTCGTCTTGTCGAACCTTCTTTAATAAAAGAAAGAGAATCAAGCTGGGATGCCATTGAAGTAATCATAAAGTCTTCTATGTTGCCAAATATCTTTCTTATATTAGCCTCAGTGTCTTTTACAGAATCACCATTACAAGAGCTATCAGTAGTGAGATTGTGGAAGTCGAGATCACCAGAGGCCACAGGGATGGACTTTCCTTTGACGGTCTTATAAGATTTATTAAGATTCCTAGTAATTTGATACTCTTGACCATCTGCCTCGACCACCATCTTGATAGAGGCTTTAGTTTTATTTTGATTGACGAGATGAACGTTCTTCTTCTCGGCTTTGCTGGTTCCGCCATAAATGCCATAAAGAGCAGAATCAATAACAGAAGACTTCCCACTGTAGTTCTTGCCAAAAATGCCAACAGTTCCAGTGAGATTTGTAAAATCCAAAGTATTGTTTTGTCCATAATTGAATAAATTTGAGAACTCCATCTCTTTAATATTCCATTTGACGTTTCTTCGGACTTCTTCAACTTTTTCTACCTCTTTATTATATCTAGTATTAAGATCAAGCACTTGACCCATCAAGTCCTCATCTAAGTCATAATCTTTCAAATATTCGCGAATATACCTTTCTTGAACAGAAACATCACGCATGTTCTCCATTTTATGTTCTTCTCCGCCCGAGGTTGTAAACTGACTGGTTCCTTTATTTAAAAAGGATAGAGACACCGGATTGTATTTAGAACGCGCCAAATCAGTAATCTTACGTATTGAAGCACTATCCATGTTCGCAGTCGATATCAAACGCAAACGACAACCGTGAGGTATATGATAATGTGTTGGGATCTCACCTTGGCTGTTTAAATTGATTGTAATAAACGGACGAGGATTAGTGAATATTACGTGTTGACAATTGAAATCATCTTTAGACTTAATTGTCCAAAGCTTATAACCTTTACGCCCATCTTCTGAGAAGTTTTGTTGTATTGTTGAACCGGCATATTGTACACGGCCATCAGGATCTAAAATCTGTGGTTTGTGGATATCACCAAGCATAACAAAGTCATGACCTTTAAATATCTCTATATCATCATCCCCATGTTCCATAGCCCAACCAGATCCTGTTTTGGAACCCATAATTGCTCCGTGATACAAAGCAACATTTATATCTCCAGTCTTTGGTCGCATCCAAGCCCCTCTGTCAAAGATAGAGAGGACATTAAACCATAAACCGGGTTGTGGAGACACACGACCAGAATTCTTCAGTAAGTGTAACTGTGGATGGTTTAGTGCATTTACAATAGGAGACACGGCATCTTCTCTATCAGAGTTTTTTAGATTACCGTCATGGTTTCCTAATATAATATAAGTTGGTGCTATATCCGCTAGGTTCTTTAAGAACTCAGAAGCCAAAGCAAAGTACTCTGGTGACAATTGGGTCTTTGTGTGAGCCAAGTCACCACAGTGGACAATATAGTCAGGCTTTTGGGTTTGTAGTTTTTTATAAATCTGATTGAATACAAACCTGTATTCATCATGAAATTTAAGATTACGAATATGTGTATCCGCAAAGTGTGCTATTTTTATCATATATCCTCCATGGTTAGATAGCGTTTAGTAATTTATCAAAAAAGAAATAGTCGGGATCAATTGGTTGAGCCCTATCTTTTGCGTTCTCGAATTGTCGTGGGGTCATAGAACCAACATCTTCAACAGAAGAAGTATCTATCTTATAGACCTCCATGTCGTATTCAATCATCTTCTTTATCATCCACGATGCTTTCTTCTCCGCATCTTGGTCAAGACCAATATAAACTGGTGTATCATTTATCGCAAGGGCTTGAAACAAACGAGACTGTGGTCTAAGGGTTGAGCCAAGAATAGGAATGCTTTGTGTTCCTGCTACGATAGCATCAAAGGCACCCTCGACAATTGTTACAGGTTCATCCCAGTCAACCATCAATTCATTAAATATAATATCTTTTGTGGTTCTTGGGTTTAGATATTTCATTCTGTGTCCGACATAAGAACGAGCAATAAAGAAGTTTGGATCTCCGTTTTGGTTGAAAGACGGGATAATAATCCGTCCTCCATATCTTCCCTCTGTACAATAGCCAATCTTCCACAGTTTTATTTGATCATCGCTAATACCTCTAGAATATAGATAATCAAGAGCTTTCTTTGATGATCGTGGAAGTCGTTTGTTACAAAGAGAAATTAATTGCTTTGGCAACTCACAGGTTGGTTCTTCTTGAATTTCATTAATCTCTTTATATATTTTATCAAAATCAGCAAGGTCAAGTCTTCCGTCAAGTTGTAGCCATCGTTGTCTTTGTTGATAATTACCAAACTTCCTTATCATTCTATAAATATTTTTTCCGCGAACATCGCAAACCCAACACTTAAAAAATCCGTTTGCAAAGTTTACAGACATTTTTTTCTTGTGGTGTTTGCAATAAGGACAATGATATAAGTGCTCATTGCCTTTACGATGATAAGAACCGAGAATATCGGTTAGTATCTTTCTTTTTTCTTCCATAAATCCTCCGTGTTTTTACTATAACACATTATGGATAATTTGTCAAGAATTTTTTATGTATTTATAGAAACTTTATACTTTGTTTTTACAAATCTTTCTAGAAAGTCCTGAGATGCTAGTTTGTCTAATCTTGTATTTCTGTCCATACTCTTTAGTGCGTCTAGCCATTTTTTTATAAATTCTGCTAAAACCTTTTTATCTAAAATAGTTTGATACTCATCATCTATATCCAAAACACTTAACGGCCCCATTAAGTCTTCTTTACTATCATCAACAGTTACAGCAGCAGCCATCATCATTTTGTATGCCTCTTCTGGGTTTTCAGCATTGGCAGCTTTGGCAACATCTGAATCTTCGCCAACCCATCCACTTAGTGTTTGTAAGGATTTAACTGCTTTTAAGGCTGTTCCACCGAATGGTATTATTTCAGCAGCTGATTGTAGTGCAGCATTAAAGCCTAGTTTTTGTGCTACTCCTATAAATATTTTATTTTCCATAAGGGATTTGATTGCGTCTATTGGAAAAGACAAAACAGCTTGAGACAAGCCAGTTGTTGCTTTTTTAAACAAAGCTGCAAAAAGACCACTACTTGCATCTGACTCTACTTCTGATATTTTATCGGACAAATCTTGAAAAAATTGTACTAAATTTTCAACAATTTCTACTAATTCATCAATGTCTTCTTTTGTAGTAACAACACCTTCTTCATCTTCAATACCAATGTTGTCGTTCATTAATTTTATAGAATCTAAAAGTATTTTAATTATTGCCTTAACAGCACTATGTCTCTCAACCATTGCATCAACAGAAGCAGCACTAAACAGATCTATCATATCACCAATAGTCATAGCATTAGGGTTGAATTGGTTATATGCTTGTCTTGCATTTCTTATTGATGATGCCAAGTCTAAAGCCAACTGGACAGATTCATTTTCTTTTAGAAGAACATTTCTCCTCCAAGACTCCATTATGACCTTCATATTATTTGACATAACTTTTCCTCTTTATGTCTAAATAGTTTTTAATCCAGCATTTGCAATAACAATTGCATCAGCTTTATCATCTGTTCCGGGCTTAGGATTGCCATGTCTTGTGTACTCTACTATAAATTCTTTTGGATACTTGTCGCTAACCCACTCAATAACTTTGAGCTTCGTGTTATCACCCCTTTTGATTTTGAGATCAACGAGACCCCGAGCTTTGTTTGCCTGAATGAGTATCGCAGGGCTGCCAAATAAATGGTGAACCACATAGCTACACATACCATTAAAACGTTGTAGCTTGGCCATTGTCGCTGCTGTTGTTTTTCCTCCTGAGAATGCCATGAATGGTTGTTCGATGAAAACATAATCTACCTCCGAATGTTCTTTAATGATCTTCATAGTGTTTTTAAATATATCTGCTCGTTCTTCAAGAGTTTGAGATGACTTTAGTTTTATCTCATTAACAAGAAGCAAATCTTCGTTTTCGTTTATTAAACAATACCCAATTCTACTTGAGCTTATATCTAGTCCTAAAATAATCATAATATATATTATAGCATATAAATTTTGTTTTGTCAACTATAAATCTAATTTTAATTTAAAAGTATATTGACGGTCCTCTGTCTTACGAACAGGTGTGGCAACCTTTGCGTAACCAATAAGGTTTCGATCTTTATCATAGAGTGCTACTTTAGATATATAAGTCTCTCTTTGTAATTTAGGTGTAACATCTGTCAGAGGTGTATCTGTTATATTCTTAGGAGGCACAGAAGACTCAACAAAAGAAAAAGATGATGTGACCGCAACTCCATTGTTTGGATGAGAATAATCTTTATAAGTTGGGTTGTTTGAGTAGTTGCACTCTCCATACTTTGCATGAGCCATCATCATAAGGGTGCTTGTGTGTGTCACACTTTGAAAAGCTAAATTAAAAGAAGCAGATGGCAAAGTTGTTAAGCTTGATATGTCTTGGTGTAAACCCGATCCAAATTGTGTCCATTTAGAGACACTAGCACCCCCATAGTAAGCCAAAGAAGTTGCATCAAGGGTCCAAGACCCTGTTAACACTACAGCCCCTTCTTTGTACAAAATACAGCCTGCAACAGATCCACTGCCCGTAGATCCTACTGGGCCTGTTTGTATTAGTTCGCCATTGTATTTTATGTCTTGTAAAGTACCTATTAGAGTGCCAGAAAGATAATAATCCAGTTTAACTGATCCTTTTTTAATTCTTTCTCCATAAAATATAGAAGGTATTGAAACTAGTCCAATTTCTTGAGTTGCCTTGTTACCATAAGAAGAGTTGTAAGCTATGTGTTTAGAAAACAAGGAGTGGTGATCTAGAGATGTTCTCAAGGAGTTTATTTTTCTTCTCGCCGCAGAAACAGCAAACTTATCAACTGTGATAGAAGCTGATAGATCATACGATCCTGTTATAACATCACCATATTGATAACGTGCATTCAACTCAGCTTGGGTATAGTATTTAAAATTTTGACGCTGCCAGTCTTTAAACAACTCAGGGTATATCCTTTGACCTGTTGCTTTGTCATTGTTAAGCTCATACAAAGACAAGAACCCGCTAGGAACATCAGGGTTAGTTTGTCCTAAGTGGGGCATGTTGTCTAAGTATACATTGCCGCTAACAATATAAAAGCTCGTTTCTGGGTAAGCTTCAAGAGTATTTATAAAAATATCATCTTTGTCAAATTTAAATAAAGCCATGTCATATTGTTTAGTAGTCTAAGCGGCAACGAATTGTAAATTCAGTCGCAGGAGTTTTCTTAAGAGGTTCAGATAATTTTGCAGTAGCCATCAGTTCACTCTTATCATTGTACAAACCGATTGTAGTTATATAAGATACAGGCTCATCTGTTGAATTTGTCTTGACTCTTATCTTTGAAGCATTTGTATACGTTGGGTTGGTAGAATAATTAAACTCATTATGATTAGCACGGCAGAAATATATTGTTGAATTTAGTTCTGTTGTGTTGTTAAATTGCACGTTTTTTATTCTATGTCTAATGGCATCAGCTGCTGCTTCTATATTAGACCCAGTGAGTATTTCAGTTATTGTTCGTGTTCCAGTGTCCATTATTACAGTTGGAGAGCTGAGCGCGCTTCCAAAAACACTAGCTGTTAAAACTGCTATTCCTGCTTGATAGTATATAAGCCCAACAGAGTCAGGTAAAGTTTGGTCTAAGGGTGTTCCTGCTGCAAACAAGACACCATACTCACCAACTGGTGAATTAACTAAATACCCATCAGACCCAGAGGTATCTGTGATTGTTATTGTAGATCCAAAAGGAGTAGCAAAAGCAGTATGGGTTCCAAGAGTTAAAGAAAAAGTTCCTTTTTTAATTTCATCTTTTACTAAAAGACGAGAGAAAGGAATGATAATAACATCTTCGTATTTAGTACCACCAGCAAGAATGTTCCCATCTGCGTCAAAATGAAGTATGGACCCAGTGTGATCATATCCCACAAGAATTTGAGCCATTTGGTTATAAATGTTTTTCTTTTTAACGTACTGTGTATTGGTTGTTGCATAGGTGCTACTATTTACTGAAGATCCAATAGTTATATCAAAAATGTGATTAGCTGAAGAACTTAGATATGGGTAGTCAAAAACTGACTGAAACATACCATGTGCTGGTGTTTTTATATTTCCTACTCCATAAGTACCAGAAACTATTGTACCAGTGATTGGTATAGCTTCGTGTAACAAAGTTCTTGTAGATACGATATCTTTATCGTTTAAAGTTTTAAATGCGCCTGATTCTGCCATAATTATTCCCTATTAAGCTGATTTGAATTTAACGAAACGAACAGGTATATCCAGAGAGTATCCTGTATTCATTCCTGTAATTCTTATAATTGAGTCTATAAAATAAACTGTTGTATTATCACCACCACCAGTTCTACTGGTCATTGTGGTTTCTCCACCAAGTGTTGTAAACAAATAAGTACTTGTATTAAGATCTAAAGAAGATTTAATTTTAAACTCTAATCGTGAACCTCTTGGTCCTGCTATAGGTGATTCATTAGCTTTCGTTAAATTAGAAATACTACGAACAGCCGTGGCTTCTTCTTCAGAAACAACATAGTAAGCTATATCATCATCGTCTATATATGAAAGCTCTATCTCATCACCTCTACCATCAACTATAGAACCAAATCTATTATCAATTTGAATTGTATATTCTGTCTCTCTAAGATCTGGGTCAATATTTTGTTTAGTTGATATTTGTGTTGTATCAAGTCCTTGATCAATAACAATCATAGCTCCGCGATCTAAGGACTCACCAAAGATAATTCCTGGAACCTCTTGTCCATTAGAATCCAACCCAATACCATTTGTAGTTGACGATTCATCATCATCCTCTGTGTATCTATCAACAGCTACTACAAAAGCACCATTTGAGTGTCTTCTATTAATACCTGTTAGCTCGTTTAGTTCTAAGATAGGCAAGAACAACAATTCTAAATTTTCGTATGTTACCAACTTAGTCTTCATTGAAGCAGCATTGTCAGTAAACGCTTCAAGTATTGGAGTTTGTAATATACTTAAATCGTAATAAGATGATCCAGAAGAATGAGTAGAGTCAAACAAAGAGTAGTCTATTTCTTCATCCCCAAGAGCAAATTTTGTTATTTTAAATGAACCATCACCTTTAGACAGCTCTTTTCTTCCATGATCGGTGAGAACTACATCAAGTATAATGTCACCGCTATTATCAAGAAATCCCATATGTTTCTCCTTTAAGTCTTTATAATTAGATTTCTATTTGAAATCTTCTAGTGTTTTATCTCTAGTTAGTTCAACATTTACATTTATGTCTATTTTTTTTCCTGTGTCTGTTGAAGTAAATCTAAATTTAAATCTTTTGCCCCAAACTGCTGGTTCCACCAAACCAAGCTGAACTTTATCTATTTTGTTTTTCACACTGGGGTTTAATGCTTCTTGAAGTTCTGTTTTTATTACTGTGTGTAAAGAAGAAGGAATGATTTGTATTAGTTTTGAAAACTTCAATGTTGGTTGAAACATTTCTTCTTCATAAAAACCAACAACATTTATGTGCAAAAATGTCTCATCAGCATCCTCTGTTAGTTTTATTTCGTATATAGCAGTTGGGTTTGACAATAATTCATGATAGTTAATGCTTCTAAATACATAATAATACGGAGTATCTAATTGTATTTTGTCAAAAAAAGTAGCAGCTATAGATGGGTAAGGATGTCTGATTTCCGCTATTTTAAAATTATCAATTTCATCATAATTTTTAGGTATCTGTAACATTCTAAATACCTCAAACAAAGCATGCTCAGTTTCATACTGAAAATAGTTTTTTCTTTTTAGTTTGTTGTATTCCTCTATTAAATCATTTTGAGATAACTCATCAGCTTCTAATGGAATAAAACTTTTTTCGTAATCATTAGAATTTAATTTTATAGAAACTTTTATTTTATTTTTATTGTATTTATCGTTGTGAAACTCAATATCAGGTACAGGTTGCGGTGGTTGCACAATTCTGCACGTATCTTCAAAATATGGTAATTCTAATACTTGCACGGATGGAGATGATGTTAAAGTTCTAGACCTACGATTAGTTGTTATACTAATTACATTACCGACCACCAAGTAGTAAACCTTACAGGTGTATCTGTATTTTATCCCGTATTTAACTTGTGTATCGATTAGTTGTATATTGCGGTCAGCTGGTAGCCAAAACGATTGTATAAGTTCGCCTGTTTCATGATTGAGCTTATCTATTCTATAAAATAGTTCCTCAGAATAAGCGAGCTTTTTATTTAAAACCTCGTCATATGTTCTCATATGTTTTTTTATTTGTTTTCTCATAAAGCCAGAGAAGTTCAATTTTTTTAGATTATAAGTAAAATTGTTTACCTCTTCATCACCTTCTTTTAATACTGTTATGGAGTCATTTGCGAAAGACATATCTGATGAGTTAATCCAATTGCTCATATCAAATGCAGGTACTTGTTCATCATCGTTAAAAGTCACTGTGCTTTTTTCTGAAGATATATAGTCTTCTACAAAAACTTCAAATAAACCAAGTTCAATAAGCTTATCTTTGAACTCAGTGTTAGTTTTATTTTTTATTGCAATTTCAATGTAAAAAGGGTAGTCTTTTTTATTATAATTTGTTTGCTTGTATTTATATCCTTTTGAAAATAAAATATTCTTTTCTGATGTTCTTGTTTCATTTGAAGGAGGTAAATATTTTGTAACTAGGTTTTGATAGTTTTTTACAGATTTTCTATTAATTTTTAAATCTTTAAACCTATCGTTTTCTGAAATATAATCTGTCTCTAAATAAAGATTAGGTAAATCTAGTTCTGTTTTATCAATGCTGAATCTTTCCCACTCTGGTGATAAGTATTCAAAGTTTGGTTCAACATAAAAGACAGCAGCGTTAGAACCAATTATTTTATTTTCTACTTCGGTTAAGTGTGAGGGCTCATCAAATAAAAAGTTGTGATCTACAATATTGTTAATAGATGCCAAGCTGCTACCAACTCTGCCTTCCGTATCTTTTTTTCTAAACACATTCCTTCTTCTAATTAAGCCATTCTCTTGTGTTTCGTTCTTACGAGATTTGGGCTTAACTTTAGTTTTAATCTTTTGACGACTTCTTCTATTGTCACTATATTTTTTTCTTTTTACCAATCTTTTAATAGCCACTTGACGATCCTCCAGAGGTTCTTCTTGTCACAGGTCTTCTAGTTGTTGTAGGTCTCCTAGTTGTAGGTCTTGATGGACCAACCCTTCTAGGTATTCTTCTAGGAGCAGGCCTTGTTCTCTGTCTAGTTGTTGATAAACTACCCATTCTAGAAATGTTGTTTGTTCCTAGTCTGTTTCTGGATTGTTTTACAGGATTGTTTGTATAATATTCATCTTTTATTCTTGGTAATTCATCT
>Ga0209348_1001611_pt1 | contig 10906 bp, 7 predicted proteins | sample ETNvirenome_2_30_FD_184065 | JGI IMG/M metagenome (GOLD analysis project Ga0209348, IMG submission 184065) | Marine viral communities from the Pacific Ocean - ETNP_2_30 (SPAdes) (version 2) | ecosystem: Environmental > Aquatic > Marine > Oceanic | place: Pacific Ocean | collected 2013-06-22 | reverse complement strand
GCCATCCATTCGTGATGGAGGGACGTTAAGTGAACGGTAGAGTTTCTTTTTAAAATACTCAATATCAGTGATTTCACCCAGGTTTTGTCCGCCAGGGAGAGTGGAGATTTCGGTTCCTCTTCCGCCCTCACGCCTAGGAAGCCAGAAGTCTTCGAGCATTGCCATGTACTTTTTGTCATCACGGATTTCTCCTGTGTTTGCATCGTATACAAGTTTATTGCGATAACGAGTCATCACATCACGAAGGTATTGCTCTGCTTTTACCTTAGGAAGATTACCAACGTCGATGTAGAAAATTCTACGTTCAGGAGCACGGGATAATCTATAGATGACTAGTGAATCCTCAATCATTCTAAGCTGATTGAGTGCCTTGATTGCTTTATGAAGATACGAAAGAGTTGATCCTTTGTTACGATCAACTAATCCAGATGTACAATATGTGATTGCGTCTCTTGCAATTTTAATTCCTTGAGATCCCCCAGTTGCTGCGGGGTTTCCTGTTGGATATGTTGCTTTAGGATTATAAAGGAAATATTCTTCTAATTGTGGGAAGTCATAATCCATGGGATTATTACTTCTAAGATTTACCAATTGATTATTTTTTCCATCATTTGGTTTCTTCTTTTGCTGCCTTACATAACGCATTTTCATTGCGTCAATGTAACGAAGTTCCTGAATACCTGCCTCAGGATTCTTTAGATCAATGATTTTATGATAGTAAATACGACCATCAATGTACCAATTCCTATAAATTTCATGTGCCTTCTTGTCAAAATCAAGAAGATCTAGAAGGTATTTAAACTCTTTACGAATTATATTTTTGATACCATCACTAGCATTGAGATTTGAAAGTTCAATCTCAACAGGACTATCATTAGAGTCAGAAACAATTGCTTCATTCACAATATCTTCAATAGCACTATCCGCTTCAGGATGAAGTGACATCTCACGATATCTTTTAATGAGATCAAACTCAGTGCGGTATACACCTTCAATATCAACATAAGAACCAAAAAAACCACTACTCATATAGTGGTCATTCCCGTCCTCATTGTTAGGAGGAACGGGACTGACGGCACTTGGAGATAGTGGTTCTGTGTCCTCAATAGAGAACCCAAATAACTTAGACATTATTATAAACTAACTTAAGTCTGATCTATTTATGGATCAGTCAGCAGTGTTATCTGGGGACCAGTATTGGACTTGGAATTCAACTGTGAATTCTTCAATGGTGTCAGATGTGTCGTAAGACAGGTCAATAGCAGCAACGTTCGTTGGGAAAATTCCGTAGAACTTATACTTCTTAGCAGTTTCAAGACCATCACCACTTCTAGCATCAGTTGCAGAAGTAAGTCTCTTGAACTGCTTGACCACTGCATCAACTTGATAATCTGCTGGGTTGAGCAGACCAGATCCATCAGCATATTGTGCAATCTCTTGCATCCAACGCTCCATTGCAGTACGGATAACGAAGTCGTTATCGTTGATGACTGTAACGGTCCAGGTATCAAAGGTTCTGTCACCAGCAACCTTGAAGATTCTTCCTCTGAACGGAACATCAATTGATGCTACGTTTGATGCAGGCAACTGAGCTGCCTTACAGAGAACAGAAAAACTATCTGAATCGTATCCAGTATCACCTGATCCAGGGAAAGACGTTAAGTCTACCTGGAATAGATTGGGGCGAGCACCGCCCCCAATCAGAGTAGATTTGATTTTCTCGATAGAGTGTGGCATTTGTTAATCCTCCTTTTGTTATTTAGATAATGCTATCAAACTCTGCCAACTACTTCTTCAAAGCTAACACCAGTGCGGGTAGCAACGAAGGTAAGTGTTACGTAGTTAATCGACTTAGCAGGCTTCAGGAAGATGTCTGCCCTAAACTCATTGTTATCGATGATGTCAGGAGTGTTGTTCGTGCTATCACAAACAACCATGTATCCATAAAGTCCTCTCTTCGCTTGGATGTCACGGAGATAAGGTTCAACGATGTTCTTGAAGTTAGCTCTGGTTAACTCATCGTTGAGTTCAAAGAGTTGAGCTTGTGCTGCTCTTTCCAGTGCTTGTTCAATGGTGAGGAACAAACGACGGACGTTGATTCTGTCGAATGCGGAAGCATATCCGAGTGCGGTCTTATCACCGAAGAGGAGTGTTCCGATGCCAGGTGTGGTGACAAAGGAGTTAACTCTTGCAGGATAGAGACGATCTCTTTGTGCTTTGTTGGGGTTGTATGCCAGTTTAACAGCATTGTTAATAACACCACGTTGCTGTCCAGCAGGTGAGAACCAAGGATATGCAACAATTGCTGTGCGAGTCATGAGACCAGCAACGTCAGCATTTGTTGGAACATAACGGAACTCGTTATTGAATCTGTCGTAGGTGTACTTATATCCACTATCAAATGTCGCATAAGACGAAGAGGACAGTGAACTAAAGTAGTTGATCAGATTTTCTGTCTGAGTATTGGTGTTGGTAATGTTAACAACATTTCCTCTGTGAGCACCAACCGTTGCCATACAATCCTTTCTATCGTTAGCAATAGAGATCAGATAGTTTGCTTTTGCCTGTGATTCTGCTTCAGTTGCACAACCAGGACCCATGATCAGATAATCAACTTCAATTTCATCTTTGTTAGAGAAGAGTCCGTATGAAGTGATCAGGTTGGAAAGTTCTGCCTTCATTCCACCAGTTGAGGAGTAATCAACTCCACCACCGAAGGTGTAAGTTACAGCACCGAGACCAGCAAATGTAACATCCTGAGCAGGTTGTCCCCAGAGTCCATCTGCAGTTGTGATCTGAGTGAAATCAGTTGAGAATCCAGTTGCTCTTGGAGTAGTACCAAATTCTGCATCATGTTGCTGGGAAGGATTATAACCAGCATAGATGTTGTCTGAGAAGTCTGCAAGATAATCCTTGTAGAAGATTCTCTGAGGTGCATTTACATTAGAGATCGCATCTCCTGCCTTGGACAGGTTAACGTGCTTCTCAAGAATGTTGCCCTTAATTCCAGTGACTGATCCTGCGTCATCAACAACGACAACGTGAATACCATCGTTCTTACCGTTTCTATCGGTTACATAAACGTTGGAAACTGGTCTTGGTGCAACTGCTTTCCAGAAAGTAGTTGCGTTGGTCAGACCCAGAGTTTGTTGCTCATACCAGTCAATTGCACTTGTTGGAGTATAAGTTGCAGTCAGAGTTCCTGTGCTATTAACACCAGCATTGTTGACAAAGTGAAGAACTTGAGCTGTTCCGAATGCTCTTGAGGTAGAACCCTCTTGATAGGTAACAGCAGTTTCTGTAGATCCACCACCAACGGTTTCAACACGAGAAACAACCTTAATATCAACTGTGCTACTGCCGCCAGTTACATCCGTTGCCATTCCAACAACGATACCTTTCAGGAATCCACTAAATCCACTGGTAGTTCCAGCTCCAGGAATAACTGCATTATCGAGTGTTGCGGTTACACCGAATCCGATTGTTGCACCAGCATCAGCAAGACCAGTTGTTGCAATACCAACTCTTTGATCAGCAAAGTCGTCGATTGTGCAAATCTTCAGTCCGTTGCCCCAGGTTCCAGGGTTCTTAGCAGCATATGTAAAGCTATTGTCTGAAGTATGGAAACCAACGTAATCATCGTAGTTGGTAATCTTCAGTGAAGTTGTTGAACCAATTCCAACACCTGCGTTAGCATTGTTCAAGTTGGTGTCGTCTGTTCTAACAACCTTCAGAACTCCTCCATAAGAAAGGAAGGATGATGCACTCATCCAGTATTCGTATTGTGAGTCAGTTGAAAGAGGCTTACCAAAGGTATTGATAAGTTCTTGTTCTGTAGAAATGTCAATTGGATCGTCAATTGGTCCGATCTTGAATGGTCCAGCGATCGCACCAATATTGTCTAGTACATTATCAGCTCTTCCTACTGTTAAATCAACCTCCCTGACTAATACGCCTGGAGATAATTGAGGAGTCGCCATGTTTTTGTTCTCCGAGTCTCAGTTTATCTAAGAATATTTATTAAAAAGTAACTTTTCATAGGGGAAACATGACGTGAACTACCAATCTGGATAACCCCAGTCTACAAAAGGATCTTTTTGTCTTTTTTTCTCTACCATTCGTTTAATCGTGCAGTCTTTACATTCATAAGAATATGAGGATGCAACTGGTCCTCGGTCTTTTCGAGTTCTATAAAAACCCTCAAGTAAATTTTTTACTTCACCACAAACTCTACATTTTCTATCTTGAAGTAGAAGGTGGCCAAGTTTAATTTGACCATCTAAATCCATTATCTATACTCCCACATATAAGACCTATCCCCATATTCTGCTGTTGTCCATCTATCTCCATCACTATCAACAAAACTATCTTCATCAAGTCCATCATTTAAAAATCCGAATGGTGCCATGTCCTGTTCAATTTGATTTTTCTGTTCTTCATATAACCTCTTTCTTACGTCCTGATCAGTCAGTTCCTTGAAGTAATCCATTTGGACTAACCAGGCATAGATAACCAGACACATTGCTAAGTCATCATTACATCCTTCTTCTGCCTCAAACGAGTTATGCTTTGAGATAAAGGTTGTCAGTTCAGAGATAATCTCATAGTCATTGAAGATAAGTTTATCTTCTTCAATCAATGTCTTGAGATTGAGTGACCCAACCTTCTTGACAGTCTTTGACATCTTGACACCAAGTTGCGTCTTCTTACCAGAGAAACCCTGTCCTACAATCTGACCTGCTCTACCTCTCATAGAACACATCAACAGATTTTGGTATTCAAGATCATACTGGAGAATACTTGCAACTTGATCTCCAATATCATTGACTTCACATAGAATAAAGGCACTATTGTAGTTTCTTGCTACTTCAAAGATTATATTAGGGAACAACATTGGTTTAATATCATTGTTCCTATATTTTGCAACAACTCTGTGAGGGAATTCTGTGATATCTACACAAACAAATGCTGAGTAATCTTCTCCTACTCCTCTAGCAACGTCAACCGTCATTACATAGTCGTGGTTCTCTTTTGGAGGTTCATAAACATCCAACCCTGCACTTCTCTGCAATGGATTATCATAAACCATCGTCCTTAATTTACTAGGAGCAATCAATGTATCAACAGATCCTAGGAATTCACATTCAAACTCAACCTTGAATTGTTGTTCTGAAGTGTTTGCAATTGTAGTCTCTTTCCAAACCTCATCTCTTCCTGGAACTTCTGACCAGTGAACATCAGTTGGAATATATTCATTCTTTCCTTTCTCCGCATCATGCCACATGCGGTAGAAGTGATTCATACCATGTGGGGTAGATACAATAATTACTTTGGTGTTTTTACCAGAAGTAATAGTAGGATAAACAGAGGCAAAGAACGAGTCTGCAACATGGTTTGGAACGAAGGCGAATTCGTCGAGGAAGAGAATGTTAAACGACATGCCTCGGACAGCACTTGCAGACGTAGAAGCTGCCAATATCTTACTGCCATTTTCTAACTCCAGAGATCCCTTGTTCCATGCTATTATACCCTGCTGCATCCACTTAGGTAAATTCTCGTATGCAGTCTGTAACCTTCCAAGAAGTTCTCTTGCGGTTGCTGCTTTGTTTGCCAGAATACCAATGTTTACACTGTCATTGAATACAGCATAATGCAAAAGGTAAGATACGACTGTAGTGGATTTACCAGTCTGTCGTGGCATTTTACAGATGTTAAATCTGTTATCATGGAAGTTGTTGATTAACTTCTCTTGAAAATGATATGGATGAAACTGCGTAAGACCCTCATCAAGAGAAACAATCTTGATATAATTATTGGCAAAGTAAACAGGATCTTCCTTACATTTCATAAACTCAAGAATTTGTTCTTGAGTAAACTCAATGGCAGTATTTGCTTTTTTTAGATTTGGATTGCCAAGGTATACATTATCAGGCATAAGTTATCAACAGTTCCAGGCTCTTAGTGATTTATTGATTCTGCTATCAGGATCATTTGCTGTTTTTGAAGAGGTAAGTTTCTTTTTCATTCCCTTCATTCTAGCGCAGAACGATGCTCTACGGGGATTTCCAACCTTCTTGCTTGGTGCCTTAAGGTCAGATCCTGGATTTTCCTTTTCATAAGACTTGCGTCCTTTTTCGTTGAGACCCCCTTCTTTGTTTTTTCCTGACTTTTTCGTCCATGCTGCGCCTTCGGCATGGAGGACTGGTTGTCCAGGTTCATACTCGGATACGTTGAAAGTTAATAGTTTCGCACCGGGATAAACTTTATCGATCTGATCTTGAACATCAGATCTAGTTGGTAATGATACTTGAGGGAAGAACATCTTCAGCATAATGGACTGACTTCTAAATCTGAAGATTACATTTACCAAGTTACCAGTTTTTGCTGGCATTCTAACTGCTTCTTCGACAGATTTAGCACCTTTTGAATTGAGTGTAGCAGGACACTCTTTTACTCCATGTACTGGACACTCTTCACCTTCATGTGTGTGAACACATCCTTTCTTTTCATCAATTTGTTCAACTTCTTCTTTCTTGACACAGTTTGGATATCTCTTTCCAAACATAGTCTTCATACCTTTCTTTTCATAACCTTTCCAACATTTCTCATCAAGCATGTCACTACCAAGACCCTTTGTTGCTTTCAGGGGTTCTGGTGTGACTAAATCGATGGTTTCATAGTCGGTAGGAGTAAAACTATCTCTCCAGTTTTCAAATTCTTCTTTCTTGGTTTTATTTCCCCAATTCTTCGCACCAACTTTTCTGCACTTGACCAGTGCTCCCGATGCATATGCACTTGGCCAAACTGAATAACGTGATTTGACTTTATGGTAGCAAGCATCTTTCTCGCCTTCCTCAATGTCAATTTGATCACCAACTTCTACGTTGTTTTCTGCGAACCATCCGCGATTTACTTCTAAAGCACACAGCACTTCTCCTTCAGAATATACTGGACTTTCTTCAAATGGTTCTAATTTTTTAATGCTTTCGATAATTCCATCCTCTCTGATGAAAGCAATATCAAGAGGAATTTTTGTCTCTCTCATATGGAAAGACTGCTCTGCAACTTCATCAAAAATGAAAAGCATACCACTATTTGTATCCAGACTTTCACGGAACATAAGTCCCAGATTGAAGTCTCTAATCTCTGTAGGGATTTCAATTTGAAGTGGTAAGGTTGTGAAATCTTCTTTCATACCTTTTGCCTTTCTTTCATTGTCGATGTTGTGATCAGCACCAGTTTTAATGCGTTGCTTAAGTGTGGAGACTCCATACTTATCTTGCTTATGACGGATCATACGTTTAGATCTATCAAATTTATCAAGACCTTGCTTATCATACTTAGGTGCTTTTTCAGAAATTGTCTCTTCAGTCTTCACGTTGATTGCCTTCCCTTTTCTGTTTGGATTTGGATCTTTTGCATTCTTGCGACGGAATGCTGCTTCCTCTTCATCTTTAGAAAGATTTCTCTTCATTTTTGAAGAACCACACTTGGGTTTTGTGGTTTGTCCTGGTTGTTTTGCACAGGGTTTTCCTGCGTATTTACCACCCAGTTGAACCCAACCAGGCTTCCCATCAGAAGACTTACTCTTGCCAAACCAGTCACGCAGAGAAGAATCACCACTTTTCGACTCACTTACTCCTCCACCATTACCATTTCCGTTGCCATTACCATTTCCGTTACCATTTTTCTTGGTTTCGGTATTATCATCAATAGAGTGTCCATTTTCTTTACGGAGCATTCCAGCAGGTCCCACAACCTTAAATCCCTTAGGAATTGGTTTACACACTTTATCAGTGTAACAGTAATATTTCCCTGCGGGGCAACGTCCGTTCTTGGCCATTCAAAAGAGTAAATATTCCTTATTATTTATCATCCATCAAGTGCCACAGTAAGACCAAGAGACATGCCAGGTAGAGACTGCCAATTGGTTCCATCATAGAACTCCATTTTCTTAGTTGTGGTATTGAAAATTATTGCACCTTCATTGAATGTTCCTGCGTCTCTTTGTACTGTTGTGTAAATTGGTGGATAAAAAGCTGTAGATGCTTTTAGAGTAGCAGCAGTGATAATACCAGTAGTGTTGATAGAGACTGTTGTACCAATTCCAACAGATGCTTGTTTTCCTTCTCTATCACTGAATACAACTTCTCCAGAAGTATCTTGATGAATCCTGACTGTAGTTGCAGTACCAATGATTATCTCATCTATACCAGAAATCTTTTTGGCATTTGGATCAAGGGTAATTGATCCTTGACCAATGGTAAGAATGCCTGTAACTCTTGCGTCTCCCTCAACTAAAAGTGCAGTTGAACCAACACCAACATGCACGGTGCCAACACCGGTACTAATCGTAGAAACACCAACTACATTAATACCACCTGCTAAAACATCAACACCAGTTCTTGCAGTGACGATTCCAAGAGAATCGACATTCTTGACATCTTCATATGTAATGGTTCCACCAACGGTGATGTTACCATCAACGTACTGATCTCCACCAACATAAAGTGCAAAGTCAGATCTTGCAGTAGTGGCAACACCAACATTCTTAGTGGTATGAATACCAGCAGAAGTTGTTGCCCATGTTCCACCTGCACCAACCGATGAACTGCCGCCACTACCTAAAGCAGTGCTGGCAATACCAACCCACTTAGAACCATTATAAATGAGAAGTTTATTTGTACCTATTCCAGCGTCAAAGGTGACATCATCGAGGTCTTTGATGAATCCAGCACCACCGCCACCAATGGTAGCAATCTGTTGCTGAATTCTATTAATGAATAATCTGTAATGATTTTGAAGATCATCAAGTGTTGCAAACTTTTGATCTAAGGGTGTCAGTCCATCTGAAGAATTGTTTGTAGATGGATCTCCAGGTAAAGTTGGATTATCTTCGGTTAAAAGTTTCTTTTCATTTATCTCAGAGATAGTCTCCTCAAGATAATTAATTTTTTCGACTAACTCTTTATTTTTTTCTTCTAACTTATCTAATTGAAGTCTTTCGAGAACTTCTTTTATTTCCTCTTGAATACTTTCAATATGCTCATTCTGTTTCTTGATATGTTTTTCGTTAGTAACAAGATCTACTTCAAGACCTTGCATCTGCTCAGAAATTTTATCTCTGAACTTAACTACTTCAGTTTTTAAACTAGCATGATAATTTTCGTTAGATGTTACTAAAACATTTTGAATTTCTCTAAGATCTTCAGTAACAGTCTCTTCTAGAAAATTAAATCTCTTATGATACTTTTCAATATCTTGAGAATAACTTTCTAACTTTTCATTTTCACTAACTTCTCTTTTCTTGAAGTCTTTATACAGAGACTGATACTTTTTAGATATAGAATCTATCTCTTCCTTATATGCGTCAGTTACATCTTTAAGTTCCTGTATCTTCTCAGAAGTTTTTTCTGGAATACCTTCAGAAATAGATTTAACTTTTTCTGACAATAAATTTACTTTAGAAAGAACTTCTTCTTCTAAATCTTTTACTTCTTGTTCTGATTTAAGTTTAGTTTCAATTAAAAGATTACTATACTTTGGTATTTCTGTTTCAGTGAACAGTTTTACCTTTGCATTAAGATCTTCAATATTCTGTCTATATTCATTAATTACTTCATTAACTTTTTCTTCTGTTCTTACTTCTGTTTCTGCAAAAAGTTTTTTATATTTTGGAAGTTCTTTTTCTACTAATTCATTTACATTTTTATTAACATCTCTAGCAGTTTCTTTAAACTCTGCTCTCACTATGTTGATAGTATTTTCGTTTACACTTTCAACAGTCTCTAGAGCAGTAGTAACTTCTTTACTTACGTCTTCTTTGATAGAGTCTAAGTTTTCTTTTACTTGCCCTCTAAAAACATTAAGTCTACCATCAGATCTAACTTCTGATTCTGAAACTAATTTTTTATATTCTGGTACATCTACATTGAGAAAACTACCAACAGAGTTGGAAAGATTTACAAAGTCCTCTCTAATTTTATCAACTGTTTTGCCGTTGATAGATGATATCTTAGATTCAATATTAGATATTGAATCTTCTACAAAAAGAAGTTGTGCCATCATGGCACTGTCTAAATCTTCTTTTTTGATTAAATTTTTTATCTCCTCTTTTATCCCACTGACTTCACCAGAGACACTTTCTACCTTTTCTAAATTATTTTTAAAACTATCAAAAGTAGAAGTAAAATCAGATAAGGATTGAATATGATTTAAGTTAGACTTAAAGACATCAAATGCTTCAGATACTTGCTCTATTTTTTCTGGACGTGCAGAATCATAACTCTCCTTTATCTCATCCAAGGGAGTTTTCTTATTATCAAAAAAATCTGAAGGCTTCTTTAGTGCCACGTTTAATATATCTCCTCTATTTTACTATTTATTGTCCTCTTTTAATCCATCTTTCAGCATCTTTGCCAAATCTGCTGTTGACCCGACAAATAATGCGTTATTAACAGTTGATGGACCTTTGATCTTTTCCTCTGCTTCAACATCTTTAAGTTTCTTTTGCAGATCTAATAATTTATCAGTTGCATCAGCAACGTTTTTAATTAGTTGACCAGCAACTTCATATGCTCTTGGCATTTCACTTTCTTGAGCAAGTTCAAGAACACCATTTAAAGCTTCTTGTCCTTTTTCAATGATTGAATAAAGATTGCCTCTAGTATACTCATAATCTTTTTTGATGTCATCAACACCATCCTTTATCTTTTCCACTTTATTTTCAACTACTTCTGGTTTAATTACTTCCCCAGAAGTATTGAAGGTATCGTTAAGTTCATCAAAATTTTTTGTCATAACGGTCATCAGAACCCACCACTAAATCCGAAGTCATCTCCAGTTTCAATCAATGCAGTATCTGCAGAGTCGATGATGAAGATTTCTTCTCCAGTTAAGTGATCGG
>Ga0209348_1001610_pt1 | contig 10906 bp, 12 predicted proteins | sample ETNvirenome_2_30_FD_184065 | JGI IMG/M metagenome (GOLD analysis project Ga0209348, IMG submission 184065) | Marine viral communities from the Pacific Ocean - ETNP_2_30 (SPAdes) (version 2) | ecosystem: Environmental > Aquatic > Marine > Oceanic | place: Pacific Ocean | collected 2013-06-22 | reverse complement strand
ATAGCGCCTAGTCCTGCGGCAAACGGGGCACTTGCCAGTATCTTAGGGGAACCTTTCTTTTTGGGGTCAAACTTAGCGTTTACTGAGCGAATATCGGAAGGCTCAAAAACGGCTAACGTGGTGAACGGTTGATCTGCGCCAGAGCTTTCTTTCAAGAACATCGAATCAAAGCCCTTGCTCTTCAGGAAATCTACTACCTGTTTATTCTCATACAGCAAATAATTGCCATCCTTCATAGCATCTTTGAAGGTGGCAAAGCCACTGCCGAATGGTGCTTCTAAGTATTCTTTACCGTACAATTCTTCTAAGACATCAACGTCCTTGCTTGGAACAAATGGCTTTTTAGCCCTAGTGACAACGGGGTAAATGGCGCTATCGGCCTCTCGCTCTTCACGAAGAAGCTGCATTCTTTTAGGGTCATATACTTCTCGGTAATACCGGCCGGCTTGATCGTCTGGAAGCGATTCCATTATCTCATCTGCTTCTTTCCTGAGCTGCTTTATCTCTGCCTTTACGCCTTCAATCGCACCAGTACCGCCCTGCCTTTCCTGAAACCTGCCTTTGCCAAGCCAGTTGTTTGCGAACTCTTTGCTTGGGGTCAGGAAAACAAGCCCGTCATCATAACCGGGTACAAACTCATCGATGTCTTGCTTGCTGGCGTGGTACATGACGTTATCGAGGTCAAAGCCCTGCTCTTTGGCTTGTTCGCGCCTTTTTTCGGCATCGTCGGATTTGCCAGACAACAGTTTCTTCCTAACCCCGCCGCCTCCGACAAAGTTTTGCACCGACCCAAAAATATCGATGTCGTTGATGTCTATGGCCCCACCCTCCGCCTTGAGCAACTCAGGCGAATCCAGATCCTCGAACTGAGCGTTCACTGAGCGGATGTTTTTGGGGTCGAAAACCACGACCTCTTCGCCAACTTTGAAGCCTGAAAAGCCGTCTTCTGCCAACATATCTTGAACTTTTTGCTTTTGAAGCCGGTTTTTTTCCTGCTGTGCATCGTATGTCGCGCCAAATTTACCCTCAAAGGCGGCATCGATTGCATCGAATTCTTCTTTCAGCAAGTCTGGAACTTTATCCAGCGCATCAAAGTATTCTTTCTTGGTCGCTAATTTGCCGCGCACAAATAACGGCAGAACCCGAGCACCCGTACCAAAATCACCCTTTGGCCCGTAAGCAAGGGTTTCTCCTTTTTGATGACGAATGTATCTCTCAGCGTAAGAAGGTTCGTCAGCCATATAAACGCCCGGCCCCAACTTTCCTCGCTTCGAAGGTTTGAGTTCTGCAAAATCAGCATACGACGGGTGCGGAGCGTCATCATCGAACACTTCTGTGGCGTGGTAATACACCTTATCGGTGTCAAAACCAGCCTTTTTAGCCTTCTCAAGACGGTCTGTGCCCTTCAACATGCCTCGAATCGCTCTCGCAGCGCCTCCAACGATTGGAATCACCCCCACACCCTGAAGCGCCGCTGACCCATAGTTACCTTCGCGCAAATTTTCCATCAAACTGGGCGATCTTGGCCCTTCCATAACCATCTCAGCAGTAGAAACACCCGCTGCGGGGAACTCAGGGTACTCGCCAGTGATGTCAACGATGCCCAAAGGGTCGGCAAAAGCCGCTCCGATGTTCGTAAGCTGCGCTGGAGTAAGCTCTGGAAGCTCAGGTTCAGGCGTTCTGCCCATCATCGTGCTGACAGAGCCGCCGAGGTTGTAGCCAAAGATGTCAACCTCACCGCCGTCAGCGAATCTTTTCTCAAATCTAGCCCTAATTTCAGGGTCACCCATCGTTGAAACACGCGCTGACACCTCAGCAGACGAATCTTTGCCTAAAAGATTGGGAAAACGCTTCTGAGCACCCAAACTGTACTGGGTTTCACCCTCGTCTGGCCGATAAGCCATCACATCAACGCTCGAATCACGGCCCAAAGCACCCTCAAACCGCTTAGATGCCATGTAATCGTCGCCCATCCGCCGTATATTCACTGGCAAATTCAACTGAGAAACAATTTGGTTGAAAACTAACTTGTCATTTGGGTCTTGGGAGTCAGCAAGCGCAACAACTTGAGCTATTGCGGCTCCAGTGACCCCTTCCATACCACTCAGAGCCTGCACAACCTGATTTTTGACCATATCTTTGGCATTCTGCTCAAGCGGTTCGATGTATCGACCTCGAACCATTTGCTCAAGACGGTCTAAATCACGATCACGGGTTGAGCCAATAGCAGGCGCTGCGCCAAATAGGTCGATGTTTTCTACAACTCCACCATCAGCCATACCTCGCAAACTTGGCTTGTGAACAAAATCCCCAACTTTTTGAGGTTTCCCATCAATAGTTTGCAACCTTTCGACTTTCGTATTTGGCGGAATGGTGTTTGGGTCTAGCTGATACTCGAAGTATTTATGCTTAGCATTCCCCTTGAATATCTGTCCACCATCAAGTGAATAATACTCGTCGCCCTCTTGATGAATTCTTGAGTCAATCTTCGGCCCTAGAGAATCGCCCGGCCTCTTTAATGTTCGCTCTGGCTTCATAACATACGTCAAATCTGCGCCCTGACCCTTATCAGCTTGATACCTGCGAGCTAAATCAGCGTAAGCGTCCGCTTCTGAGAGGTTGGGGTTTAGATTGTAAGGCTCAATGGCCTCTTGACCCGTATAACCCCCTTGACGTTGATCGTAAACCCTACCCAAGACCTTTCCTTGAGAATCAAAAGAGTCTTTAACAGCCCTGCTGCCATATTTTTTGGCGATGTCACCAACAACAGGAATCAAACCAACGCCTGCAAGCGCAGCAAGTATCGCTGGCGCAGCGGCCTCTCCATATTTCCCAGAAATTAACTGCCTTACCGCGTCTCTTCCATATTTTGCTGCCGTTGCGACATCTGCGGCGAGACCCGCTGGGGTAAAGCCAGCCGCTATCTGCGCTGGCAATGGCATATCCTCATAAGCCTCGACGCCCCTGTCTAAAGCGTCAGGCTCAAAGATGTCGATATCGTCCATGCCAGCCATTACGCAGCCTCTCGTTGGCCGTCAAAGCTCTCTTTCAACAGATCGAACCACTCGTCAAGAGTGATAACCGCTGTCCGAGAGTTATCTCGCGCCATATTTTCGTTAATCGCGTAAAGCGGCAGGCATACCCTGATCGCTTTGTTGTTGAACTTGTATATCAAAACGGGAGTGTTGTCGCCACAAGCCGCACAGACCTGCTCCCACCAAGCTGGCGCATACCACCAGCCCGACTTATACGCCTTACACTCAATCGAGTGACGTGGAATCTGGATGTCACACAAGTCAGCGGTTTGGTATTGGTCGAGGTTACGCTTGCAGGTAAAGCCAAGGGCGTGTTCGTCGGCAAACGCATTGATGCGCTTGACGATATCGCGCTCAAATGTCGCGCCCTTGTTTCTTGAATCTGCCATCGGGCGAGTTTAGGCGAAAAAAAAATAGAAATAAAATTTTTGCAGGGTTACCTTTACCCTGATTTCACGATCAAACCCTGCTCATCCGCGCCTGAGTTTTTGTTCATCCCGCAAAAATAGGGTGGGCAGGGTTCCTGTCTTTCCCCATACACATTTTTGAATACTGAGTGCGCCAAACCTTGCTATAGCTATCGCGCTCGCGGCGCTCGCCATATAGGGGTGTGCGGGGGTCGCGCCATAGATCGATCTCTCAGGCTTTTTCCGACCCGATAGGGTTCCTACTGCCGCGCACGGGATCGCCTGAGAGGGCGCTGTGGGCCGTCAGGTGCGCGATAAACCAGTCGAGGGTGGGGGCTGGCGCAGCCCGTATCGGCCCTGCTCAGAGCCACGCAGTTTCGGTGCAACCAGAACGCCGCTTGCGCGGCGCGTAACGCATTGATTTTATTAGGATTTCCCCCAATTTAACATAAAATCGGCATTTTTTTGAAATTTTGAGGGGCTGGGCGGGAGGCGGGGCCAGAACGAAGTTCATTTAGCCAATGCGTCAAGCCGACAAGGTTAATGGTCTTTGTCGCTCACTTCCCTCTCTACACCGAGCAGTTCGTTCAGTCGGTGTTTGATATCTTCCTTCGTCATCTTCTGCAAATCAGCGTTGATGTTCAGGTTCTGGCTGCGATGGATCGTCAGCCCAGCGAGCTGGTTTAACTCTTTAACCGCACTCACAGCAGCGTTGTACGCTCCACTCTCGAAAGCCGTCTCTGCGATGTTCCACAACATCGCTCCCGTCTTCTGCGGTGTAATCGCATACTTCTCTCGCAGCTCATCCTGCTTCACTCGAACCGCTCGCGTGACCTTCGGAAAATCATTTCCGTTGAGCATCTTCGTCGCAGCGGCGGCAGGGAATGAGAACCCAGCTCTACGCGCTGCTTCTGTTTGTCCACACGCGCCTTCCGTGTAGTGCCACACGAAAGCCGCTTGCATATCTGTTATTCCTGCCTCGTCATCCGCAACGAAAGAGTGTGGCGTCTCTACCAGTTGCTTGCGTTCTTTTCTCGGCCTGCCTCTTTTCGGCTTCTCATCAGCCATCCGCTTTCCTTTAGTTTGTTGAACAACCTCCGCGCCTCTTCCTCTGGAAGAGGCGCTTGCCCTACGCCGTCGCGTTCATCTGCGTTCATCAGTGACCACGCTCTAAAGTTCGTATCCTCGCTCTCGCTATCGTCATACTTGAATCGATCCATTTCTCACTCCCTTCTCGGACAGGGTACGAGGGTCAGGGTACAGCGCCTCAAACTTTTTGAAAAACTTATACCCGTATTCCTTCGTGTATATAGGCTATATACTATTATTATTATTATTATTAAATAGTAGTACCCTACCCTACCCTGTTAATAAAGACAGACAAATCAATAACTTACATCGACAATACGCAGGGTACCTTTCAGGGTACCCTCAAAAATCCTGTGACCAAGCGCCACTAAACTTATCAGCATTACCGACCTCGACCTTCGTGTAGTCCAAGTCGTACACTTTTTTACCGTTACTCTTGCGTGGTTCTAACCCGTGTGCCGCGAGTACCCTGCTTGCATCTTTGATGTCTGGCATCCTCGGCTGACTGATCCCAAGGTCTCTGAGCAGCTTTGTCATCTGCACAGGCTTGGTCTGGGTGCTTTGAAAATGGACGTGCTCGAGGATGAGGTCTTCGACGCTAGACTGGGTGCGATAGTATTCGTTGGAGTCTTGCAGCATCTCTCGTTGCTCGTAGTTCAAATACCAGTCGGTGTTTGGGTACAGTGTCTCTTTGACCTCGGCCCAGAGCTGCTGCATGTCTATTCCGTGGTTTACGTTGATGGCTGTTACTGGAACCACCCAGAAGCGTCGGTTGCCGCTGGTATCGGTCAAAAACTCACGGGCATTGACGGAGGCGTAGAAGGCTGTGCGGCGCTGGTAGGTTGTACTGGCGCGGTCATAGGGTAGGCGCAGCTCGTCGTTCTTCTTGGTGACAAACGCTTTGAGCTGGTCGATGTCGCTCTTTTTGAACGTGCTCTCGATCTCGCCTAACTCCACAATCCAATGGCTCACTGCCTGCTTCACGCTGTCCTTGTCGCTGGGGTTGAGCGTAGCGCCCTCCAACAGCCAGCCGTTCTCGTAGTCGCACAAACGCTTGAACCATAGGGTCTTGCCCAGTCCCTGCGCCCCTTGGAACACCAGTATGCCCTCCAGTGCCACGCCATTCGGCTCACACGCCGCTGCTACGCAAGAAACCAACCACTTAGTCATCAGCATCTCTTTTAGCGGTTCGTTGCTGCTGGTGATGGTTGCCAGAAAATCTTGCAACCTGCTCCTGCCATCCCACGGCCTGCTCTCCATCCACTCTTTTACTGGGTTGTACTCCCGCGCCAAAAGCTTGAGATAGTCGCGCACCTTCATGTGCGGCACACCAATCTGGATGCAGCGATCCTCGATCTCAATCAGCGCACTTTCATCCTTCATGTCAGCGATGAATTGCGTGTGCGGAATGATGATCTCCATGTTCTTCTTGATGACGTTGTAGCGCACGTCAATTTGGTTGACCGTGAGTACGCCGCGCACGTTGTCCTTCGTGTTTAGCAGCCGCCCCTTCTCCGTTTTGTTCCAGTCATATTCGACTGGCACCTCCACATTGTTCAGCTCAGGCATCAACTCGCCCTCAATGGCGTGGTCGTTGTAGTCGCCCTTGCTCTGCGGCATCAACACCTCGGCTTGAGCACCGATACGCTGCACCACCTGCGCCGCTTTGATCGCCTCTTGCTCACCCGTCTTTGAGTCATCGAAGTCTGCGATGAAGACGTGCTTGGCTTGTGGGAAGTAACCGCTGATCGTCTCAGCGACTGGGGATAGGTTGAAAGCATCGAAACAAACCACGACTGGCTGGCCCAGATCAGCGAAGTAACTGGCCCCTGTTGCGTAGCCCTCGACGTAGTTAATGGTGTGCGCTTCGCGCATCGAGTTGGGATCGATGACAAAAAACGAACCCTTCTTCTTCGTACCGGGCAAGAACTTCTTGCCGCCTGCATCATCAATGTACTGGAGTCCTGCGATCTTCAGCTTGGCATCGAGCACTGGTATGACCAATCTGTCGCCATCCTGCCGTAAACCGTGGTTGGTCACGCCCTTGCGCTCTAAATATGGGTTATCGTCTGTGGCTTCTGGGTAGCTGTCCCACAGCTCTTTGGCTCGCTTAGCCGCCTGTGCCTGCCTTTCTTCTCTATCTTTCGCTGCCTGCTCGCTGAGCTGTTTGATCTGCTCCTTTTGCTCTGGCGTCATCTGGTGACGCTCCGAGTTTTCAGGCTTCCATTTCGCTATCGGCTCGTCGTTACTGATTGTGCGATCACCGCACCGACCAAAGGGTACGTCTTGATCAAGCCAGACCTGATACCAACCGACCAGCTTCTGCCTACCGCCTACATCCATGTAAGCCCTGCCAATGTCACCACCAACGACCAAACCCTTCTGCGGGTCTGGGGTCATCCCGTTCTCGGCCAAGAAAGACTCGAAGTCTGCGCGTATGTCTCCGCTCAGCGGTCTACTGAAATCTTTGCTGCTACCGTCGGTTATTTTCAATCCCATGTAATTTTTCCTTGCATCACGTTTTCCAAGATGTGCATAATAGTACACCTTTTTGCAATTACACAAGGAAAACGCGATGGGAATCATAGCATCAGGTGGCGGTGGTGGAGACTTCGAGCAAGTACCCACCGGAACTCACAACGCAATTTGCTACAAGCTGGTTGACGCTGGCACAACAATGAACGAATACCAAGGCGAAGTGAACAAGCGTCACAACGTATTCATCTTTTGGGAGCTGCCAGAACTTAGAATGGACGATGATCGGCCCATGTCGATCAATTGCCAGTACACGCTGTCGCTTAACGAAAGAGCCAAGCTGCGTCAGCATTTGCAAGCATGGCGAAACAAGGCATTCACTGAAGAAGAGCTGAAGTCGTTTGACCTTACCAAGATCTTGGGTACGACCTGCAAGGTCGATGTTGGCTTAACCAGCGGCGGTAACGCTAAGGTAGTCGGTGTCTTTTGCGCTGACGGTGGTGCCAAGAAAGCCGCAACGGTAAATGAGCAGGTGGTCTTCGACCTCGAAGATTATTGCAAAGAGTTTTCTGGTGAATCCAACGATGCAAGCAAGAAAGCCTGCGACATCTTCGAGGAGCTGCCTCGCTTCATGCAATGGCAGATCGGCGGTTGCGACGAGCCGGGCAAGGACAAAATCGACCCATGCTTCGAGCTACAAGCTGCGATGGCGAAGGGTGGCAAGAAGCCTGCACCAGTGGCTGAAGAGCCGGCGCAAGAAGAAGCGCCTGCCTTGGCAGACGATGATTTCGAAGACGATATACCGTTCTAAGGAGAGTTAGGGATGACTAAGCGAAAGCATAACCGCAAAGCGGTGAAAGGCGCGATTGTGCGCGATTACTTGGATCAGCACGGCTTTACCAAGCCAGAGGTATTGGCGGCTGAGTGCTCTGTGAGCGAAAGCTATGCGGGGAAACAGTTGCGGATCTGGAAGCTCGAAACCAAGAACTGGGAAGCGCAGCCTCGAAATGTGGTGAAGAGCGCCGTTTCTGACGGCAGCACCGCTTCGTATTACGAGCTGCCAGCGCGAGCTTCTGAGCTGCAAGACCTGATCTCGCACAAAAACATGAACTCGCAGGTCGGTGAGATCTTTCGAGCGGCGTACCGCTACGGCGAATCATCACACTCTGATGAGCTGCGCGATGCGAAGAAGATCAAGTTCTACATCGATGCTGAGATCAAGCGTTTGGAGTCGCAATGATTCCGCGTAGATTGGTCGAATCGGCCAGACTACCCGTTTTTACTTTGTATGCCGTGATAGGGGCATTTTTCATCGGTTTATTGATAGGATTTGGCCTTGGCTAAGGGTTCCATCACGACCCTCCAACAGTGTTCCCGTCCACTGAGCCAAAGGCGGGATCTTTCAGGGCCGAGTGATTGAACACACTCTCCTGCACGTTCCCCAGCCCGTGTGCCCGAAGGCTGGGGCTTTTTTAAGGAGAACAAGATGGATTTCAAAGTAGGCATTTACGAAGACCTTGATTACCCCACTTACGACTCGATCCCTGCGTGGCGATCTCACGATCTTACATCGATAGCTAAGTGTCCTTTTACTTGGAAAAACCAAGTGTTCAACAACTCACCCGCGCTGCTTGAAGGCAGGGTGCAGCACACCGTTTTCTTGGAGCACCACAAGTTTTTTGATGAGTTCGCCATTGAGCCAGCGGTGGATAAGCGCACCAAGGTTGGCAAGGCTGAGTATGCTGAATGGCTAGAAGACTTGGGTGATCGCACTGCGTGTAAGCAGGATATGTACGACATCTGCATGGATCGGCGTGAGGTTGTTTCCGACTTCATCCCGAAGCCAGAGCACAAGGTAGAGTTGACTTTGTGCTGGGTCTGGAACGGCCAGCCGTGCAAAGGCAAGCTGGACTGGCACACTGGCACTGACATCTGGGATCTCAAGACCTGCCGTGACGCTTCACCCAAGGGCTTCAGGAGCGCAATCAACACGTTCCGATACCATCAGCAGGCTGCGTACTATTTGGCTGGCTGTCGAGCCGTTGGGCTGCCTACCGAGAAGTTTTATTTCTTGGCTCAGGAAAAGGCTCACCCGTACCCGTTTGGGGTCTACACGCTGTCAGATGAAGCCATAGCCTATGCCGATGCCCAGAACGAACAGGCGATGGCTGTCGGCATCAAGTGCCAAGAGCAAGACCTGTACCTGCCGTACAACCAAGAGGGGATCAAAGAGTTTGGCCTTACTGACCTTAACTGAGGAAGAGCAAGCGCAAGAGAAGCAGTGGGCTGAAGACATCAAGTATCACGCTGCTCGATGGTGCTGGAAGCGTAAAAGCCACTCCGCGCCAAACAACCCGCCACACCGCAGGGTGACGTGGGAGCAATGGTTTGAAAAGAAGTTTGGTGAGCCGCTCAATGTTTACGCTGAGCGGATGGCAGAACAGAAAAGGCAAAAGGGTTGACCGTGAGCTTTCTGTCCGAACTCAAGACTGAGCTGGAGGGAAAGGAGAGGATCAGTGAAGTGCAGGAGTTGCTGATGAATTACGCAACCTTGATGGTTGCGTATCCAGATGCTGGGGAAGATCAATCTAGCCAGTGGCTCGAAGCCCTGAATGCTTGCAGGGTCGAGCTACGGCGTAGGTTTAAGCGGCAGACGCCTCAAGGCTCTCTTCGATGAATTCTCTTACCCATATGGTGATAGCCCAGTATGTGAGCTGACTAGCGTAATCGTCGTAAGACTCTGGCGTTGCTCCCGTGTCGTGAAGCGTCTCCTCGGCTTCTGCCCGTAAGGTGCCATTAACAGCCGCGAGAAACTGATGGGCGCGGTAGTAATAGATTACCCACTCATGCTGATCCACCCACTCCCATGTCTTATCCATGAAATCCTCGATCTCGTTGCACTCGTCTTTGTGCTCTTCGATGATTTCGAGGGCGAGGGATTTGCACTCGTCGTAGCAATCCCGATATGTCAAAACTGAATCTGTCATCACGTTCTCCTTGTTAGGGCCGCTTATGCGGCCACCTCTCGGTTTTGTTTTTCTTGTCCTAGCCGGTTGCGAAGCACCATGCACTGACCAGCTTGTTTGATGAGGACTTTGCGTATTACGTGGCTAGTGGCTTTTTCTGCTGCTTGATCAAAACCATCCTCAGCGAACAATGCCAGTCTGATCATGACTTGGACTTGCTCGTCGGTCAGGTTGCTCAATTCCATTTCAGCAGTCGCGTTTCTCAGTTCCATGTCCGTTCTCCGTTGTTGATGGCCCCTATTATACTGATTACCGTGTCGTTGTATACACTTTTGTGCAAATAAATGTAAAAAAAGGCCGCTTATGCGGCCTCTGTTAGTGCTTCGATGATTCGGTTGTTGATGCTTTCGAGCAATCGGTGCTGCTTGTCGCTCAACAAGCCTCCGCTGCCCTTAATAACCGACCCAAGGTTCAGTCGCGCACGTTCCCACTGTTGCTCAAGCGGTGTGGTGTCAAAAACCTGCTGCACGGTGCCATCGTCTTTAACCACAATGCTTCTGACAACCTTGGCATTACTGTCGTGGTTCACTGCGTCCCTCACCCAGCGATCTACTTGACCAAGGTTGTTGAACACGTCCACAGCGATATCGCGTACCTTCAAACCGTCACCCATCTTGCGTGTCCAGTTTGCGGGTCGTTTGTCCTCCATGCCCTTGATAACTCTTTCGCTGTGCCGAATGGCAGCGATGTCGTTCAGAAGATTTTTGATTGTGTTTGCTGTGTTTTCCATCATCGTTCTCCGTTGTTGTTGGCACCTATTATACAGATTACCGTGTCGTTGTACACATTTATTTACAAATAAGTGCAATTATTTACAAATTTATGCCAGTTCGTTGTAGTTATCGATGAGTCGGCGCTTGTTGTAGAGCCAGAA
>Ga0209348_1001608_pt1 | contig 10912 bp, 12 predicted proteins | sample ETNvirenome_2_30_FD_184065 | JGI IMG/M metagenome (GOLD analysis project Ga0209348, IMG submission 184065) | Marine viral communities from the Pacific Ocean - ETNP_2_30 (SPAdes) (version 2) | ecosystem: Environmental > Aquatic > Marine > Oceanic | place: Pacific Ocean | collected 2013-06-22 | reverse complement strand
ACTTAGATATTAGAGGAAGATATGTAAATGCTGTAGGTGATTTCTCAAGGTTAATGTTCAGAAATAGCACTGACTCTGGTAATTCTAGTGCATCAATTCGAGCACAAAGAACTGGAGATAACTATGGAACCGAACTCTCATTTTTCACTCAAGCATCTGGTTTAGGATCTGGTGGAGATGGTTTAGAAAGACTTCGCATATCATCAACAGGTAATGTTTCAATAGGTAATAATGCAACTCCTGACACTTTATTACATTTACAGGGAGATACACCAAAATTAAGAATAGAGAGTACGAATACATTAGAAGCAAGTTTAGGAACTGAAGAAATTGGTCGTATTGAATTTGAAGGAACTAAGGGTTCTAATAGAAATGTTGCTGCAAGTTTACGAGTAAGACAAGATGGAACTTGGTCAACAGTAGATGATTGGTTTTCACCCACAGCGATTGAATTTTATACACAAGATCAAAGTGGAACTGAAATAACAACACCAAGACTTACTATCAATAGAGATGGTGAGGTTGGTATCAATATAGATGCTCCAGAAACCCTGTTTCATGTAGAAAATGATAATGCTCACGGTAGTACATACTGGTTGAATACTGATGCAGCAATATTAGTTGATAACAAAAACGCTTCAGGAAAAGCAGTTATTAAATTAGAACATGATGCTGCCCTTGTTTATGGTTCTGGTAGTTCCTCTTTCATAATTGCAGACAGAGAAAATCCAAGACTTCAAATCACATCAGGTGGTAATGTAAATATAGGTGGTGATTACACACAAACAACTTATACAATGAAAGTGACTGGATCATTCGCTGCAACAACCAAGTCATTCGTAATTGATCATCCAACAAAAGAAAATCATCAATTAAGATATGCATGTCTTGAAGGTCCTGAGAACTCAGTTTATGTAAGAGGTAAGACATCTGATTCAGTGATTGAACTTCCAGATTATTGGCAGGGTCTTGTGCATGATGATTCGATCACTGTGAACGTGACTCCAATTGGAAATCATAAAGTATGGGTCGAATCAATAAATAACAACAGCATTACAATCGGTTCTGATGGTTCTGAATATTTCTACACAGTGTTTGCAGAAAGAAAAGATGTTGATAAACTTGAAGTGGAGGTAGCAAAATAATGGGATTTCATATCGGACCAAGAGTATTAAGAGCAACTGGTGGTAGTATAGACCATAAGAATGGATATCGTATTCATCATTTTCCGCCAAAAATAAATGAGAGAGGATTATTATTCAATCTTGACTTTGGAGATAAAAGATGTGAACCAGGATATAACAATGGTTCAACTGATGTTTTTGGTGATTTAAGTGGAAACGGAAGAAATTTCACAAGATCGGGAGGATATCCTTATACATCATACGCTGGTGGAGCAAGACATTTTCACGGACCAGGATCAACTAATCACATATATCGCACTGATACTTCTTTATTTACAATCGGAACCAAATTTACAATTGAATTTAGTTTTCGCTTTGAAACTGCGGACACTCGACAGGGACTAGTATCATCTCATATGAGTTTAGGTGGTAGTAATCAAGATGCCATTGAACTTGAAATCGATTCAAGTAATAGATTAATGACTGGCTTTAGAAGAAATCCTGGTACAACATTTTCACAAGTTACAAGTGGTGGATTATCAACAAATACTTGGTATCATGCAGCAATGGTTGTTACAGGTGCTCAAATTTATCAATATCAGAATGGAAGTTTAATTGGAAGTGTTGGTCTTACAGCAAATAGTACAATAGCACTACCAACTGTGACACCAACTTTGGTTATTGGTCGATATGCATCTCATTATCTTCATGGACAAATGGGATATGTCAGAATGTATGATCGTTCACTATCTGCTGCAGAAGTTGAAAGGAACTATAAGGCGATGAAGATAAGGACTGAAACGTCAGCAGAATGGACAGATACATTCACTCCAACTTGTTCTGGAGAAAAAGGCAAAGTTGAATTATTGGTAGTTGGTTCAGGTGCAAATGGTGGTGCTGACGTTGGTGGTGGAGGAGGAGGTGCACAGGTTGTGCATAATCCATCATTTACAGTCACATCTGGAGTTGGTATTGCAGCTACAGTTGGAGGTATAAGGGTTGGTGATCAAAATTCAGGTTTTAATCAACACGGTGCAAACGGAAGATCAAGTGCATTCTCAACGGTAACCGCACTTGGTGGAAATGGTGGAAGTGGAAGAACAGGAACAAAATCAACTGCTGGTATGCATGGTGGTGGAGGTTCATATAGTTATAGTCCAGTGACTAATCCAGATGGTGGTGGAAATGCTGGCGGAGCAACTGGAGGTGCAGGTACTAATAGTTGTGGTTGCGGTGGTGGCGGTGGTGCTGGTGGTGTCGGAGAGGCAGGTGCCACTACAGTCAAAGCAGGAGACGGTGCACCTGGTGTAGTTTATGATATATCTGGAGAATCAGTAGCATATGGTGCTGGAGGTGGCGGTTGTTATTATGCCTCCGATGGATATCGTGGATATGGTGGAAGTGATGTAGGTGGAGATGGTGGTGAAAACTCTACAGCTTCTGGAGCAACAGGTAGTAACAATGGTAGACATGGAACAGGATCTGGTGGTGGAGGTTCACAATCAAATGGTATATATGGATATAATGGTGGTCATGGTGGTCATGGAACTGTGATTGTAAGATACCCTGCCGAAGAATATGTGATGGAAGTTTTAGTTGTCGCTGGAGGAGGTGGCGGTGGAAAATCTGGTGGTGCTGGAAGTGACCCTGCTGGTGGTGGCGGTGGTGGCGGTGGTGTCATCTTTAAATCAAACCATAAAGTCATATCTGGTAAAAACTATCCTGTAAACGTTGGTACTGGTGGAAATGGAGGTACTTCAACTAGTGCTCATTCACATAACCCTAATGGTGTTAATAGCGTTTTCGATGATATAACTGCAATCGGTGGCGGTGGCGGTGGTTATGCAAATGGCACTGGACTTAATGGTGGATCTGGTGGTGGAGGAGGTGGAAACACTGGACCAAAAGGATTTGGAACTCCTCAACAAGGAAATGATGGTGGAGTTGCTACCAATGGTGGCGGTGGTGGCGGTGGTGCTGGTGCTGCTGGAAGTGATAGCAGTGGTGCTACTGGTGGTAATGGTGGTGTTGGATTAGCATTTAGTATTTCTGGTTCGTCTACTACCTATGCAGGTGGCGGTGGTGGTGGTGGAAGATTATCTAATGGTGCAGGTTCTGGTGGTGCTGGTGGTGGTGGCAATGGTGGTGTTGGTGCTGGTGCTCCTCAAAATGGTGGAAGCAACACTGGTGGTGGAGGAGGAGGTGTCTCCACTTACGCACAAGCTGGTGCTGGTGGATCTGGTGTTGTTATAGTTGCATACAAAGGACCACAAAGAGCAGAAGGTGGAACTGTGAGTACAACTGCAAGACCAGGTTATACAACTCATACATTCACTGCACATGGTGAAGATACATTTATAGCATAATGAAAATAAATAAAAACACTAAGGTATAATTATGGCAAACTCAGATAAAGATATTCTTATAACCCCGAATCGAGGTGAATCGAATGATCCGAAGATAGAATTTACTGGTGCAACTGCTGGCAGTGCATCAACAATCACTATGACTGCTGTTCCAAAGGCAGCAGGAGATGGTGTATTAGACATTAGTGATTCAGGTGGAGAATCAATTGTTGCTTTCTCTGAGGATACTACTGGAGCGTTGTTTTCGGTGTCTGATGATTCTGGATCTGCAAAGTTTCAAGTAAATGCTACAGGAGTTGTAGATGCAAAACTTAATTCTGGTGCACTAGGACTTCCAGTTGGTGCATCATCTGAACGTCCATCGAATCCAAGTGCTGGTTACATAAGATGGAACAGCACAAATGGTGCGGTAGAAGTATATACAGGTAATGAATGGACAGAGATGGTGACAGAATATTTTCCAACAGGATCTACAAGTTTTTCAGATAGTTTTTAAACCATGACATCTCCACATTTAGTACGAAACCCACCCGCTGAAGGAAACCGATCTGTATTCACTTGGGCTGCATGGATGAAGAGAGGCAAGATTAATGCTTGGCAGAGAATTTTTACAGTTTGTCAAGCTCCTGGGGATCGCTTTAGTAATGGTAATGCTGCAGTGCAGTTTCCTGATAGCGGTTACACTAATACGTTTAGATTTTTAGACCAGATGGAGCATAGTGATTCACATAATACAACCGACATAGACAAATATACCGAACATCGAGTTACAGATATGGGAGGTTGGTATCATTTTATGGTTGTAGTTGACACAACTGCTGTAACAACAAATAGTAGATTAAGATTGTATATTAATGGTCATGAAGTAAAAGATATCAGACACACTGATAATAGTGGTGTACAGGGAACAAAAACTTTAATAAATGCTAGAGATAATTTACACTTGATTGGAGTGAGAAAACCAAGCGGTACTATTAGTGAAGTTTTAAATTCAGAGATGTTTGATAACTATCTTGTTGATGGTCAAGCATTAGATCCTTCATACTTTGGATATTACAGAGATGGGAGAGGTTACACATCACAAGGCACTCCTCGCTCTAATTTTGGAAATTATTCTATGAATAATGGTGCATGGCATCCGTTACCTCCGAGTGCTGTCAAGAAAAAAATAGAAAGTAATGGTGGATTTGGTATAAATGGATTCTACTTACCTATGAATAGTGCGAATCATCCTGGTGCTGATTTTCATATTGAACCTGATACAATATTAAAATTAAAGACTGATGAGCAACAACCAAAGGCAGAAATAAAAGGCATATCAGAATTTAGAGATGACCCATATAAAGATAATTTAGTATTAGCAATTACAGGTTTACAAACTGCTCCTGATGCAACATCTCCAATTGTTGATGTATCACATTTAATCAAGGGTTCAGGAAGTGCAACTCCAGTCACTCTTGAAGGTAGTCCCAGAATCACACCAATGTACAACTATTATGGTAGTGGCATTCATTTTCCAGCAGTTGATAGTAATGCAATAAAATTTAATGGTGCAGTTCCTAATCCAGGAACTGGAGATTTTACCTATGAATGGTGGATGAATACGTTCTCATATTCTTCAAATTATACTGGATTATTACGTCTTACTGCAGTTACAGGTAATAAAAGATTTGAAACTGCGATTCATAGTAATAAACTTCAATTCTACACTGACACTGGAACTTGGAGAGACACTGGATTTGTTTTTCAATATCGAACCGAACAATGGTATCATATTGCATTTGAAAGACACGATGGATATTTAAATGTTTATGTAAACGGTGATTTAATTTATTCAACAACTAACACACGAGACTACAATGAGGAGTTCCATATTCAAAGATTTGGAATTCATTCATCTGAATACAATGGTAAAATGTATGATTTAAGATGTTATAATGGAGTGGCAAAATATCGTGGGCCATTTGATTGTGTAAAACCATACAGTGAACAATACTTTGAGAGATTAATATATGAGAATAATTTTAAAAACAATGTCACTGGATGGAGTTCCGATTCAGGTGCAGTCATATCTCATGACTCAAGTAATGAAGAGATGTTAGTAACAAATGGTGGTGGTGATAATACATTTGCAGCGAAATTCTATAACATATTGGATAGTGGAAAAAAATATCGTATTGTTGGAAGAATAAAACCCACGTTAGCTGCTTCCAGTTACGAATTCAGAGTTAGAGCTGGTGGTTCTAGCACACAATTTAACAAGACATCAGGTTTGACTAATCAACAATATTCGAGTTTTGATACTGGTTGGATTACAGCAGATGGTGCACATTTAGAAATTGGATCACTTGGTGGTCACATGACTGATTTTCGTATGGTATATGTGCGTATATGGAGTGCTGACTCAGGTTGGTCAACTAATAGTATTGTTAATGATCATCAAAGAACTTGGAGAGTGACTGAAAACAATTTTACTAATTGTTTTGCAAGAATGAATAATAATGATAAATTAAATTGTTCCATTAAACATAATGGATTAACACTCCTTGATAATGGTAGTGATGGATGGAGCACAGTTAGAGCAACGATGGGTGTTCAGAGTGGAAAGTGGTATTGGGAAATACATCATCAAGTAGTGTCTGGAAGAGGTAATGCAACTCCTGTTGCAGTAACAGGTATTATAGGTAACAGTGGTACAGATACATATAATGGAGCGAGACATGGATATTTACCAGGACAAGCTGATGATGCTGGTGTAACTTATTATAATAATGGCAATGCTGGTGCATTATATCACGCTGAAAATCAGCCAGGTGGAAATCAATCTTGGGCAGATCCATATAAAAGTGGAGATATAACTGCTGTAGCGTTAGATATGGATAAAGGTGCGGTATGGTTCTCAAAAAATGGAGTATGGCAAGATGGTGGTGCTCCCTCAAGTGGTGGTAGAGCTGCTTATGCTAAGATAAAACAATATGCAAGAGAATATTTCCCTGCGTTTGCTACTTATTATGAGTCTAGCATAGCAACTGTGAACTTTGGAGATAACCCAACTTTCTGTGGTAGTGTTTCTGATGAGGGCACATATAGTGATGACAATGGTATTGGTAAATTTAAATATCAACCACCTGATGGTTTCCTTGCATTATGCACAAAAAATTTACCAGAACCAATTAAATCAGAAGAGTATTTTAGAGCAATTTCATATCGTGGATGGGGTGGTCTAACTACAGTCAATACTGGAATCGATGCTGATTTAGCATGGATTAAAAAGAGAAATGGAACCTCTGATTGGTATGTTGCTGATACTGTGAGAGGAAATGCGAGACAATTAATTTTTAATAAAAATGATCAAGAGAGTTTAAATACAAGTAATAATGGTGTTTATATTGGAAATAAAAGACTTGATATTGGTAACTTAGGAGATACTAATTCATCTGGAAATGAATACGTTTCATATCTTTGGAAAGCAGGTGGTAATAAAGGAAAATATAATTATGAAGGGCAAGGATTTAATACTGCTGTAGAAATGTTAGCTGCAACTGGTGTTGATGTAACAAATGGTGACATCACACCAACTGGATGTTCAATCAGTCGTAAGGCAGGTCTTGGAATTTATACTTATACAGGCACAAGTGGTGTACAAACAGTTGCAAATGGATTGGACATAGGTGCCTTTCATCCAAGTCAAGGTGGAAAAGGTTTATGTATAATGACAAAAAGACGAGATAGTGCTCGAAGTTTTCATATTGGTTTTGGAGATTTGCCTGGTAGTGGTGCTGGCACTGCTGGAAGTTCTAGTAATTTACAATATATTAATTTTGATAATCAAACAGCTGATTTTGATACAAGTAATGCTGGAAGAGCAAACATAACACCTGATGGAAGATTCTTCCATTGCGATAATCCTAGTCAGGACTTTGTTGCTTACATATGGAAAGAAGTTGAAGGTTTTTCACGTATCGGTGTTTATGTAGGTAATAATAGCACGAGTGATAGTTTTATATATTGTGGTTTCCGCCCTGCATTTGTGATGTGGAGGAAAAAATCTAGTGGTGAAAACTGGAGAATTATAGACAGTGCGAGATCACCAGGCAATACAAAGACCTATCAAATGTTTCCTGGAAAAGAAAATCAGGAATCAGATGAGGGTGGAATGGAATTTTATTATAATGGTTTTGCACCAAGGACAAATGATGGAAATACAAATGGTAATGTTATTGACTATGTGTTCATGGCATTTGCAGAGTCGCCAATGAAGTATGCAACAGCAGGACATTAATTATTCTTCTATTTCAAAATACCACTTAATATGTTTGATATAATCAAATGTACATGATAGATCCGCATCACAACTAATATCATATTTTCTATCACATAAAAATTTTCTAAGTTCATAGACAGAATCAAATCTTCCTTGATGTCTTTCTTGATCGTCATACAAATGATACTTCATCATTAACTTCTTTATGTGTTGATATTATAACATTATCTATAAAAAATGTCAATTGCGGGTGCGATAGATATATGGTATAATAATTTCATCCTTACAGCAATTAATGTACGAACCAAAAGTAAACGATTATGTTCGTTGGACAACAGCACTAGGAATGGTACATGAGGGATGGGTATATTTTAAAGCAGAACCATCAGAAAATAAAAAAGGATGGAAAACACCTGCAAGATATATTTCAATTGAAATTGCAACAAAACCAAGACCACAGTGTGATCTCAGCACATTTTTACATAAAAATATTCATGTATGTATATGCTGTTATGAATCAAATTGGCACGAATTACAATATATTAGGAGAAGAGTATCGAAACAAGATAATTCAGATCCTGATCAAATAAGTTATGGTGCATACAAATCACAACAGTATCGTTATGAAGACATTCAGTGACACGTAAGAATCATTAAAATAAATAATGATAATTATTAAAAGTTCTTATGTTATCAACAAAGTACCGTCTACGTTTGGAATCAATTTGTAAAGATATTGCTTCTGGAACTGAAGTCTCATTAGAAGATATGATTTGGTCAAGCAAATTAGCAAAAGCAAACACAAGTGCGAGAGGTATGTTGAGTCAAGCAAGAAGATTATCAACAGATCCAGATGGATCATGTTTAAAATATCTGGATATTGGAGATCCCAAATCAAATAAAACAGGTTTCAATGGTGCAGATGACATAGCAGATTGGTTTAAAAACGATAGATCGGATGATTGGAGGCAAAGAGACTAATGAATCAAAAAGAAAGGTCAGAACTGACTGATATATGTTGCAGATTGATGTCTACAAGCGGTTCTGTGACCCTTAAAGAAAGAATATGGTTGAATACATTATGTGAGAAAAATGAGAAGGCAAGAGACCTTGCAGGTGCTATGTTATGCCCTGATATTATTGAAGCAGACTAGCATAGGCATTTATACATATTTGCGAAATGTTGCGAAAATTATTCGTTTTTGAGCATACTCTAACTAAATAATTACAGAATTAAGAGGAGGAACAAATGCTTCAAACTCTTTTATTATGTAAATTATGATCTAAACGGAGTACGATTCATGCATAACTTAATTTCTTATAATCAGTTAATGGGTACGCAAGACCAACATAACGATTTAATCACAGAATACTACGAGTGCTTAATCGAATGCAATGACGACCAACATATCTGCAAGCGTATTTGCAAGGAGGTTTTAATTGATTAGCATACACCATTCACATCCACCTTAACAGTTTTAAACCCTTGACTTTTTCGGTCAGGGGTTTTATAATGTTTACATCATACAACAACCAAATGGCAAGAACGCAAAAATCATTTGATGAAAAGGTAAAAAGACTTAACTCGTCATCAAAAAAGTCTACACCAAAAAAACCAACATCAACTAAGATTACAATAATACAATCAAGAAAGAAGGATTTATTTCCACACATGGGTATTGCACATAAGTTCCCTTACAGGTTTGAACCAGGAGATGAAATAAAGGACAAACTTAATCTTGCATGGTTTGACCAACATTTTGGAGAGGAAAGAATGATCGAACATATTAAAAAACATAAACTTAAGTCCCATCAATACAAAGCATATGTTAATTACTGGTGGTTAAAAGAACAAAAGTAGACAAAGTATGATAATTATGGTAGAATATGATATAGATGAAACTAAGTAATGTCTAAATCAACTTTTGCTAAAACTAAAGCACAAATCAAATCGTATCAATATTACATTTTCTGGGGTGCTTGCACCGTTGCTGTAATGGCAGGACAAATTTTTGTTGGTGCAGGATATCAATCAATGTCCCAAAGTGTACAAGATCTCACAGAAATGATTGAGATACAAATTGAACTTGAAGAGATCAGAAGAGGTCGTTTTTCTGATAGAAACATGCCGATTATACAATAATTCGTGGTTACTGGTATAGATATATTAGTAGACCTAGTATTAATACCTAACAGTGCAAGATAAACAAGCAGCAAAAAAGATCATCAAAGTAAGCAAACGAAATCCTCATTTATATTCAAAAGCAGATGTTCGTTATGCAAAAATGATTAAAAGAAGAATTAAAGTACAGCAAAATGAACAAAGACACTCTGAAAATAAGTCAGAATGAAGACGGATCATTTAATGTTGATTGGGATAAAAATGATCCCGAATGGAAGTGGTTGAACAAACTTTCGTCCAAAGAAATACAACTTTTTATTGAGGATGCAATTAAGTATGACAAGAAAAACTAATCACAAAAACTATTCGTTAGAACAGTTGAAGGTTTGGATTGAAGACGCAATTTATTCAGAAGCAACTCCAGATGAGATCTATGGTTGTATCGTTGAAGCAATCACGGATACCTTAGATAAACATAGGGTGTATCAAAAAGATAGTGAAGATCTATTAAAGATTCTTATGGGAGCAGAGGATGAGTACTATCATCCAAAGTATTCTAGTTTTCAAGAGGAACTAGAAGCAGAGGGTTATGAGTACACACCTCTATCATCTGATAATGATGATGATAAACACCTTAAAATTGTTAAGTAATGACTACTGTGCTATAATACTATTACAGATCACTATTTTATGTTTAGTTTGAGACCTCATCAGCAAGATGCCTTTGAAATGATGCGTGAGTATCAGAAAGGACAATTAATTATGCCTACTGGTAGTGGTAAAACTCTCTGTATGATATTTGATGCCATGAGAGAGTATCGTTCAGATACACAGACCATTGTGGTTGTTGCACCCAGAATACTGTTAAGTCAACAACTATCGTCTGAGTTCTTGGAGGTATTCGGACTATATCCTGAGATACAACCAATCAAAGTTCTTCACGTTCATAGTGGAGAGACAGAGCATTACTCTACAACTGACTCAACTCGTATATCTGTTTGGTCAGCAAAGAACTGTGCCTTCAATCAGATAATAT
>Ga0209348_1001607_pt1 | contig 10917 bp, 22 predicted proteins | sample ETNvirenome_2_30_FD_184065 | JGI IMG/M metagenome (GOLD analysis project Ga0209348, IMG submission 184065) | Marine viral communities from the Pacific Ocean - ETNP_2_30 (SPAdes) (version 2) | ecosystem: Environmental > Aquatic > Marine > Oceanic | place: Pacific Ocean | collected 2013-06-22 | reverse complement strand
AGATTTATCCCAAGCCTTTGCATCGTTTACTATGTCTCCTAATGGGTAGCAATTTAGTCTTGAGATATTATCCACCACCCATTTTCTAATTTGTGTCTTAGTCATTAGTTTGCTCCCTTTGCAATTACATCCATTTGATCCCATATAGATCTTCTGATCTTAAACTTGGTGTTGCAAAAAGGTGTTTGCACCCTAACCCATTTATGACCAACCACTGCCCATGCAAACCTAAGTCCACATAATGGTATGTTCATTTGATTAAAATACACATCAAATAATTTTGCAGTTACCCAACTTTTCTCTTTGGGTTTTGTTTTAAACAATTTCTTCATAAAAAAATCTCCTAATTTTGTTGTTCGTTATTTGCTCAATAATTGATTCTACCATATGTAAATACATAAGTCAACCCCTAATATGGGTTAAAAAACATTTAAATAGAGTAAAAAAAACATTTATTAAGGGTTGACATATATATTTAGATCGGGTAATATAAAGAAAATGAAGAAAAAAATTTGGAGGTCAAAATGAAAAAATTAGATTACTACAATAGAGAAATCAAGGTTGGCGATTTAGTTAACTTGGATCACGAAATTGGAATATCTGAGGCTAGAGTTATTGGCTTTACTTCTAAGCGAGTAAAAGTTCGCAAATTGTTTGATGAAAGAGAAGTATACATCAATCCTCTGAATTTAACTATAATTAACGATTAACAAAAATAGGAGAAACAAATGAGTGCATATAAGAATTACTTAATGGAAGTTGAAGAAACTATTACTAACAACATTACTGTTAATATGGTTTCTGATTCTGAAAACATTGCTGAGTTATATGAAAAGGCAAAGGAAAAGATTAAATCTTTAGCCAATGGTAAGATAATAGTTAGCTCATATTCAGATATGATCAAAGATGTTTGTGATTGGGCATGGGATGAGTATTGGTCACAATATAGGGAGTGTTGCTAATGATTGCATTTGAAAGAGATACTTCTATGGAAGGACAAAATCGTTTTCATAGATATTACCAAGTAATAAAGTATGAAGGTGGGAATAGATATATTCCTTCCTTCAATAAGTACACTAGAAAACATACTTGTTGTATTTATAAGCAATTCAAAGATATTAAGAGTTGGGTTTTTTGGTGTTCAGATAATGGTGGCAGTAATGCAACATACTGTGATTCTATTTCAATAGCAAAAGAACAAGCTAAACTTTTTTGCAAAGGAGAACTCTAATGGAGCTAGATTTTAGATTTCATGATGGTGGTAGATCAAACTATTTTAAAGGTGAAGCTGGGGATTGTGTCGTAAGAGCAATCTCCATCGCCACCAATACAGATTATAAAGTTGTCTATGATGAGCTTTATCAAATTAATAAAGATTATCTTGCCAAGAAAAACACCAAACTCTCTAGACAAATGAAGTCTAGGCAAAGAGAAAAAGGTGGTACGCCTAGAAATGGTAACTACAAAAAGATATATCATGACTACCTAATTAGTAAGGGTTGGAAATGGGTATCGCTGAGAAAGTTTGGATCTAAAGAACGTACTAAGCTAAATCAGCTAACTCACTTAGGCACTATCATAGTTGCAGTAAACAGACATCTGATGTGCATGAAAGATGGCATAGTCTATGATACTTGGGATAGTCGTTGGTCATTTTGGTTTGACAAGAAATCTGTTAGGACTGCTAATGGCTATTATGAATATACTTAATGGTAAGAATACAGTTCTTGATTTTTTCAAGGATGCTATCAACAAAAAAGAATATGCAAGAGCTTATTACATTTTAACATTAATCTTAAAAGCAAAAGAAAATAAAAAAACCTTGTATAAGGGTTGACATTTGTAGATACATAAATTATATTAATTAAATAAGATAAACGAACAACAAAATTTGGAGAAAAAAATGAGTTATAAATTTAGAAATTTCAAAGTATTAAGAAGTTCTGTTCAAGGTGACAAAAATTGTAAATGGGTTGTTTACAAAAATGGTAACTTGCTAAGAACCTTTCCTACAAAACTTAAAGCAGTACAATTTGTTGACATAGAAATTATGGTGACTAGTAAGAATGAAAATTCTTATGAGTATACAGAAGAAGAGAATCAAGCATTTTATAAACAGTATGGTTATTAAGTTTCATTATCTAGAGTGCTAGGCATATTGCCTAGTGCTCCCATTGTAGACCCAGCACCTATTGCACCACCAAATCCAAATAAAGGTATACCACTCTTTACCTTTTGTTTCATTTTAGGCGTAACATTTATTGCAAAGGTTTCTTGATTTATTCTTGGCATACGACTTTCAGAGGTTAAAACGCCACCTATTGGCTCTTCTTTAGGTATTGTTATATTTATTTTTTCTGTAGTTACGCCAAGACTTTTTGGCAACTTAGATGCTACTTGAGGTATGATTTTGTCATAGTAGTCTACTAGAGATTGTTTACCCCATCTATCGTATTGAACTTTACCTGGTGAAAATGCAATTGCATCATAATCGCCTTCATCAGCTATCTTAATTAATCTCTTTATAGCAAGAGCAGTCCATTTATTTCTATCTGTTACAAATGGTGCACTTGGCACTCTACCTTCAACTTCTCCTAATGCTTTGGTATATTTTTTGTATAAATCTTTCATAAACTTATTACCATCAGCATTGAAACTTGGCATATCTATTTGTCCAAATAAAAACTCTGCGTCTTTATCATCGTAATATTTATTTATTGGGTCATTTGCATCTAATATGCTTGATGCTCTATATTGTAATGATCTTGTTGGTAGTTCGCCTTTTCTTACTTCTGCCATAGTTTTGTAGAAGTTCATATATTGACCAAATGTCATAGTTCTAAATTCTTCTGGCATACGACTTTGTGAGTAATCAAATTCATAATCTTTAACATCAGTCGCAGTGTCATAATATTTGGATGGATTGTCATGCTTTGCACGAAAATCTTTAGGTTCTTTAAATGGTATTCTTATGGGTGGTCTATTTGGAAATGCTAATTTATAAAATGCCTCTTGCTCATATCCATCTAATTCAACGCCACCTTTTTTCAGATCTAGCATTTCATCTTTTATTGCTTTGAGTTTATTTTTAGCGGCTGCCAGTTGTTTACCTTCTAACTTAAATCCACGACCAGCACCTCTTTGACCCCAGTCACTTTGTAGCTCCTCTACATATAATATTTTTCTACCATCGTTTGAAACTCTATCTTTAGTTCTTATGTGAAATAGTGGATTAAACTCATCAAAGTGTGTTCTATACTGAAAATCTTTGCTTTTATCATATAGTTTAGGGTTCTCTAATTGTATTGCACCAAAGCGATTTTCACCTTTAGGTGGCAATCTTAATAAGTATTCTTTGTAGTTAGTACCACCTTTTTGTGTATTTCCTTCCCATTTAGCAACACTACCTGGATCATAAACACCATCTTGTATAGTTGCACTTTTAAGTCTAACTATAGCCTCATCAAAACTACGAGGGGTTCGCATTTCTATAATTTCTGCTAAGTCATCTAATGTTAGGTTTTTTGTTTCTGCTAATTTAGTTTGCCCATCAACACTGCCCTGTGATCTAATCCTATCATTTATTTCAGCAACATACTCTTCAGCCTCAATAGAGTTTCTCCAATCTTTTACATCGCCATCTGGTCTAAATGTAAAATATATGTCAGTTACATCTTGTCCAGTATCATCTAGATTTTCAAACATTACAGTTTTATATTTTGTTGGCATATGGGTGTTTATAGTGCCATACAACTTTATTGATACAGGATCATCATCCATTAGAGCAGTCTCATACATCTTTGCATCATACTCTATTGTAGGTCTTGAATACCTTCCTGTTTCGTATGCCTCTTTAACTTCTTCCTTAGTAGCAAATGCATCGTCACCTTTTCTAATATCAGTAAATGAATCAGGTGCAAAATAGTCATCTGGATCTATACCATCACCTACTTGTTTAGTTTTTTTTGTCTCTATCAAAGCAACTTTGTTTAACTCTATTGTATCTATAATGTCTTTCTTCGTTACATTAGCATTGTTTTCAAATAAATCAGTAAGTCCTACTGCATCTAGTTCATCTTGTTTTACGCCTTTGTTTAGTAAAAGTCCAGCAAACTGTGCACCCGATCCTCTGTTTTGTTGCATCATCTTAGCTTGACGTTCTGCCTCAGAGTAAAAACCAAACTCATCTACTACTTTGGGATCAGTCATAACTAGGTTAGGTGACGCTCTCTTAGTGCTTGGCAACATATTTGGTAGTGCTCCTATAGGCTCTTTTGTAGGTACAATTTCTGTAGTGGATGGTGTGCCCTTCAGTTTTTTTGCTTGATTCTTAATAAACTTTTTAAGTGGCTTGGCAAAAAGTGCACCTTCTAATAACGAAAAGCCTACATCTATACCTCCACCAACATAATCACCTCTATCCAACGCTCTTACACCTTCTTGAAAGTAGAAAGGTATATTTACTATAGGTGCAATATCAAGAAGACCAATTTGCTGACCAAATGTTTCAGCACTTGGATTGCCCATAAATCCTCTTGCTACACGATCTGATGTGCCTTTTGGTGTGCCTAAGTACTGTAAAGCATCACTTATGCCTCCTCTAGCCTTCTCTCTCAGAGTAGGCTCATAAGCACTAGCAGTAGCACCACCATACGCTTGTAAATTTTTTTCTACTTGGCTTATAGGTAGCGATGTGTTGAATAACATTTTAGCGTTTGCTGGATCATCAAACACAGAAGGTGCTACAGAATCAGCACCATATAGCCTTCTATCTCTGTAGAAATTTTCTAACTCTTCTGACATTAAAAATTATACCTCATGCCAACTTGACCAAATATTTTTTTGTTACCTTCTTCATCTCTGTAATATGGGTTTACGCCACCACTTACATTTACATCTAAGTTTTCTGTGACTGGTACGTTTAAGTATCCTTGCAACTGATCTATGGTCAATCCACGACCATATTGCTCACTCTCAGGTGCTCCAAATTTTTGTAATTCTTGAGGAAAATCTACTCTACCTTTTGTATAGCTACCACTTACATCACCACCAAACTCAATTCCACTAGGTGTAACAACGCCTAAACCAACATTACCTTGAGCTTGATCTATTCTGTTTTTTAAAAATACTGATCCTTCAGGCAGTCGCACTTCTGGAAAGTTAGTTCTCCTTGATCCCTGAATGTTAACAACTGGAGTTTTTACTTTTAAATTAGATATAAATTGTTTTAGATCCATTATACTTGCCCACCACTAAGTTCTGTTGCTAATATTTGTAAAGTTTCTTTAAAACCTTTGTCTAGTTTTTTTGCGGCAGTTGCAAACTTTTTTGGACTTATTTCATCTGTAGTGAAGCCTTTTTTTTCTAAAAATTTTTTAGCCGCTCTTATCTCAGCGTTTGCTACTTTTTTTACTTTTGCACTAGCCATAATTATGTATCTCCAAAATCAATTCCAATACGTTTAGGATTTAGCGGCCCGTCTACATTTTCAGATCCTCGCAAGTATCTTATCTCAGCCTTAACAAAAGGTCTATCAGATAAATACGCCTCTGCTACTCTGTGATTACCTTCTGTTATAAAAGGTACGCCATCTTCTCTTACATGAATTAATATTGAATCGCCATCATCAATATATCCTTTTTCAGCAATGCTTTCTTTTAGCATTCTCATTCTGGGCCCGTCCATTCTAAATTTTTCTTCTCCAGCGGCACCTTTTAAATTTATTAACTCACTTGGTTTAAACCTTGCATTATTTACAAAGCCAGTAACTCCACTAACTGTTCCTAAAGGTGCAGATCCAGGATATTTTTGTAAAAACTCATTATTTTCTCTAATTTTTCTTTGCACATATGTTTCGCCAGTAATTGCATCTAAAAACTGTGGATTATCTATTCTAATAGTTGCATCCTTTCTTAATTCATTCGCACTTGGCAAAGCTCCTATTTTGTTGCCTAATGTGTCTGTCAGAAACTCTACACCTTTTTTTACTATAGGTTTGACCATTATGTACTATCCTCAACACCTGACAAAGCACCTAGAGCACCAAAAGCAGTATACCCTACTCCAGCAAGTATGTCTCTAGAATCAGCCTTTGTGGGGTCAAATTTAGCAAACTGTGACCTTATATTCTTTGGGTCAAATACAACGTAATCTTCTCTAGGCAACCCTGTGTCTGTTGTGCTTCTTCTTATTAGTATACCATCATGCCCTTCAGCCTCTAGTTTTTCTCTATATGCCTTACTACCTATTTCATCTGTAGTGAAGCTCTTGCCTGATTTAATATTTTCAGACATAAAATCTTCAAACTCTTCTTCAAAATCATTATAACTAAAAAATTCTTTTGGGTTTTCTAGCTTTAACTTGACTGGATACACTTGTGATGTTGGCAAGTCATCTCCAGCAAAAAGACTTGCTACGTCTGGATCCTGACTAAAAAATGTGCCTACATCTTGTATGCTAGGTGTGTCACCTTCATATTCACTTTTATCTAAAAACTCTTTAATTGGTGCACCTTCATCTTCAACTAACATTCTGCGACCATCCTTAGTGAATATTGGATTGATAGCTACCTCTTGGCTAGTTCCATGATAAGCATCAATATTAAACTTATCTTTAAAACTTTTTGCAAAGTCTGAAAGGTTTTCAACTGCAGATTTACCTACTTGTTTTAGTGCACCCTTCATTATGTACCCTCTTCTAACCCAGCTAGTGCTCCTATAGTGCCCACAGAGGCATATGGAACAACAGTTGCTAGTATTTCACCCTTCTTTTCATCTTTGGGGTCAAATTTAGCATATAAACTTCTTACATCGCCTTTATCTGGATAAAATAAGCCTACTGTACCAGGTTCATCTGTTCTATATCCTCTAAAACCTAGCTCTTTTAATTCTTTTTGTATTTCTGGTCGCTCTAGCACACCCCAATCACCACTTTGCACTCTACCTAAAAGTTTGTATTCATCACTTTCGTCAGAATATTTTGATACTATTCTATCTTCTAGTTTGTCAAAATCAAAATCATCTTCAAAATCAAACAACTTATCTGTTTTGATTTTTACTGGATATATTCTTGATCCAGCCAAATAATGTTTTGAAAATCCATCCTCATCTTTAGTAACTAAGTTTGGTATGCTAGTTCCTCTAGCTCTTTCTAGTGTATTTTTATCTAATAAAACTTGATCAGCTAGTTCTCTGTCGCTAGTAAAATATGTTGCACCTCTTGACTCACCACTTGGATTAAACACAGGCGACCCTATTTCTGCACCATAAGCACCTAATTCTAAATCTGTTTTAGGATCAAACTTTTCTATATTTTGCAAAGTTGAATGATAATACACATTAGGATCAAAGGTATCAAAGTATTCTTGCCTTTTCTTAGGCAAAGCTCCTCTAGCTATTTCACTAGTTAGATGACCATATAATTTTTTTAATGCTCCAGCTTTGCTCATGTTGAATCCTCTAATCCAGCAAGAGCACCTACGCCTACTGCAGTAGCTATTGGTGGTATTATAGATGCATAGATATTGCCTTCGTCTGCTTTCTTAGGATCAAATTGTGCAAATACACTCCTTACGTCACCTTTTTCTGGATAGAACAAGCCTACTGTTCTCTTGCCTACTCTATCTGTTTCGTTAGTGAGGTAACCTCTAAAGCCTAATTTTTTTATTACGCCACTAATTTGTGGTTGTTGTAGTATAAATGGATCGCCTATTTTTAAGTTGTAACCCATCTGACCACCTTCTTCCATAGTAGTGCCTAACGCTTCTTCCAATCTTTTACGATGCTCTGGGTTATTGTAGTCATATATATTATTTAATTTTAATTTAACTGGATATATTCTAGAACTTTCTAATGGAATTGCATCCATATAGCCACCTCTATCTATAGGTCTGCCACCTTTTTTAGCAAAGATTTCTACATATCCTGGACTTTCACTAAAAAATGTTGTAGGCACTCCCTTACGAGCTTCTCTATAGCCACCAAACACAGATCTATCTGACGCTTGGGGAACAAATTCCATTATGTTTTTCTCTGGACTACCATGATAAAATGTAGATGGATCAAATCCTTGCTCTACTAGCTCTTTCTCACTTGGTAGGTTGCCAAACTTTTCTAGTTGTTCTTTCGTAGGCATAGCGTCAAGAACTTCCCCAGCACCTTGAAATGGCACTGTATCTTTGTTTCTAACACCTTTATTAACTAGCTTTGCAAATACACCAAATGGGTTCATCTTACCACGCCTTACATGACCAATATCTAGCCTTAGTCTTCGGGCCTGGATTGTCACAGTTATGTCTAGCTCTGAAACTTTTACGTCTATCTTTTTGATTTTTCTTAATTTTCATATTTGGATCACCAAAAGTTACACGCTTTACTCTGTCTCCATCTGTAACAAAGACAACAGATTTCTTCTTACCATAAGACGTTTCACCTTTTCTGATTCGTCTAGGCTTGTTTAGTGTAACCTTTTTGCCCTTAAATGTAGCCATTACTCAGCGTCTTCTTTCTTTTCTTCAGTAGCTTCTTTTTTTGTATCTTCTTTTTTTTCTTTTGTATTATCTACAACTTTTACTTTAACCATTATTTTTTAGCTCCTTTATGAACAGTTTGCACATCAAAAGATGCTTTTAAACTTGCTCCTTTGTGTGGTTTATATCCACCTACTGGGTTTTTCATTAATTTAAACCCGCTGCCAGACTTCATCCAATGAAATCCTTTAGGTGCTTCTACTGCTTTTTTTGCCATCTTTTCTCTCCTTCTGAGTTTTTAAGGTTTGTTTCGCCTTTTTAAATATACTAGCTACTTGGGTTTTTCCCATAACTTTTGCTCTTTGTTCGCCAACTGTAAGTATTTGTATCTTTCTCGCATATGGTTTATTGATTTTTTTAACTTTTGTAACTGTGTTTCTTGCGTCTGTTGGTGTTGCAAACTTGATCCTAACTGTGTCTTTAGGGTTTTCATCTGTGTATAATCTTCTGTCACTACCTTTTGGTTTCTTTCCAGTTCCTTTTTTTGGATCAGATTTTTTTGCCATTTTTCTTCTTCTTTTTATTTTTCAACGCTATCTTTTTAAATGTTCCAGGCTTTGGAGCACCCTTCTCACCTTTTTTTCTCATCTTTTCTCCACGCTTTCTTTTAGCGTGTATATTAGCGTATAAACTCATTTCTTTTTTCCATTCTTTTTTCTAACTATCGTTTTAACTTTTTTCATAGGATTAGCTCTTTTTCTTTTTACTGCTGATCTAATCTGTGATTTCGACATGGCGTTAGCTTTAGCTCTAGGCACACACTTTGGATATTTTCTCTTGGCATCTTTCTTTTGTTTAGTTCTGCCACACTTAGCAAAGCCACCACCTTTCTTCTTTGAGCCAATATCTACCCAATCTTGTTTAAACCATTTTGTTAATCCACCACTAGACTTTGCCATTATGCTGACCTATAGCCTCCACCTCGTTTTTTGTATGTCTTAACTAGCCAAGCGTTTGCATATGCAGATGGATATACATCAAACTTACGCTTTGCCTCTGCTTTCACTCTATTGTACAAAGCCTTGTTAGTTGGGATTGACCCCTTTTTCTTAGCTTTCTTTTTCTTCTTCTCTGCCATATTAACTCCTATGTAGCTGGGATTAAACTTTGTGCATACTCATATGCGGCTTTATCACCTAATGTTCTTTTTATCTCTAAATATTTAGATGCTTCATCTACAAGTTGTTGATCTACTGGTTGCACTGGGATATCCATTTGCAATTTTCTTTGATCAGCGGGCAATGGTTTTAATGCACCAAATCCTTTAGCTTCTGCTCTAACTTGTCTCATAGGCTCTCTAAGCATTATGTTTCTAGGTATGCCAGTGCCAAATGTAAAAACCTCTGCACCAGGTGCTTTCATTATTTGTGTGTCGTAAGATGGGTGTTTGCTTTTTTGCATACCTGATTGTATGTCAGTAAATCTTGTACCCATGCCCAAAAAGTCTTCAGCTAACAAGCCTGGGTTTGATTGAGCTATTCTTATTTGACCTATTTTTGGGCCGCCTAAGTCTTGCACTTGTGCATTATCAAACGCTTTAACTAAACTTGATCTAGGCGTACCATCCAATCCTTTGAAGTAATTTTCAAACTCATCTAAATTATTAAGATTTGGTATATCAGCAAAAGGTTTTTTGCCACCCTTAACTTGATTGCGTATCGCATCTGTCATTTTATTTAATTGTGTCTTGGATAGATTGCTTGATCTGATGGTTTCTAATATAAGGTTTGCAGTATCTAATGAGAAATCACCACCTGTAGCACCCATCGTAGCAGTCATTCCAACTGGCTTACCACCCATTTGCTCAACTGTTTCAACTGTTTTATTTATATCTTTCATAACACGCATCATGGATGCCCAACTTTGATCGCCTTCATCCATAAACTGTATTCCACCATTAGTTCTAACTGGAGTTTTAAATTCTACATCTCCTATGCCAGTAATAATAACATCTCTACTTGATCTATCGCCCACAAATGGAACTAGGGTTTTGCCTTGTAACATAGATGCATCTTTGGCTAGTGTTGGACTTGGCTGAATACCACCTACTAATCCCCTCATAGAAAAGTCTTTTAGTGGATCTCTTTGTGCTCCTCTAAGTGTTGAAAAGTCAAATTGAAATGGTAATGGACTTTCATACAAGAAATCTTTTAATCTATATTTATCAGCAAAAGTACTTCTAATATCCTCGCCAGTAATCTCAATCTTAGGCAAAGCACCAAACTCATCCATAATTTGTTTTTCAGTCGCAATATTTCCTAAAGCTCCAAGCTCATTGCTACTAAACAATGGCTTAAAATTATCTGTAAGAAACTTTTTAAGAAATGGTTTTATAGATGAAGGAGAAGCCATTTATGCCATCTTAGATTTAGTCTTTTTCTTTTTCTTTT
>Ga0209348_1001606_pt1 | contig 10918 bp, 3 predicted proteins | sample ETNvirenome_2_30_FD_184065 | JGI IMG/M metagenome (GOLD analysis project Ga0209348, IMG submission 184065) | Marine viral communities from the Pacific Ocean - ETNP_2_30 (SPAdes) (version 2) | ecosystem: Environmental > Aquatic > Marine > Oceanic | place: Pacific Ocean | collected 2013-06-22 | reverse complement strand
GTATAAAAAACTAAATCACCTACTTGTAAAGAATCGTTTATAGAATTAATATTTAAGCTTATATATAACATAAATTATTTTTTAATTTATACAATTTAATAATTACAACAACTAGTATCAGCTTGAGCTCCTCCAATTAAAATACCTATATTATTTGAAAAGTACAAAATTGGATTTCCTAAACAATCAAACAATATTGGACTTGGTAATGTATTAATAGCACTTGGATCTGAACACCCTTGGTAAACACAAGAACCATCATCTATAGTAGCTGTTGTAGAAAAATTATACGCTAATGGATCTGTACAACCTGAAATTATAGGATAAGTACATGAACCATCATCCACTGTAGCTGCAGGATTGTAGTTTTGTGCATTATTATCTGTACAACCAGAAATTGTATTATATACACAAGAACCATCATCTATGTTAGCAGTTGGAGTATAATTTGACGCTAAAGGATCAGTACATCCTAAATAAATACATGAACCATCATCTGTATTAACACCGTCACTACACGGTAAACCAGTCCAGGTAGCCGCAGGATTTAAAGCTGCTGAACAATCGTAGTTTGGAGCATTAACATCTAGACAACCTAATACCACTGGAACACATGAACCATCATCTAAAGTAGCTGATGCATTATAGTTAAACGCTGTTGGATCTGTACAGCCGGAAATAGGACTACTCAATGTTGTTACTTGAGCTTGACCAGGTCCATTACTATTTATATTGCTAGTTGCTAAATTTTGAACTGAAGCGCCAAAAGGACTAATTTGACCAGTATCATTTGTGCAGAAAGTATCTATAGCTATATTGTACTCTGTATTAGATATAATACCTGGCGCGTCCATCGAGTAAAAAGGAGATGACTGAGCTGTGGCGTAAGAAATAGTTGTTGTTAAAGTACCATTACCATTATCTATTATATGTGGATATACAGAAGAGTTTTGTGAAAATGTATCTAGCTCATATTCTATATAACCACCACCTGTATTTAACGCGCTAGTAGCGTAAGGTGGCACCTGACTTGAAACACCCCAACTTATTTTTACTTTATAAACACCATTTTGACCAGCAGCTGTCAACCCAGGAGGTGGTGATATAGGTGTAGGATTATCCCATGTTATATCAAAAGAATTAGTAGTAATATTAGAAGTAGTTATATTTGTTACTGCTGGGCAGTATTCACAAGCAGCTGTACTAACACTTTGACCAGCATAAATATTTTGAACATCATCATAATTAAAAGCACTAGTATCAGCACAAAATATACATGAATCTACTTGTAGTGCTCCAGCTTGAGGATCAAAGTTTATAGCTGTGTTATCTGTACATCCTTCAAAAACACAAGAATTATCAGAGACAGAAGCACAAGGTGGTATTGAAGTTATAGGCGTTGATAAAGCAGGGTTTTGGTTAATTAAAGTAATATTATTATTATATGAAGCAGAATTTATTACTTGTGAATAAACCAAATTATTAGTAGCTACATCAACACAAGCTAAACTATTACCGTTATCATCAACATATCCAGTTCCGTATGTGTCAACGTCCCAAAGGAAGTTTACTGCAGAGTTGTAATAATTACCAGAAGCATCAGTTGTTACAGGATTTGTACATCCATAATATTCACATGAACCATCGTCTGCATTTGCTAAAACATTAAAGTTAGCTACATTAGAATTAATAGTATCTGTGCAACCAGACGTGTATGCAATACAACTTCCATCATCACAGGTAGCTTGTGAATTATAATTTGACTGAGTAGGATCTGTACACCCTAAAACGCAATATATACAAGAATTATCATCAAAATTTGCTTGAGAATTATAATTTAAAGCACCATTAATACCTAAGCCAGCTCCATTTACAGTTGTATTATCTGTACAACCAGGATATAAGCAGCTACCATTATCTACGTTTACAGCTGAATTATAATTTTGTGCTGCTGGATCTGTACAACCTTGTAGTGTAGGAACGCAAGAACCATCGTCAACATTTGCCGCGGCATTATAATTAAACTGTGTTGGATCAGTACAACCATTTACAGTTACATTTTGATGCGGAATAGACATTCTACCTAAACCTTGATGAGCAAAGTTAGCTCCATCATAATTTTCTGCTACAAAATTATTTACATTTAATTGTTTTCCTTTAATATAATTAAACCATTTGTTTTCTTTTTCTATAAACTCATTTATAGTTCCTTTATCTTGATCTGTCTCTATATGACTAACATACCAACCTGGTTTATCGTTTAAATTATAATATTCATTATCTCCATAAGAAATGCCACCAACAGTAACATTTGTTAACTGATCTACTTTTGATTGTGTGCCTTCGTAATTTAAAGTTGTAAATGACTTAATTGATGAAGGCGCTTCATTAAAAATAACTTTAAAACTAGAATCGTTATAAGCACCGTAAAATGTATTTCTATCTACATCTTCACGGTGATGTTGCCATATTATTCCTTTTTTAAAAGTGTAATAATTATAAGCACAACTAATACCGTTTTCAGGAAAGAAAGATTTAAAGCTAGTCCAACCTTTTACGTTTTCTTTAAATGAAACTGTTTTTGGCGTTCCATCAACGCTGTTATCAAGTGTTATATTATACTCTTCTTTTTTGTCATCATGACTACCAACAAGCTTAGTTGATAATCTTAAATTATCTCTAAACCAGTCTTTCATACCATGATCAGATATAGGTGTTAAACCATCCATAGATAATCGCATTACTTTACCTCTTACTTTATCTGTAAAATAAGCTCTGTATGCTTGCGATGCAAAAGACTCTGGATTTTTAGATATACCATACTCACCTACAAAAGGTACAGTTTGACCTAAAACTCTTTCATTAGCTGTTAACTGTGGGTTACCGTCAGCATTAAATACCGCGTCTTTGTTAGCTAATATTTTTAATATTTTATCTTCACAAAGCGTTATTAAATCAGTATCTCTTGAGTGAAGTTTTTGTATACTACCATATATAGGATTTATATCTTTAGTTATTTTTTCGGCTTGTATAAATTGATTTAATTCATTTACACCAGTCATAGAATTATAAATTCCAGAATATATTAAACCATATTTTCTATTTTCAAGCTCGTAAGGTTCTTCTAATGTTGAAGAAGCTTTAACACCATTAGCAATAAATGTTTGATTAAAGTTATCTCTAATTCTATTTGACTCAACGCCATTACCAAAAGAATAACAATTATGCCACGTTGAAGTTATCTCTTGTGTTACTAACTCTTTTTTTAACGTAATAATACTAACCGCAGGCGTAGTTGTTGTTGTTGATATACTTGATATTTCAAAATCAATAACATCTCCATTTGATTTCGTTATTTTTAAAGTATCACCAGGATTAATATCAAAACTACTAAGATCTACATTTAAAGTAATTTGATCTCCAGTTGTAGAAAAGTTACTTTCTATTATATATTGCGTGAAAAAACCTAATCGGTTAGTACCATCAGCTTGAGTTTCGTTAGTTATTATAAACACACGAGTTCCAACTGGTAATAAAGTTTTTATAGTTTTATTATTTAAACGTACAGGTTGATTATCTGTTACTTCGTAATAAATATCTAACTCAGTATTATCTTTAGGTTCTGTTTCAAAAACAGCTGGAAAACGAGGGAAAGTTGCTTCTTCATCTCTAATTCTTCGTAGTATTTCTATACTATAACCAACAGCACCTACACCAGTATTTTGTGCTTGAAAACCAGTACCACCGTTAAAATAATTAATATGTCTAACGGAATTACGACTTAAACCGTTCATTCCGTACTGCTTTATGTTAAGTGTATCACCAGCACTTATAGCAGGAAACTGAACACTTGGGTTGTTACCATTATAGCTTTTAAAATATAATGTTTTATTAGAAATTTTTTCTATAATAGCTGCATTATCACCGCCGCCATAATCCCAAACCATACCAACTTGTACTTTTTGAGAGCCATAGTTAGAGTTTGGATCTGTTAAGTTTGTTACAGTTACAGAGTTACCACCTTGTGACATTGTACCTCCATTAGGAGCGGTTTCTGTAGTTAGTGAAATACTTATACCATTAACAATTTCACCGTATACATTTGGATTCCATTGTGGAGTAGTACCAGGATTTACGTGATCGTCAAATCTTAATTTGTAATTTCTACTATAATTATCAGGTCTGTAAAAAGTAGAAAAATAATATTTTAAATTATTATTAATTGAATTATGAAGAGTAGAGTCATAACCTAACAACATGTCTCTTTGCACTTCTAAATCTGGATTAGACTCATGTCTTAATAACTTATAATTATCATCACTTCTAACTTCAAACACTTGCCCTGTTGGATCTTCTTTCCATCTAAAAAGCGTACCTTGAGCTAAGTGACTTATTAAATCTACAGGTCCACCAGCTTGATTATAGTTATCGTTATTTTCTAAGTTATAAAAATCTTCATCAGTATTAAGAGTACCATCGTTATTAAAATCCCAAGGGTTAGAAGTTAATTCTACTTCTGGCTGTATACCACCAAAACCTAGCTCAATAAAACTATTACCACTTGTGCTAGGTAGTATGCCAACGCCATTGTGACTATTATTATAAAAAGTATCACCCCAATGAGGACTAAAAAATCCACTACTAACTTCTGAGTCAATAAACCAAACATCTTCAAATTCAAAAATCTCTTCACCTGTTGGATAATTTTCTAAATCTAACTGTTCAAAATTTTTCTTATAATTAAAACCATAACTATCGCTAGTAGGAGATCCTGCTGTACCACCGGTAAAATGAAAATGAATATTTAATGATCTAAAAAAAGCTGAATGAGCTGCCCATTTACCATCAGAATTACCGTAATTATTACTGTTATTAATTCCACCAGCATAATTTGTTCTATTTATATATCGATTCCAAGTAGGTGAATTTCCAGTACCTTGATCAAAAATAATACGATTGTCTGCTATTGAATTAGGTATTGTTGTACTTGGAGAATAAGTACTTCCGTTGTCAAATATTTTTTGATGTCTAAATTGAGAAAAACTATATATTTTTTGAACTTGCTCTACGTTATATTGACTTGTAACTTCAGATAAATTATTAACTATATATTCTGTAAAAACATCTTCTTCAAATATTTTAACAAAAAATCTACCATCAAATTCAGGCGAGTTTTCTGGTTTATAATTCCAAAATACAACTCTGGTGCCATCTAAAATTTCTGTAGAATTAATACCTTGAACATCGTTTGTAAATTGATTTATAGTACTGTCAAAAGGTAATTCTAATTGTATTACAAAATTAATATTACCAGTTAAACTATCAAAATCGTCATTAGTACAATCAACCTCTATTTTAGCTACTCTCATTGGTGTAGAAGCAGAAGTTGCGTTGTTACTTATAAGTTGAAAATAAATTTCTCCTTCTGAAGGGTCTTGCTTGTGTAAGTTTTTTATACTAGTATTACTATAAACATTTGGAGGTGTTTGATTCGGATCATCATGGTAACGAATTTTAAATTCTTTAACGTCTTCAGTAGGAATATTACCAACTCCAGTAAAAAATATATTACTACCAGTAGTACTAGTACCATCGTGACTTTTATCAGATATTACTTTTTTGTTAATTTTTATAAAATCAGGTGCTTCATTTTCTATTGCTATAACTTTAAACCTAGCTGGTTCTTTTATCAACTCGTTAGACTCAACACCTTTTTTTAATATTAAAAATGAATCTATATCAATTTTATTTCTATCTGTAGAAGCAAAAGAAACCCAAACATTACCATCTTCAGCATCCCAATACCTATCCATAGCCATGTTGTAGTATTCGCCAGAAGTTTCTTTTATATAAAATTTAAAATACTCAATACCTTCAGGTACATTTTGGTTGTCAATACCTAATTTTAGTTTATTTTGTTTAGCGGCTTGATCTTTTTCAACTTTAAATGTTCCAGAGTTATTAGATATTACAGGAGTTTCTCTACCGTATTTATCGGTAAAAACAATACCAAGTTGATATTCTCTTAGTGATTTTATAGATCTTTTATCTCCAGGTACATGTATAAATTTTGGAGATGTAAATAATGTATCGTAGTATTTATCACCTATTTTTAAATCATAATTTTGCTCGTAGTTTGCATAAACTATTCTATTACCAGTTACTTCTTGAGCTAAAGCTTTTTTAGGTACGTTGTCATAAGGCCTTAATAGCTGATTAGGATTTAAAGTAGATTTTATATGCTCTTTTTCTATTGTAAAACTATTTAAATTCCAGTGGTTATCTCTTATACCAGTAATACCATCTTCAATAGTTTTTTCTGCGTTTGGTTTAATAGTTTCTATTAAATATATATTAGGTGCAACTTCTTCTTTGTATAATAAATCTATTTCAACAACATCTTCTGGTTGATCTTCAGTAACAAACTCTTTAAGTACTATTTCTTTTATATTGTTAGTCATACCTAAATTGTAACCTTTTTTAGGATGATAGTCAAAACTACCAGCAACAAAAGCTACTTGAGTAAAAGGAGCAAAAGAAGAGTACTCGCCATCTTCATATTTATATCTATAAGAAAACCTTGGAAATTTAAATTCAAAAAGCTTTTCTGTTTCATCAAAAAGATCAATAGCATAATTAAGCTCATTAGGTGGGTTTGTTAAACTACTAGCCGTGGCAGGTATACCTGATATACTAGTTATTTTAATAGCTAATTTTACACCCCAAACAGCTGTAGAGACTAAACTGTTAACGTCTGAAGTAACACCGTTAGCGTTTGTGTAATTCCAATTTGTAACTACACCTTTTATAACATAATCGTTTATAGGTATAGAAGGTGCAATACCTTGAAGATCAAACTCTCTTAAAACAACTTTTGTGCCTAAAGCTTGACCCCAACCATCTAAATTAAAATTAGTGTTACCATTTAAATCACTTTTAACTATAACACGAACAATATTGTTACCTTCTTCGGTAGTAAAAGTAGAAAAATCGTAAGGTTTTGCTGGGTCAACATTATTTGGGTCTCTTTGGTCCCACAGTGTAGAAGATTGTAGATTAGCAGCGCTAGAAACTGTTACAATACCACTGTAATTTTTATTAGGATCTCTTGTAGAGACTAAATCTACTGATAAAGCACTTTTAGGCGCTCTTTTAATTACAGTAATATGTTCTTCTCTTGCTAAAATATTAGATGTTATATCAATACCTTTAGCTTCGTTTATTATTCTAGTGTGATTAAGACCAGTAGTACCTTCTATACTACGAGGTATATTTATTTTTTTTGGCTCAGTTTTTCCATCTGTCCAAAATAACATATCATCAATTATATTTATACCTGTAATATATTCGTTATGATTAAAGTGTAACGTTCTAGGTCCTGAGAAAATTAAAGATTCATAACCAGCAGAAAGATCTAAAGGATCTAAAGTTGTAACTGTTAAGTTATTCGCAACTATTATAAAACCTCCAGTTGGTTGAGGTGTACCAAATAAAAAGCCACCAACTTGCCAACCACTGTAAACAACTCCAGTGACACAATCTGCTAAAACTATAGAGTTATTTGCAACATTTATTGATTGTATACAACCGCCAGCCTGACCATTAAGAGATATAGCTTGACCTATGGTGAAATTACTAACATCATAATCGTTAATATCAATAATAAGTTCTCCAGTTGCAATGTTTTGAGTTATATTGCTTGTGCTAGTTATTTCAGCATCAATAATATTACCAGATAAAATAGAAGAGTGAGGAGCATTGGAACCAGCCGCAAAAGTACTTGGCTGTGCTAAGGCAGGATTAAAAATATTTATACTATTATCTAATGTAATTTCAACAACATTTATTCCTAAACCAGTTGAAGGGTTGCTTATTTGAACACTAGAAGCGCTTTGAATAATAAAAGTTTGGTTATTAACAGGATCGTTTGGTAGTATTGTTATTTGATCGCCAATTAAAGCGTTTACACTACCTGAAAAACCTTGTATATATATTGTATTTGACGTAGATTGATTAAAAATCGTAGGCTGACCAAACGGTGTAAAAGTAGGAATCATTGGTATTAGAACAGCTGCGCCAACAGTAACCATAGGATTATAATTTGGCCCTACAAAAGTACTAGTATTTACAGCTTGAGTATTTGGCGTTGATCCGTATAAAACACTAACAGTTGATACGTCACCAATATTTGTTATTGTAGTTAAATTAGAAGTTGTCCCATTACTATTTACACCTTGTACAGTCCAACCTACTTCTAACTCGTTTAATGCAGCAGGAGATATACCTGTTAATATGTTTGAGTTTGCCGTAGACGTATTTAATTGAGAAAAAGCAAATTTATCTCTAAATACTATTTGACAAACATCACTATATGTAGACTTGCTCCATATTTCGTCTGACATGAAATTTACTGTATTCCAGTTTGTAACATTTGCAGCAAAACTACTAGATGAATAATCTTGACCAGAAATAAACCAGTATAAAATATCGTTTTTTTCATCAGATATAGAGCCTACTGTAAACGAATCATCACCAATAGATCCTAAGGTAGTACAACAAGTGTTGTTACCTAATATATTTTGAACAGTACCAACATCTGATTCTTCTGATGTTGACACTTGTATATTCATAGCGTCTCTATATTCTCCGTTGGGAACAAGTCTTTCATCAACATCTTTGTTCATTTTCCCACCTGTAAACTGGTGTTTAATCTCCGGCATATACTAGTGTTTTATGTGCTTAGATTTACCTCTAAGTATTTGAGTTAATTCTTCTAATTTTAAATTTGATAGTCTTAGTTTAGCTTTTCTAGTTTCAGCAAACTTTTCTTTTTTATATCTTCTTACTATTACTTCTGGAGTGTTAATTCTTGAGGATAATACAGCATAAGATATACATTTATACATAGCTTCTTCAGCAAACTTATGCACAACCATTTCATCGTCAGTACCAAGACTATCGCTTATATAATCTAATATCACAGTTTTACCGGAAATATTAGAGCTAAAATGTATCAAACCTCTAACATTGTCAATATAAAAACTACCATTTGTTTGTGCGTGTTGAGGATCTAAACCATATCTTTCACCTTCGTTAGGCCAAAAAATATCATCTTCGTAATCATCATAATTATTGTTTTCTGATGGCGTATGTGATTTATACCTTGCCCATGTTTCAGATTCTGAATTTTGAGATGTAAAAGCTATTACTCTATTAAAAGCGTTGAATGTACCATCAGTAGCTGGATTAGAAACATAAATACGCGTACCAACATCTCCAACTGGTGTTGTTGTAGGATCTGAAGTAATACCTGTTACAACAGTGCCAACTGGAAAAAACTCATGAGAAACTAAATCGCCAATAGAAATATCTGTTTGTGCTACCTCAAAATCTATAAACGCATTGTTGTTTGTTATTTCTCCATTTTCTTTTACAACTTGAGAAATTGGTTCGTTTAACAAAGATCCATCATTACTAGTGAATACATACGTAGCGCTAGTAACATTAGTTGCTGAACCACTTTGAAAAGTTAAATCTAAAGCAGTGTCTAACGTTAAAACTGTTTTTTCAGCTGAAACTCCTACTGCCTTAACTTTTGTACCATCTACAATACCAACACCACTTACACTCATACCAACTAAAATATTACTATACTTAACATCAAGAAACATTTGATCATTACCACCGCTAATTGTACCAGTTGCTACTATTCTAAAATTACCATCAGAATCTTGAATTGGATTTGAAGATGGGTTTGATGTTTTACTTACAGGGTATAAAAGTTTTTTTATTCCAGATGAGTCTATACAACTTATTTTAGTATAGTTTACATAATCTTGTGGAAGTATCATTTGAAGAGAAGCTGGAACTGTTATTTCTTGTGCTTTATGAGATTTAAGAATATCAAAAGATAACTCTGCCAAAGCTCTTTGTGCGTGAAAAGCAACATCTGTTCTACTAGCTTTAGATATTATTTTGTCTTCTCCAACATAAACAAACATAAATTGGTCAATAATATCTTTTAACGTAGTAAATTGATAACCACCATAATCTCCTTCGTTATAATAACTTGCTTGTGATTGATTTATTAACGCCATTTATTTATTGTTTTTCTTGTTGAATTTGTGACATTTCCATACTACTTGCAGCTCCAGATAAATCTTGTCTTACAATAGAAACACCAGCAAATTTTAATATTTTATAAACTAATTCTGTTTGCTCTGAAGCGTGTAATTCAAAATGAGTTGTTTTAAGAGGATCACTATCATGTAAAGCTTTTCCATTAACAACAACATAACCCCACTGAACTTTATCTGGTACTTTAAAATAAATAATTCCAGTTGGAGTTGCAAAATCAGGACCATCTAAACATCTAATAATATTACCTCTAATATTTACAACAGGTCTATGCGGACTAGGTCTTAACAACGGGCCGCCAGTTCTAGCGTGATTAAAATCATTTGTATTTAATATTTCGCAGTTTATTTTATTAAGCTCTACTCTATTTATTCTATAAATATAATCTGGAACTCTTTTGTTTATTCCACCACCTCCAGCGCCAACGTATATACTATTGTTATTTATTCTTCCTGCACCATCAGATCTTTCAAATATCTGTAATTTTTCTTGTAACATATCATCAACGTCAGCATAGTCAGTTTGATTACCATGTACTCTTCTAAACTGATTTAAATCATAAAAATATTGCTCAAATATTTCCATCTGAGCTTGATTAGCATATAAGCTAAACTCTTGAGGTGTTATATAACCTCTTTGTTCTTTATTAGCTAACGCTAAAACTCTTTGATATACTGTGTCTACGTTTACCATTTGTTATTTATTTGTTATTATAAGGAAATAATCTATTTAAATTTTCTTGTCTTTTACCGCAACCACAGTCTTTACCTGCTGCTTTAGC
>Ga0209348_1001604_pt1 | contig 10924 bp, 5 predicted proteins | sample ETNvirenome_2_30_FD_184065 | JGI IMG/M metagenome (GOLD analysis project Ga0209348, IMG submission 184065) | Marine viral communities from the Pacific Ocean - ETNP_2_30 (SPAdes) (version 2) | ecosystem: Environmental > Aquatic > Marine > Oceanic | place: Pacific Ocean | collected 2013-06-22 | reverse complement strand
AGCAATAAACATCATGACCAAGTCTGGGTTTGCGTCCATTGCTTCAGGCTCAAGAGTCTTGAGAATGCGCTCAAGAGAATCCATCTGCTTAGCCACTGGGTCAATCTTGCGGTAGCCGCCATCCATTTGGGCCATGACGCTAAACGTTCGGTTGAGTTCCCGAGCGCTGCGGTCTGCAATACGGGTAGGTCCAGACACATACTGCTTTGCGAATCGCGCCTTGGCAAACATGGTTGCCAGCCCCTGAGCAACACCGCCCTTGTAATCGTTTACGACAATTGCTTCCAGTTGGTCCTCATCTCCTCGGATGACCGCTTGCTCGATATGTTCTGGGACTCTCCCGCCCGGTCCTTCGAGTGATGCCTCATCTGCGTTTCGCAAAAAGATATGTAGGTTATCAGTTCCACTGAATCCAATGACCCTATTTCCTTCGCGGTTAGTGGCCCACCGTCCAAAAGCAATTTCGTACGCTCGTTCTGCTGTTCGTTTGTCAACGCCAATCCTTTGCTCGCTGCCGCTGCCGCCCATCATTTCGATGGCAGTGCGGCGCATTTTCAAGTTTTGCTTTGCCTTGCCAGACATCTTCATGTCCGCAAAGTTCAGCGAGATACCATCGCTAGTAGCCCGGTCGCCAGCAGTTTGCATAGCGTGTAGAGCAATCATCTCGAACGAGAATCGCCCCTCGAACCCTGAGTCAGGCACTGTGCTAACCGCGTTGTACCGAATGATGTTTGCGTTCAGGACATCATTGCCCTGCTCAAAAGTCACGGCATACCCGTAGTTAGTACCGGGGAGCATAAAGAACTCGGCATCTTTCGGGATGTCTCGCGTGTTTACCTTGCCACGCAAACCATCAACCACACCTTCACGTGCCTCTGCACCAGTAATCCAGTTGCCGCTAATCATGCCACGGTGCGCTTCAATGTTGTTGCGCCCATATGCGGTGAGCATTCGGTTTTCAATACCGACTGGGTTTGTTGGCGACGCAAGCGAGAAGTCAAATTCTTCGGGGTCCATCTCGCGGCGTGGGTCGTAGTCCCCAAACCGCTCGAATCCGTTGTAGAACTCCTGTTCTTCTGGCGTCAGGTCTGGGTCTTCCGAAGCCTGCCGCTCAATTGCATCGCTGCCTTCAGACAAACCAGCAACGCGCTGCGTGAGTTCGTCCGCCATGTTGGACAAATCGTTTTGCAGTTTTTCGTCTGTTGCTTGCGCCTCAAGAAGTTGCACCATTTCAAGTGCGCTGCTCAGGTCAGCGTCGTCAGCCGTTGGATCGTTCAGTGTTTCTCTTACTGTCAGCAGGAGTCCGCTGACCCTGCGCTCAGTTTCTGTTTGCGGCTGGCTCTGCTTTGCAGGATCAGGAACGTCGACGTTGACCTCTGCCCCCTGCACCGGCAACTGCTTGTTTGACTCTTGACTAATCCTGCGCCGTGCCTCTGCACCACGCAAGATGTTGCGCCGCCTGCCGCCAGCCTTCTTGGATTCTGGTGTTTGCTCAGCAGGCCGCACATCGGCTGCCCTTGCTGCGGATGCGCTGACGGTCAGTTCAACAAACTGTTCGACGGTGAGGGTTTTAACAGTTGGCTCTGGCGTTTGCAGTTCATCTTCTGACATTGGTGAAGAGTTAGCCGCTGCTGTTGCCAGTGCAATTGCGTTGAGGGCGTCAACCACTGGGGTTTCTTCACGCAGATTGATGTCATCAAACGTGGTGCTTGCCGCGCTCAAGCCAAGTTCAACCGCTGGCTCAATTGTCGAATCAAACCCTGTGCTTGCCTTGGCTCCGGGTTTTGCGCCACGTGTTGTGCGCAGAGTAGCGCCAACTTCCTCGGCCACATTGAACAAGACGGCCAACTCACCTGCACCGGACACCCCCGCAGCAGACAAAACAGAATCTTTAAGTAGTCTGAGCCTGTCGGCAACGGTTTTTTTGCCTCCAGAAATACGTCGCAACACGGTGGCAAGTTCACCTTTCGATCTGCGGGTTGCCAAGTTTTCTACTGAGTAAGCAAGAACTTCCCGCAACAGCGTAGGGTTTTGCAAAAGCGCAGCAGCAGCCTGCTTTGAGTCGGCTCCCTCGGGTATCAAACCATTCTTGACCATTGCTGTGACTGCGCCCTCTTCGAGGATCGTTGGGTCGAGTGCCGTAATTGCATCTACAATTCCCTGCACTTTGCCCGTTGCTTCAGTCTGAATAACGTGCGTACCTTCGTGGAGCAAAAGAGCAGTCGCTACATAATCGGCCTCTTTGCCGTTCTTGACTGCTTCTTGGTATTGAGGGTTGCTTGAGTTAATAAATACTGTGCCTGTTTCAGCGTTGTAACCTGCCGCCACCCCGCTTTTTTCTTCCGGCGAGGTAACAATTACAACTTGCCTGCCTGCTTTTGCCAGATCTGTGAGCAATTTCCTAAAGGTTTCGCTTAGTCCTGCTGGTGAAGCAATGTTGAAGCCGTCAACCAATTTGCCATTGACCAAGGTTGGCCTGCCCAAGATGGCAGAAACCTTTTCAAGCACTGTCTTTTGCGCTGGGGAGCCATCTTTCCCTGCTAACGCTGCCTCGGCAATGACTTCTTGCTCTGAACTAGGGAGCGTAGGTTGCGCACGGTCGATGTCCAGAAGCGCCTGCGGAGTGAGCGCTTGTACTGATGTGACTTGCCCAATGAGTCTCCTTTGCTGCTCGGACATTTGCGAAACACTTTGTGTCACCGCTCCGACGAACTGCTCAACAGTTGCGTTGCCACCCATAGCCCGATTGAATAGGTCTGCCGTCTCTTCGCTTACCTGCCCAGAAAGCAACTCGGCTCTTTTTTCTGCCGCAAGTTCTTGCGCCTCTGCCTCTGAGTACCCAAGGTTCTGGTAGTAATCAGACAAAGATTCAGCCATCATGTCCGCAGTAGCAATTGCCTGCTCTGGAGACAAGCCTGCTTGAACCTGACCCTCTGTTGGCAAAGCACCTTCAGCGACGCGGTCTTGTGCAGCCGCAATTCTGTCCTGCTGCCTATTGATACGGACAGCCTGCCTGCCCACGCTTTCTCTGGCCTCAGCCATCAGTTCAGATCTTTGCTGATCTGTCAAGCCTTCGCTCATCCAGCCCAGTCCAGCAGCCTCCCAGTCTGATTGCTTGTTGGACTCGGGCGTGCTGTACTTAGTTGCGCTTCTGTCTGAATCTCCTGAATCACTTGGGTTTTCTTCACCTGCCAAGGCGTATGCGGCGTCAGGCATGGTTTCAGCCATTTCAACGCGCCGATGTGTAGTGCCATCCTCTGCTTCAAAAGTTTCATCAGGGTTGCCAAAAGCGTGCAGCCTGTTCTCCGCAACGCTTTGTCCAATACCAGATATGCGTTGCCAAAGAGATCGTTCTCTTTCTTGCGAACGGATGCGGGGCAAGCCGTCTACGCCAAACCCGTTCTGGTACATGAACATTTTTTGCGCTGTGTCTTCGCGCCATCTCTGCTCGACCTCTGATTGGTTTTCCGCTGTAACTTGTCCAAGCGGGTTGCCATCAGCATCAACCATTGTTCTGCCATCAATGTGCGTGGCAGGCTGCCCAATTGCAAACCTTGGCTTTTTGGCTGCATCGCCGTAAGTCATACGCCCGAGGTGCGAGGCTTCTAAAGAGTTGATCCGGTTGGTCAGACTCATGTTTCCGAGGGACGCTCCGGCAGCAGAACCCAAAATACCGCCGACCAAGAAGTCCTGAAGTTTGTCTTTGAAGTACCCATCGTAGAAGATGTCGTCTTCTGATCTTTCAAGTTGCCCCTTCAGCATCGCTTGAACGCCATCGAACATAATGCCTTCAAGATATTCTTGAGAACCTTCTTCGATGAATCCGTTTACACCATCAGCAAGCAGGCGCGTAGCCCCTCGACGCGATGCCGCAGCCATTGCTCGACGCCCAAGCCCGCTTTTGAACAGCATGCTTTGCCCGCCAGCAATGAACCGAGTTGAAAGCGCAGCCATGGTTCCTGCTGTAAAACTGTCGATCAGAGCGTTTGCCCCAGCAAGTTGCGCACTCATGCCCTGCTGCTGGTAAAACCGCAAGCGGTCATTGTTGGTTTGCGCTGCTGCAATAGCAAAACTAGACGCAAGGAATCTTGGAGATCTGAACAAAGCGCCAAACGTAGAAGGCGCAGCGGAGGCACCGCCGGTCGCAACACCCGCAGCGATCTGTGCAATAAACGATGGCGCGGCCTCTGCCACTTGCCCAAGTGTCTCATACCCAGCCAAGTCAGTTACCACTGGCTGTGTGCCAAAGCCAAACTCTTCTTGGAACAACTCATCCACGCTGCCGTAGTCACGACTGGTGTTGAGGTCGAGCCTTGCTTCGGTTGCGCCGCGTCGCTTTCCGAGCGTGCGGTTGTACCAGTCGCTCATAGCAACTGAGTTTTGAAGCGCAGTCTCGTACAAAGATGTTGGCATCTCATAGAACAACTTGGCTGTGCCGCGCGCAAACCCACCAATCATCCGCTCGTTGAGAAGAACATTTGCTTTCTCAAACACATCCATGTCTTCAGAAAGCAGTAGACGGGTTTGTGCAAGTTGTGAACCACGCCGAGCAATATCGTTGGTGGTTTTGTTTGCTTCAACAAACCTCATTAGTTCGGTTGGCGACGCGCCCGCTTCAAATGCAGCCAGCCTTGCCCCGTCCTTCGCCAATCGGTTTTCCGCGAACAAAGCGTTTGCTTGACTGCGGGTCATTGCGCCTTGATCTAAACGAGGTGGCAAGTAGTTGTGATGAACCTTCATCAAACCATGCAGTGATCCGTCATCGTTGCGCACTTCAACGTCAACAAACTCTTCAGGCGCAAACATGTGCTGCTTGGCAACATCGTCAAGCGTAAACTTAGACCCATCTCGTTTCAAATACCCATTGCGGTCCCTGCCTCGCACCATCTCTCTGGCAGCGTGGGCAAGAGTTGCGTCTGCCGCCGTCCTTCTGGCGCGCTGCTGGGCTTGCCGCGTCGCAACAATTTGTTTTCCTCGCTCCGACCCGCTTCGCAACAAGGCTTCATCAGGTAGCGCCTCTTCTTGACGCGCAGCCTGATCGGTCTTTGCAAGCACAGCGCCAGCGCTAGCAACACTGTCAACGCGAGGAGGCTGGTTACTGGGCTGCACCAAGTCAACGTTGCGTGCCAGATCAATCGGGTCTTGTGCTTGTGTCATTTATTTGCTCTTGTACTTGCGTTCCTCGGCGGCCCGTCTGACTTCGCCTATGCGCTCTGCTTGATCTCGATCTCTTGCTGAGTCATCAGCCTTTTCAAGAAGAAGAGACTTCTGTATGTCAAGTCTAATCAAGTTGGAGGCTTCGTTTAGGACTCCCGAAGGCACTGGGCCTCGACCGCTGTACCCTGCCTTGGTTAGTGCCTCGTCCAAAAGAGGAATGATTGGATTGTAATCGTTTGCAAAATTACTTTTTGCAATAGCGCGATTCCCAGCAAGATTTTGTGGGGCTGCTTTGTAAAGGAACAATGCTTCGCGCACGGCAGACTCTACTTGGTCAGAAGCAAACGTGCCATCGCCCCCCTCACGAATAGTTTTGCGCATCCGTTTGATAGAAGAAGTCAGTGCAAAGTCTCCGCCGCCCACGCTTTGAGCGGTGCCTCTGCCCAAAGTGTTGAACGTGCCGCCATCTATGTCTGTCAGAGCGGTGATGCTGCGGACGTTAAGGCCAAACTCTGCCCGTCGATCAAGTCCGGCAGTCCTTTCATTGAAACTTGCTCTTGCGTTTATGGCTTGAAGCCCTTGCAAGAAGTCTTCACGCTTCTGATCGATGGTGCGAATGCGCAGATTGATAAGGTTTTTTCTGTTGTCAATGCGCTCGCGTTCTTGTGCAGCGATCCCAAGTGCTTCAACCATAGGAACCCCCTGTCTTTCAAGGCGGTTGCGGAACTGGTTGAGATCGTCGTACTCTTCGTCAAGTACAGCAACCTCGCTTTGCAAACTAATGATCTCGTCATCGAATGAGCGCAACTGTCGAATGTGCATTCGATCTTCGCTGTGCTGACGCAAGCGATTTGTCCTGAACTCCTCAAAAGTTGGGACAGGCTGCGGATTCATGCCATCTGCATTTTGCGATTGGATTGCGCTAACCATGCTGGCGTAATCTGATTGCATGCTGGTGTACAAAGCAGAGTCAGAATTAACATCGTCTTGCCTGCGCCTTTCTGTTTCGACGCGACGAGTTTCCCGCATTTCACGACGAATGAGTGCGACTTTGTCGGCTTGCGCTTCTACCGCCTGCGCCTGTTCAATTCTGGCCTGCTCCTGTTGATTCATGTTTTCGGCGGCAACCAAATCCCTGCGGTAGCCAGCCGTCATGCCATAGGTGTCACCAATCTCATCGCTCAAAGATTGCAGTGCAGCCTGACGCTCCTGCGGTCGCAGGTTCGGGTCGCGCATAATCTCAAGTTGACGCGACTGAAAGTCACTAAACATGTCAGCAAACCGCGCGTCTGTCTGGCCAAGTTTGCGCAACTCTGTGAGTTGGTTGCGCGTAAAGTCTTCGGTGTCAAACGCTCCAGCCTTCGGCTGTTCAGGCAGGCCGAACTGGTCAGAGATTGGATCGAACGCTACGTCGGTAAGTCCGCCAGTCTCGGTGTTGTACTTCTTGAATGTGCCTTGTGGAGTGCGAACAATTGTGTTGTCCTCAAGACCACTGGTGTCAATCTTTCCAGATGCGTCATACGCTGCATCAACAATTTGCGTTTTAGAAGCCTCTTTGGCTTTGGCGTCAGCACGCTCTTGCGAACGCTGCCGAATATCTGCCGCCTGAGATATAGCCTCTTGCAGTGACACAGGTCGTTTGCGCATGCCTCCACTTCTTTTCATTTCCCTTTGACGCCGCCTGTAGTCCCGATGCGCCTGACGATCCTCAAACGCTTTTTTGGCTTCTTTTTGTTTGGCCTCCTGCGCAGCCTTAGTCTCAGCCAGCCTTTGCGCTTTGGCTTGCGGAGTGTTGCGTTTCCGCTTGGCATCTTTCGCAGCCCAGTCCGCAGCGGCCTCAGCCTCAAGGCGCGCCTTTTCAGAGGCACGGAAAGCAGCATCTTCCTCTGACTGCTTGGCTGCTTTAAACGCGGCCTCTGTGCGCTTACGGTTTTCTTCTAAGGCTTTGCGCCCTGCGTCTGTACGCTTTGACATTACGACCTCTTGGCTGCGTTAGCCATTGCAGATGCAGGTTGGACAACCGTACCGCCGGACTTGGCAAGCGAAGTAAACTGCACCAAGTTGCCGTCAGCAGACAGGTCAAGTGTTCCGCCAAGAATTTTGGCAACGCCAACCGACAAAAACTCTCCGCCCGTGTTTGCAGAAACTCTGCTCATGTCTACACGCCCTCCGTAAACTGCCAGCCTTGTGCCGCCGCCAGTAAAATCAGCATCGCTTTCGTGCCTGTACAGTCCGCCAAGAACTGTGATCGCTGCGGGAGTTACTGACAGGCTGTTCGCGTGGACTTTGCCGCTGGCTTTTGTAACGAACTCGCCGCTACCTGAAAGAAGCAGGCTGCTCTTGGCAGACTTAGTCACAGCAGATAGTTCTGCAATGCCGCTGTCCTGAACGATGTGTCCAGTTTCTGTAGCAGTATCAGGAATTACAACTCGCAAAGCAGGACTGACATTTGTGATATTAATGTCCGCTCCATTTCCGCTGGAGTGAGCGTCCTTGGCATCAAGAGTCAGTGTGCCGCCGACATCAGGCCCAGTAATGTTGACTTCACGCAGTTCTCCAGCAACCTTGGTTGTGTTGAGGTTGCGAGTGATGTTGACGATTGGGTAGTCGCCGTCAAAACTGTAGTACGTTCCCGACCCCCCCAAGTTGAGCGAATCCTCGCCATCGCCATCGTCAACTTGAATCCTGAGCGCAGCAGTGTTAGTGCCAATGTTGCCGCTGAATCCGCGTGTCACTGAGAATTGCCGCAACACAATTGCGCTTTGGTCAAGGCCATACAGAACATCAAACGATCCACCCGAAAAAGTAACCAAGTCATCGTTGGCAGGCTTGGTGCTACCGCTCCAGTTTGCAGCAGTGTTGAAGTCATTAGGCCCAGCGCTGGCGGTGACTGCTGTGTTGCTTACGCTGGCTGACCCAGTCGTGCCAGTAATGCTCATGCTGAATGGGCGTCCAGCAATGCTGGCTGTCATGGTGACTACAGCCCCATCTACTGAGTATGTCAGTTTCTGGAACTCACTTTGGCTGCTTGCCGCAAGTGCGTTTCGGTAGACAGTGGCTTGGTCTGCAAGCGTGCTGTTGGTCATAGTAGTAACCACGCTTTGCGTTGACCCGTCCTCTGCCGTCAGGGTTGTGGTGATGGTGCTGCCCGAAGCAGCGCCCGTAATTTCTGTGGTGCGGACTTGCGCAACTGCCGTAGCCCCACCGTTCCATCGTCTGTAGTTTGGCATTACTGAAGGTACACCGAAATGCGGCCAGATGGATCAGCACTTCCATCGCCTGTGGTTGTAGCAAATCTGAGGCTATGCACCCCAGTAACATCAATACTGAATACACCCTGCGTGCTGTTGCTTAAGGTGGTTGAAGAGTTCACAAAGTTTTCGCCATCAGCAGAAAACTGCAAAGTGGCTACCGCGCTGCCCAGAGCGTAACTCTGATCTGGGTCAGGGAAAAGGACAGCGCCAGCCTTGCTGTAGGACGTAACAAGTTGCGGCTTTGTGACCGCTTCGTCGTTAGCAAGATTTAGGCGCAAACTGGACTTGAGTCCCATTCTTGTTTATCCTGTCTTTCTTATCTTGTAAGACTGGCGCACCGCGCCTCTCTATTTATCTTCGGAATTAGCCCACGCTAAACAGGTTCAACCGTACGTCACGGGTTCCTATTTCCGCAGGTATGTTTAACTGGCCCGAGGTGCGTGGTGGGAAATACTGGACCCCTTTTTTAGGTGCCGAGCCAGAGTTGCTCACGGAGAATACGACATAACTGCCGGTAGGGCAGGCTGGGGATTCTGCCTCAGTCTTCAAAGTTTTGGTTGATAGCAATTTGCAGGAATCCACCTCTAACTGCCTGACGGTTCTTTTGAAGGTAAGTGATGGCTCTTCTGTCGGAGAAAAACCAATAAAGATTTCATCAGGAGGCCAGAGCGGATTGTTGCCCCCCTCTTCACTAAACGCTTCGATAGGTATGTATGTTGCTGGGCCAAACCTTTCGCACTCGTTGAAGTCGCCCTCCATAAAATTGCGAACGCCATCGGTGTGAGGAATACCACGTACACGCTCCCCGGAAACAAAAACAACATTGAAGTTTCCAAACAAGCCTGTTGGCAACCAATAATCTTCACCCGGCTCATAGCCGCCTAAAGGCAAAGGTGGAAACGGATTCATTGAATCAAGGTCAAGTTGGTATCCCAATGCAACAGAACCCAAAGTGCTTCCTATTCCTGCTCTATCGAAGGGCTTTCTAAACTCAGGAAAAGGAGTTTCAGACTCTGATGCAACAACTAATACGTCTGCCCCGATGTCGTTTTGCCCAATTTGATATTGCACCAAATTAAATGCTTTGTCTGGGTTCCCTAGCGTTGCAGACACCCTATCCGGCGTGGCGTTAAAAATAGACGCAGCGCCTCCATAACGAAAAGGGCTTAGGGGATTGTGCATCTCATGGATAAAACTGTTGACCATGTGAAATCTAGTGATGTAAGTGTTGTCTCCAGAGGTGCGCTGGAGAGTCAAACTGTTTTCTTCTGTCGGCTGTGCCACTTCCCCAGTATTGTTGGCGCTTACTCTGTGGTCAGGCATGACCAATAGTTCTGCGCCGTCTGCTGGAAAGCCGTCCGAGATTGTGTTAAATGCAGGGAAAACTCTTACGGTTCGCACATCCGAGTACGGCTCTAGGGGCTTTTCGGATTCGCTACCAAGCAACCTTACACACTGCCACATTTGCCCAGCAAATACCCATTTAAAAGTTTCCGGGTCTATTTCAAATTCGCCCACCATGAGTTCTATATCTTCAGGCGCAAAGACGACATACCAAAGACTAGGCTTTGGAACAAAGCAGTTTTCAAACCCCTCCTTGCAGACCAGTGGTTCGCACTCGTAGTATTGGTTTTCGTCGGGTATGGGGGGGTTGCCCTTCGTGCAGCAACATAAGCCAGCGACAATCCCTGCGCCCATTACACCAATTCCGTTTTGCAAGACACAGTCAAGTCTGGTTTGATATACGTGAGGCCGTACACTGGCCCTAGTTGCTCAATAGGGTTTTGATACCACGCAACCCCTGCTGTGCCGGGAATGATGCTTCCTCGGAAAAAGTAAACAAGCCCGCCGCTTTCTCGCAACCCAACAGGACTTACAAACCCTTCGGGAAATTCTGCTGCCACGCCGTGGTGTATAAAGCCATCGGGCGGCTGTGCGTAACGATTAAGAACATTCGGAACATTAAAGATACGTGGCTCGTCGTTTTCATCAATACTAGAGGTAAGCCAATCGGGCAAGCCATCAAGGCCAGCAGGCAAATAGTTATCCAGCGCAAACTCATCGGAAAAAGAAAAACTAACACTGCTGGCACTGCCGCCGACAATCTTTGCGGGCAGCACCACAATGCCACCTACCGACGATGCAAGACCTACAAGTCGATCATCAAGTCGTGAGAGAGTGGAGAAGTTGGTTTCTTGCTGCGACGCAGCCTTGTCAACTTTGCGCTCCAGCGCCTCGATGTACTTCGCAAAGTCTGGGGTGAGCGGGTTGGGTATTGGCATCACACATCCCAATTAGTTTGTTGGTATTGGTCAACGACTAACAAGTCCCTAGTTGATCTTCCGCCTGAGTCTTCAAGGCTAGAGAAGCGGTGGACCGGAAACTTCGCTGGATCATACAAAAACTGAAAAGAAACGTCGAACAAAAGTTGTTCGGAGGGTACGTCACCAGTAGGGTCAAACAGAACAACACTCGAAGCATTGCTTGTCACGCCCTCTAATAGCAACGTCCCT
>Ga0209348_1001603_pt1 | contig 10930 bp, 6 predicted proteins | sample ETNvirenome_2_30_FD_184065 | JGI IMG/M metagenome (GOLD analysis project Ga0209348, IMG submission 184065) | Marine viral communities from the Pacific Ocean - ETNP_2_30 (SPAdes) (version 2) | ecosystem: Environmental > Aquatic > Marine > Oceanic | place: Pacific Ocean | collected 2013-06-22 | reverse complement strand
ATATCAATGATACCAATCCTATTATGGTTTGTATGGACATTGAGAACTTTGTTCCTAAAACCTTTTCCTCTGATATCTCAACGGGTTCTTCTTTGACTGGTTCGGGTTCTTCTACTTGAGGTGGTGCTGGAATAGGAGCCTTATGTATCTCCTCATGTTTTTCCTCGTGTTTTTGTGTATCTTCCGTAGAGTTCATCAAGGTATCGGTAATGTCATCAAATGAACAGAAACCCATTTCCACGAGTATCTCTCCAATGGTGCCCTTTCTACCCTTGACCTGTTCTGCTAAGGCTTTACTTAGTTGTCGTTTAGTGATGATATCAGCATCACATAACAATTGTCCTAATTTGATTCCATCACTCATTCATTATTCACCATCGTAGAATGTTCCTTCGGGATCCATTCCGATTTCTATATTTTCAAATACCAATAATGCTATCTGTAATTCATCTCTATATGGATTATAGAACTGACCATTAACCACACCTGAGATTTTATTATCTTCAATTTCGGTAATTTCGGCTTGACCAAAGTTTGTATAATCTTGACTACCTATGATTTCTAAATTAATTGATTGTTCTCTATCCAAAGTATCCTCAGCTCCATAGTTTAAATATAAACCAGCATCTATCAAGTTATCATTATCCTCACCATCCTTATCATACCATATAGTGGCATAATGTTCTAATTCAGGTAATACCCTACCGACTTCTCTTTGAAAGTGAAATACAAGTAGTTTCTTAATCTTACCATCTTCACCAACTGACTTTTGACCATAGGTCGTTATAGAACCATAATAAGTAAACGGATCTATTGGGTCACCATTTACCCACATTTGCATCATTGGTTCTTTTGATACTTCTTCTACTATTTTATCCTCACAACTTGGTGTGGTGAACATTACAGCTAATAATCCTATACCAAGAGCTGTTCTTATATTGTTGTATATTTCTTCGTGTTTCATTTTAAAATCCCATAAATTGATAATTAATTCCTAATTTGATATCGTATGCTGGTCTTTCCCAATAATACAAATATCTTCCTTCAGCAAAGACTCCAAGATTATCTTGAACCTTTACTCCAAATATTGCTCCCATATCATAGTCATTCCAATCATGCCACATAGCGTCTTTGAATTCAAACTCATGTGGTTTACCATCTTTTTTCATGTGGTCACGATAATGTGATGCGTTATGGTAAGCATGTAAGTCATGACCATAGTGAACAGGTAACCAATTACCCCAAGTGTGTAACCACCAATTCTCACCATAATGGTAAAAATCAATACCCAACACCAATGAGGTTTCATTTTGATTACCTAAGTTTTTCTTCACACCACCTATGTATTCCTCTAACATACCAGGAAAGTGATAGATAAAATACTCTCTATCCGTATAGGCGAATATTCTTCCATCGACATCTCTCCATAACCAATCATGTCCCCAATATTCACCACGACCATTCCAAAAAGGCCCGTCTCCTTCGACCTTCACCCATTCTCCATTAACCAATTCCAATAGTTCATCATGTTTCCAAATTGGATTACCATCTTCATCATACCCTTCCAACATATCCTCTTGATACCACATATTATCATCGATACCAAACGCGTTTTCAGCAAACTTCCACCATTGTCCTCTATACCAAGTGGTATCCAAGACCATAGCATCAAATCCATATACTGGGTGATTTCTGTGTTTTAATCCAACTGATAGGTGAAATTTATCATTCAACGCTTCAGGTGTGAGATGTAATCTTAAATCACCTTGAACATAGTTGATATCCTCCAAACCTAATTCGGTGACACCAATTTTTGCCATTAAGTAATCACCAATGTATCTCAACCAAAACTCTCGATTGACATAATCATTACCCCACTGTCTACCTTCTGACAATTTGATTAAGTATTCCCATCCCTTAACAGGACCGAATGTAGCACTTTCATTAGCGTTTGATTCTGAACCATCATACCAAGTTCCACCTTTACCAGCACCCTTGACACCTCGTTTTGGTTCATACTGAAATCTACCTACTTTTCTCAAACCAAAAGATGTTTGAAAATCAGGTTTTAAATCTCTGTTAGTTCTCTCCACAATGAGGTCACCTGTTGATAAACCACCCACTATGGCGAATCTATCATCTTGGTATCTCGGAGCGTTTAGACTGAAACTGGCATATGCCGTTGAATACTTAAAAAAGTCTCCTATGAAACTTTGACCAAACAAAGATGAGACCATTAGTAAGCCTGTTATAATTTTCTTTAACATCTGTTTTCTCCCGTTAGCGATATTATACAACAATAAATATAACCTTTGGGAATTAAATGTCGAATCTAACTACAAAACTCATTGCCATTTTATCATCATTTTTAATAGGTCTTGAGGTTTTTCCGATAACCAAACATTCACCTGCGTCGTTATATAGACCTATTGTGGTAATGTAAGGCATGAAAGCACTATGTGTAACAAAGTTTTCATAGTGTTGTGTGCCAGGATAACTTCTTTCAAATGAACCACTTCCAGCACCAACACCCGGTTGGTCACCTGGCACTGCAAATATTTTTTCAGGTATTCTTCTTGAGGGGTCGGAATCACCAACAATTGTGCTACCACTTCTCTCGAATGTTGCACTTGTATTTTTAGTTTGATTATGTTGACCTGCGGGTGAGATTACTAAAGTCTCATATTGATAAAGTGTTCTCGTTGCTCTGTATTCAAGTCGGAAACCGTTTGAAGATGTTCCTGTAAAGGCATTTATATACTTCGAACCTGTGCTTGTCATCACTACAATGCCTTGTTTGTAAAAGACATTCCCAAGAACAACACTTGAACTATCAAAATTTTCTGCTACAGAAGCAGAATAGTATGTCTTGAAATTACTAGCCTTATGTAATGCATAACTTGAAGAATAAGCATTATCATATAAATTTCCATCACCATCATCTCTAATATCAGTTGTTACATCACTAATATCATCTCTGATTCTAACTGATTTTGGTTTTACACCTTCTCCAAAAAATTGCTGTGGTATAGAAATCAATGAAGCTGAATGATGAAGTTCTCTAAAGTTTTTATTTGTATTAGATGGGCCGTAAGTGAGAAATGGTTGGGTTGCATTTACAAATCCCTTATCCACCTTTCTTTTTGGTGTGTATCTTTCGTAATATAAATGATTAATATGAAAATAGGTGGGTATATTGTAAAAGGTTCCTTGACTATACCAAGTTTTTTTAGGTAATCCCATACTTTGTGATAAAGCATTGAATGTTCCTAAACTTTGTGAAAGAGCCGAACCAGTGGCAAAATTGAATAAACTCCCACTATTTACTTTGATAGGTAACACACCTAAGTTGGTATCACTATCCGTAAAAGTAAATTTCTTATGAACTTTGAAAGGCTCTACTGAGAAATCTTGTGGGTGAACATCTCGTAAATACGACATTTCTTACCCCTTTTTATGATTAGAAGTCAAGTTTAACTTTAATTAATGCCTCACGAGAATAAGATTTCAATACAGGTTGACTCAACTTAGCTACTGCTAACAATTCATTAGCGTCATTATATAGACCGACTGTTGTTATGTAGACCTTTGGGTCAAGATAGAATGTAGGTTGTGTGAAATCACCAGTTGAAGCAGTAAAGAAAGTAGGATTGTTACTAAAGTTAAATTCTTTATTTCCCGCTCTTACAAAGTAGTGAGTTGAGGATAGTTTTTCTTCTCTTCTTGCTTGAAAGTATGCTCCACCTGCGACTTGGTTGAAAAATTTCCTTGCGTTACCAGTATTAGCATCTGAGGTTTCTAAAACTCCTTCCATTCCATCTCCAAAAGAAGTTTTATTATCAATCATATCACCATTTAATACTATAAGTCCTAAATCAGGATAGAATAATCCATAAGCACTACCTGTGACGGAAGCTGGTGAATCAATCGATGATACTCCACTTCTTATTGAACCACTAACCACATTAAATACACGACCACCTATACCAGCTTCAGGATTAGTTGTAGAATTACTGTCATCAATTAAACGGACATCATGACCTATTTTAGCCTTACTACCACTTAGTTCCAATTCCCAATTACCTGGATCCATCTTTTCTCTCATTCGTGACCGTTTCAGAGATATAACAAAAAAGTGTTTGGATATCGAACCATCACCATATGTGAATCTATCTTTATTTGGTGGTAATACTAAATTTACAAGTTGTGAGTGAATTGCTGCAGTTGATCTATTACCAGTAGCACCACCAACAGTTCCTTTTGAACCACTTCCTTGTATGTGTCCATAAGCCACACTAAACTGAACTTCTCTTTCAGCATCTGTGTGGTCTGTTTTATAGACATCATAATAATATATTCCACTTGATTGACTTTGTGCGGATTGGGTAAAGAATGTTGTTAATGTTCCAGTTCCACCACTCCAAATACCACTTGATACTGTAGCCTTAATATTACTAACAATATCATTTTCTTGGTCAAATAATTTATATGCTCCTGCTAATGCCATTTCTAACTCCTATTAAGATGAACCTGCCCCTGCTCCTGGACTACCAAGAACGGTTTTGTTTACGGTTACTGTCAATGTCTGTGTTGCTCCAGTTTGGTTACCAACAACGGTTAGCTGTGTCACTTTTTGATTAGGTGAAGTGAAAGTTTGTGGTATTAACCTTGCTGTCAATCCAACAACACTCTGTGAATTTGTAATCTCTTCACTACTCAAATTAACAGGAACTAAAGCTTGTGTTTGACCTGGTGCTGATTGTCCAACTTGTAATCTTGCGACACTTGTATCGTGAACCAAAAATGTATATCCTAAATCGTCATCTGATGAATTTAAAGTTCCGGGACTTATTAAATCACCATTACCACCACCTTGTTGAAAAGTAAAGGATGATACTGCTATATCGAGTATAGGTAGACGAGTTGTCTCTTTTGGAAGAGAGATTAATTTAAATTTTAATGCCTGTGTCTCATCTGGCACAGGTTCTAAAAGGGGCATGTTCTCAATGACTGCTCCATAAAAATTTGTTCCATTGGGATGTGAAGTATCCCACAAACGATAATCGACTTCATCATCTGCTAATGCGAACTTTGTAATTTTGAATTCGTTGTTACCACGAGCCAATAGTTCTCGACCTCTTTTGGTCAAGATAGCATCTATTGTGATTGTGGTATTATTTAAAAATCCCATGTATATTCTCCTTTGGATTCGGTAATTTTGGATTTACAATAGACTAAAACTTCTTATCTATAAATATACCCAAATTAAATTTTTCATTATAATACCTTGAGTTTTGATTCTCCACCTTCCTTAGTTTTCAATGTTGTTGGTGATGTCAATACAACTGTTACAGGTTCTAATTTATCTAATGTCGTTTTCTTAGTTTGTTGACATCCAGCAACTGTCAATCTGAACATTTGATTATCTAAGAATAAACTTTTCTTATCACTTCTTACAAATGATTCTGAATAAGCATTATCGATTGATGCACTAAATTGTGTTGTGTAGAATCTCTCAACCTCAAAGTTATGTGTGGAAAGAATTGAACCACTAATATTAGGCTGTAATACTTCTCTGAATACTCTCTCAGGTCCTCCAATCTCAATTTTAAAATTTGGATATTTTATTTCACCATCAGGATGAAAATCTTGTCCGTAAGATGAGGATAAAATATACAACGATGGTGTCCTAAAAATATCACTTGATATTGAAGAAGTATAAGTGAGATATTCACCCGAACCTGATGGTAATGAGCTAAGTGAACCACTAAATGTTGGGAATGAACCACTTAAACTTACTACAGGATTCGGTGGATTAAATATTCCAATCGAAGATGAATGATTATATAGTAATGGATTGTGCTCAGCAGAACCTGAGTAAATATTCATATCTACCTTACCTCTGTAATTTAAAGGTTCTTTTATTGGTCTATTTCCAATCACTAATTTTTTTCTTTCTAATATATTTGGTTCTATAAGTAATCCTACATTTGCGTTAGCCCTAGCAGGTATCATTTTTCTTATTTGGTCAAATACACTTGTATCATAAAATCTAATCAATCTAATATAATCCCAAAAATTATTTGGTGAATTATATTTTTTCCAATATTGTTCACCCGCATAATCCAAACCTCTATATCTCAAAGAGTATTTATCTCGTGGGTCACCTAAATAATCATCATAATCAAATCCACCAACACTCAATATAATATCTTCATTTATCACATCAGCTGGAGAAAAATATACACCGAGCTTATTACTGTCCACAGGTGCTGCATCGTATGCACTTAACTCTTGTCTTTCGTCCAAAGAGAGACTACCAAGTAATTTTTGTTTTTCAACACGAACCTTATTTTCCATTCTATTATTAGGTCCTAAGTTTGGTGTCTTTGCCTTTTGTTGGTCTACAAGTTTTCTGAAATGTGGTAAGTTACCAGATGAGTAACCAAACGCAGTTCCTGGTTGAGTATAGGTTTGATTAGCACTTGTATCACGAATTGAATTAGATGAACCTAAATTTTTATCGTCATCAAAACTATATCGTAATGTCAAATCGTGCCATGAGGCAGATAAATGATTACCATCAAAAGCCTTAGGTGCTGCCGTATGATTATCAAATGAACCACTATTAAGTGCAGTAGTCCAATATCTAAATTCCATCATACTACCACTAAATTGTGGAGCAAAATCATCGGATGGTTTACCACCAATGTATAGAGTTTCGTTTCCTACAAATGCACTATTGATTGTTGTGCTTTTCGTTGACCCACTTGAAAAGGATTTGTATATTGTTCTTTCTAATCCTGCATCATATCTTCCTACATGAAGTGAGTATAGAATATTTTGTGAAGTTGTATCAGACCTTAGATATCCAGTAGAACTCCCACTTAAATGTCTACCACCATCACCAATACTTGCACTCATCCTTGTCAACATTACATTATAAAACTCACCATCATATACTGGCAATAGACTTGATGTTATTTCAAGTGTGTTGACTCTAAATAGAATTTTACCATAGTTGTCTGATGAACCATTATCTTGTAATCTTATATGCCAATCTGTTCCAGCCTGAACAAGAGTTTGATTACTACCAGTAGCTGCACGAAATCTAAATTCTACCGTATCAGGTTTTCTACTACTGATGGTATCATTTGCCCAAGAAGTCTGTATATATTGACCACCTTTAAACTCTAAAGCCTTTGTGAATTTTCTTGTAACCATGACCCTTCTACTTCCAGCTGTGTCTCTTGGTGGTCTTGGGCCTCCATATTCCCTCACTCTCAATATAGTGCTTGGAATACCATAACAATTTATCAATCCTTTGAGTGACCTTACAGTTCCACGAGATTTCAAGAAAAAAGGCATGTTGTTAAGGATTCTTTTCCAAATCTCCCTTGATATATCTTTTTGTGGAGAAGCTGATTGAACTGAATAGGAACTATTTGAACCTGTCACATCGGCACCTATTACATAGTTTGGTAGACTAACTAAATCTTGTCCGTCATTTAAATAAAATCCAAGTGACCTACCTACATGCCATATAAGGTCTCTTGACAAACCTGTATTTATTCCATCCCTTCTATCATAAATTTGTGGAATTTGATTTATATATGTCCAAACTTTATCAAAATGTTCTCCAATCATGTTGATGAATGTTAAGAAGGCATCATTTCTCGTATCATCTTTTATATGATTTGGTATATTATTGATTAATCTATCTCTATTTTCTCTATCATAAATGGAAGCACTGATAATTTGTTTATCATACCAATCCACTGCTGCAGATTCTGATACAGAATAAAGAACATAAGGATTTAATCTTGTCCCATCTCCACTTTTCTTCGGCCACGCGTTTGCGTGAAATACTCCAAGTGATGATGATGCATATGATGCAGTAGAATTGAACATAAATTTTTCAAATGGAGTAAACTCATTTTTAATTTTTGTAACATCTGCTGCTAAAGATGATGTGTATGCATTTGTTTCAACACCACCAATACCAATAAGTGAATTACTTTGACTTTCAAATAATTCTATTCGTTGTAATTTATATCTAAAGTTTTTTACTCTATCTTCTGCAGAACTAAACTTAATGAAACTTTCAAATTGCCTAAAGTCAATACCATCCAATTCAATACTATCTTGAAAACTACCACTCAGTATTTCATTTTCTAAAATATTTGATATTGTGGAATTAGATGTTAGTAATGTAGTTTTATTTTTATAGGCAGTGTTTCTCGGTCTAAAATACCCCTCGAAGTCTTCATTACTATTTATTTTCGGATTTCGTAGAACTACATCAGATATATCTTCATCTACAAAATCTACAAGTTGAACAGTCTCTTGGTATGGTGCTGACATTTCTTTAATGACATATGTTAAATCTCCCTCTACAACATCATCAGGTAAAGGTTCGTATAGTTTAAACACAACTGCATATGGATACTCAGTATATGTTTCTTGGTCATCTTTTCGATTTATTATAAGACTTCTTCCATTTCGTCCGTATCTTAAATAAGTGTGTAAGTCTTGTGGGTCTTCTGTCTCAACATACCATTTTGAAAATTTTGTCTGTAAATTTACCGAAGTAGGACCTATATGACCAACTTCTGTTGCTACTTGATTCCAAGTCTTTTCAACTGTAACAGAGTCTTGATTGTGGACTTGTCGTATTCGTGAAATAAAATCTGCTGTAATCGGCTGAGGTGGAGTATTGTTTGGGTCAAATCGTGGTGTGACTGGCCCAAAGTTTATCCAAGCTCCTGGTGGGTCTTTGTAAACATACAAGTTACCATCAATGATAGCTTGTTGACCAACATAATCAGGCGGGTCTTGTAGTGTTGTAAGTGGTGTATCTGCATCCACTCCAGTATCATATGGTTCATTCAGTAGTGCTTCCTTAGCCGCCTTTAGTCTATCAAATTCAGGTCCTGATAAACCTGCCATTAAATCATCAAGGTCTTTTAATTTTTCATCGGTATTCTTTCTATTTTTTCTAAATGCTACAACAGTTCCTGCTACAAGAGCTGCAGCTACCGCTCCTAAAGCTAAAGCTTTTAGTAAATCTTCATTTTCTTTTGCCCAATCTGCAAATTTATCTAATAAAGAATCACCACCTACTTGTTTAGGTTTTTCAGGTTTCTTTTTACCAGTTGAAGCATCGGCACCACCATCACCCTTACCACATGCGGCCATCTTTGGGATTTCGGTATTCTCGACACCACCCCAAATAATTTTTCTTTTATCTATATCACTCATTAATCTTCATCCAAACTATGTGCATAATAAAATGCCTGTCCTTCACTTGGTGCAGTGATGGTCACATCGTGGTCTAAGGTTATTATATTAGGATTATTATTATTGTATGTTGCTTCTGTGCTCCATCCTCTGAATTGCTGATTCATGGCTCCAGCCCCACCATATGCTGTTCGTGTCAATATCACATCTGAGTTTGCTGGAACTGTTATGGTTTCACCCGTAGTAGGATTTGATGATGAACCTAAATTAGTAGTTTCATTATCTTCATTTAGTATGAATCCAACACCTTGTCGTGCATCATTCTGAGCACCCATGATTGAAATAACAGTAACTTGAACTAATACTCCACCCGATTGATTCCTATTGGACGGCCAGAAAGGTGAACTTACACCAGTAAAAGGTTCGGGTGGCCCATCTGCAGTGCTTTCAGTTGCACCAAAGTCTGCTTCTCTAAATACTGGCCCATCAGGAATAGCATTTTTCACAGCTGATGTTACCTTAACTAAGAAAGATGGTGTATGTAATATAGAATATGTATGTAGTAATTCATCAGTATCTTTACCACTTGGAAATCTAAATTGTATTGCATCATCACCGCCTTCAGTTCCATCATCTCTGAGTCTTCGTTTGTTATTATCGCCAGGTAAGGAACGCCATGCTGACCATTCTGGTTTAGCAGTTGCTATACCTTTAGATTCATAAAGTGCTAACAATGTTTCTTGTGCTCCTGCACTATAATGAAATTCTCCATTATTATTTATACCTACAGGTAGACTATCGAACTCCAATCCATTCTCAGGTCCTGGTGAACCAGTTCCGTAACTAACAATAAATCTTTTTCTCCCCTTATCAATTAACCAAAAAGAACCCCAATAGGTAATGATTGAACCATCGGGTATGTATTCCAATTGTGGTGGAGGTCCCGGTAGTTCGACATCGACAGCCTCACCATCCTCATTTATAGTCAAGTCTACTGGTGTTTGTATAAGAACTGGCTGTAAATCTTTGCCTGTGATTGTTTTAACACTTGTTACATTTGAATCAAAGTTAGGTGTCATTATCAAACAAGTTGGAACAAAAGAACCATCTTCATCAAAGGTGTGTTCAACTTGATGCTCTGTGGTAGGCCCCTCTGAATGTCCACATCCAAACTCCCAAAAGTATTGGACTTGTTGTGAATTGGTGTTGAACTCTGCACCCAAATCATCTAAGTTTGATTCACCCTCACGATTTCTTAGCATCATTGTAAATATTCTTGTTCTTGGATTAGTCGGAGATTCTGTGACTTCTATATGAGTATCAGGTATAGGGTCTTCGGGTGTATAGTTATCATTTTCAAAACTTGTTCTAACAATTTCCTCACCGACCACATATGCATCTCTCACGACCAATGTTCCACCTTGCATATATGGTTGAAATCCTTCATCTTCCGATTCCCTTCTCACATTGAATTCTAATCTAGCACTATCAGGACCTGTCCAACTAATCTGACCACCACCATCACCAGGATCTTCATTTCTATTCTCATTAAATCCATACATTGTGTAATGTAGTTTACCAAAATCTTTTTTAGAAGTTATTCCATCTTGATAATCTAATCTTGGTCTCCACCACTCTGCTGTATAGCCAACATTACCTTGAATATCATTCCAAGCGTTGAGTAAATCTG
>Ga0209348_1001602_pt1 | contig 10934 bp, 22 predicted proteins | sample ETNvirenome_2_30_FD_184065 | JGI IMG/M metagenome (GOLD analysis project Ga0209348, IMG submission 184065) | Marine viral communities from the Pacific Ocean - ETNP_2_30 (SPAdes) (version 2) | ecosystem: Environmental > Aquatic > Marine > Oceanic | place: Pacific Ocean | collected 2013-06-22 | reverse complement strand
TTTGGTGCTACAGGCTATGGTCACAACTATAGTGCTGCAGCCCGTAAGTCGTTTCGTGCTAGACACAAGTGTGATACTGCCAGCGACATCTTGACAGCCCGTTACTGGGCTTGCCGCACACTCTGGGGTGGAGCAGGTGGCAGCACAAAATCATCACCAAAGTCTAGGAAAGGAAAATACTAATGGCAATCGGAGATATGAAAGCACAAATGAATAAGGAAATAGCTGCCTTAAAAAAGAAAAGAGATGCTGGTAAACTTACTGATTTTAAATTTCGTCAGGGAGTAAGAAAAATAAAACAAAAGTATGGTAAGTCTGCTCCATCTAATGTCAGCAGAATACTAACATATATATCTACCAAAAGTCCTGCAGACGCTATACGTGACTTTGCACCTAAATTATTAGAACCTAGCCCACGGTCAGCTAAAGCAGTAGCAGATAAAAAGAAAGCAGCCGCAAAGAAAAAAGCAGCAGAACAAACAGCACGTAGTGATCGTCAGCTTATAAAGAAAGCTAAAACAGCAGAAGCAAGGAAGACACCTAGAGATGCACCTAAAAAATCACCACCGAAGAAACGAGCAGCACCTAAGTTTAATCCTTCTGGTTTAAAGGTTCCTGCCAAGAAAAAAGCAGCACCTAAAAAACAAAAGATGTTTACAGCTATTAATGTTAGAACAGGTAAGCCAGACTTTAATAAACCTAAAGTTACTGCAGCAGAAAGACTAAAGCAGGAAGATAAATATAAAGCGTATAAACGTATTGAAAGAGCCGCTAAAAGTTCTATGAAGAAAAAGAAAAGGGGTTAGTTATGGAGTACAAAGAAAATATTTTCTCTGATTTAGTAGCTTCTTTTGCTGATTATTATAGAGCCATGCAATTAAGAAATGCGGATAAAATTCTTGAAGCTAAAGAAGAATTGGATAGGCGTAAAAAAGCGTATAGTAAAGAAGATATAGCTAAAGCTAAAGCCGAAGCTGATAAATTTGCAGACGCAGGTTTTAAAGAAACTAAAAACAAAGGCGGTTTATCCACTAAAAATGGCAAGGCTAAGATGATGCGTGGGGGTATGGCAAATAAAAAAGAACATATGTATGTGGCAGGTGGTAGTGTTACAGATAAGATGAACCCCGGTCTACGTGCTTTAAATAAGACACGCCCTGACGTAGTTAAACAGATACTAGGTAAGTAATGGTTTTAAAGAAGCCACGTAACTATCGTAAGGAGTACGCTAACTACCAGAGTAAACCTGCACAAAAAATCAATCGTGCGGGAAGAAATGCTGCACGTAGAATTGCCAAGAAAAAAGGCATAGCAGTTGCTGGTAAAGATGTAGCACACAGAAATGGTAATCCTCGTGACAACCGACCTAAAAATTTAGTAGCAAAACCAGCATCACAAAACAGATCGTATGCCAGAACACGTAAGGCACGTAAAAGGAATCCATACGCATAATGTCTCCTAGAATACCACGAAAGAAAGGGCAACCTGCTGGCTCTAAGAAACACAGCGATCTGTACACAGATGAGAACCCCAAGGGTACTATTAAGGGTCTCAAGTTTGCTACAGTTAAAGATGCACAAGCATCTGTGCGTAAGATAAAAGCATCTGGACGGTCACATGCTCACAAGACACAAGCTGCTATTGCTATGGAACAACGAGCCTTGGCAGCGGGAAAAATTGCTGCAGCACGTGTATACCGCAGGTTCATTGAATCACAGAAGAAGAAAACCCGTGCATCCCGTAGAAGCTGATATAAGAAAGTGGTCACATGAATTTCTTGAAGTGCCTAATGAGAAACTTAATGGACTACCACCGTGTCCCTACGCCAAACAAGCATGGCTAGAAGATAAAGTTACTTTCAGTGTAAACACTGGCATAGAAGGTTTAATAGACGAAGTTAAAAAGTTTGAGCAGCACGACTACGATATAGTTGTGTGGGCAAATGAATGTTTACCTGATATGGAATACCTAGATGGGTATTGTGATGGCATTAATGAAGCCATGTCCATAGCTGGTAAAGATATGCACCTCATGGTATTTCATCCAGACTATGACGCTAAAGAAGCAGGTCTGGACTTTTTAATTGATGAGGACGCAACAGATGATGGTCTTGTGTACTGCATGGTGTTTGTGCAAAGACTATCTAAACTAGACGATGCAGCACTAAGTCTGGAAAAGTCTGGTTATTATGAACATTTCCCCAAGGATGTGTTTCATTCGTTAGTAATAGACAGAAGGAGTTTAAGAAATGCCGGGACATAAAACTAAGATGGCAAAGAAGATGCGTGGCGGTGGTGCGGTTGCAAAGAAGCGTATGGCTGGCGGCGGCATGATGAAAATGGCTAAGAAGAAGATGCGTGGCGGTGGTATGGCTAAAAAGAAAATGATGATGCGTGGTGGAATGGCAAAGAAGAAATAAATGCCAAAACTTATAGATGGTTCTAAATTTACAACGATTGGGGTTACTCCGGGTACTGGTGCAACAACATTGTACACAGTCCCGGCTAACCATGCTGCTGTAGTTCGCCATCTAAGCATCAGCAATAATAATGCTGCAGCTAAAAAAATAACAGCACAGTTCTATGATTCCAGTGCCGCTGTATATTATTTCTTAGCACAGGACTTGTCTGTGGCTGCAAATGGATTTGTAAACATAGTTGATGGCAACTCCATCAGCTTAAATGCAAATGATAAGATAATACTGACAGCAGAAACTGCAGGTACAATATCTGCACTAATATCTGTTGAAGAGTATTATGACCCTAATAGATAGGATATAGTATGGCTCCAAGAAAAAAAGCACCAGCTAAAAAAAGAGTTCGCTTGTCAAAAGGTGGTTCTACCGTTAATCAAGCGGGTAACTATACTAAACCTGCTATGCGTAAAAGAATATTCAATAGAATAAAAGCAGGTGGTAAGGGTGGAAGACCCGGACAGTGGAGTGCAAGAAAAGCGCAAATGGTTGCGTCAGCTTATAAGAAAGCTGGTGGTGGATATACAAGTTAATGCCACCTCGTAACCATAGGGACTGGACAAAGACACCCAAGGTAGAATATATAAATTCTCTTATATACTCTGACCACTATTTGTATGAGCAGGAACTAGAGAATATCTTTTCTAAGGTATGGATTCCTATGTGTCATTCTAGTGAGATGCCCAACTTGGGTGACTTTAGAAAGACGCAGATAGCATTGAAGAATGTTGTAGCCATACGCTTTGAGGGTAATAAGGTCAGAACCTTTCTTACCGATAGTGTAAAGTCACCTGCAGGAAATAATCTTGCGCTAACCTACCACTCAGGTAAATGGACAGAACTGCCATGCGAAGTAAAGCATGGTGGTATGATTTGGACTACACTGGATATAGACAATCCTAAAACAGTGGATGAGTGGACAGCAGGTGCATTTGATTGCATAGCAGATGCAATAGATGCAGAAGAAATGGAAGTGTTCCACTATCACAAAGCCGTAATAGATACAAACTACAAACTGTGGCATGACACAAACAGTGAGTTCTACCACGACTTTATGCATTACTTTAATCGTGTGTCAGGATTCAACGATGAATATTTTGCTAGAAAAAATATACCGTTTGATAACGGACACGTCAACGTCAGTAGTTTCACAGTTAACTACGAGGAATACGATGGCTTTGAGGATAGAGGAGAGCTTAGTTTCCCTAACCTCCCTCCCAATCAATGGTATATGGTTGACCTTTTCCCCGGATTTAATTTTAATCTACGGGGTAGTGCTTATAGAAGCGATAGCGTTACACCTCTTGGGCCAAACAAAGTTCTTATTGAGTTTAGAGGATATGGTCTCAAGAAAGATACGCCAGAGGAAAGACAGACACGTATCAAGCATCACAACTCTATATGGGGGCCATTCGGCAGGAACTTACACGAAGACCTTATCGGTGTAGCTGGTCAGGGTACAACAATGCGTGAGGGTACAGAGCCACGTAACATTCTACATGGAAGACATGAGAATAGAACAATACACGATGAAGTAGGAATGAGACACTACTATGCAGAGTGGAGCAAATGGATGGGCGTTGAAGCGAGTAATCCAAGGATGGCTGCGTAAGATGGCTGATGAAAATAAAAAGCCTATATCGGTAGGCATTAACGAAAACAGTTTTGAATTAATACTGCGAATATTAGGCAACGAGTTTATTGCTATTCGCATAGGATCAACAAACTTTAGTGGCAAGCTAATAGCAGGTAGTATACTATTACTATTTTTTACGTTTATGTTACTAGAAGTTTTTGGTCTATCTAGAATACTGGGTCTAGAATGATAGCATTTGTTCTTGTAGTATATATGGGTTCGCAAATAATTAACCAGACACAAATCTTTGAAGATATGGATGAGTGTTTATATTTTGCGAATAAACTTTCCCGACAACCAGCTATATATACAAAAAAGAATGAACGAATAAAGATGACGGCAATATGCAAACCAATCAACAAAACATGAGGCATAGAGATGATTGCAGAAACCCTCGCAGGTATTTCGCTTGTAAAAGCGGCAGTGGATGGTATTAAGTCAACGATTAACACAGCCAACGATATAGGAGAAATCGCTGGTTATATAGATAAACTTTTTGAGGGAGAAAAACAGGTACAGCAAGACCGGGCTAAAAAGTCTGGTATGGGTATGACAGATCAGTTTGGTGTAAGCACCGTAGCACGTGAAGTCATAGATGCAAAGATAGCTGCAGAGAAACTTCAAGAAGTTGCCACTATGGTTGATATGCGTTTTGGGCATGGGACATGGAAAGGCATATTAACAGAGAGACAGAGGAGAATACAGGAAGCAAAAGAGGCCGCATTAAAAGCAAAACGAGAAGCTATACGAAGACGTAATGAAGTAATGGAGCAAGTAAAGATAGCTGTAGTAATAACTGCTGTAGTTGTTGTCGGATTAATGTTTTTAATGTTTGCTGTATTTTCTCCTTTTTAACTTGACAAATGAAACAGATAATGGTATAACTTATTCATGGCACTAAAAAAACCACAAAAAAGTTTAAAAGCTTGGACTGGACAGAAGTGGAGAACGAAGAGTGGCAAACCGTCTGCAAAAACGGGTGAGCGTTACCTTCCAACGGCTGCTATCAAGGCGTTATCGCCATCTGAATATGCCGCTACCACCCGTGCTAAAAGAGAAGGAACTCGTGCTGGTAAGCAATTCGTCAAGCAGCCTAAAAGTATATCAAAGAAAACCGCAAGATTCAGACGAGGAGTAGGATAATGTGGACCGCCTTAGTGGGACCAATAGCTGATTTAGCAGGGACATGGTTAAATGGAAAAGTTGAAAAGACTAAAGCAGAAGCTGCAACAAAGGTTGCAAAAGCTAAAGCTGAAGCTGTCATCATGGAGAAAAAAGCTACAGGAGAAATTGACTGGGATTTGGAAATGGCTAAAGGAAGTCAGTCATCGTGGAAAGACGAATGGCTTACAATTCTATTCTCAATTCCTCTCATTCTTGCATTCGTTCCGGGTATGGAAGAAGTAGTAAAAAATGGATTTGCACAGTTACAAGCTATGCCAGAATGGTATCAGTATAGTTTAGGCGTAATTGTGGCAGCAAGTTTTGGAGTTCGTAGTGCAACAAAATTCTTTGGAAAAAAATAATGGCAGCGCAGAAGATACTAGAGTGGAAACTGATTCCACGCCTAATGATGCTAATGATGTCAGTGTCGGCATGGAGAGTGGTGGAGTGGTTTATGACACTTCAAGACCCGACAAGCCAACAAGCGGCTCTTGTCAGTGTGGTGACGGGGGCAATGACAGGTGCGTTTGCGGTATGGATGAACCACGAGGGTAAAGGAAATGAAGTACAACCCACAAGACCTGATAGAAAAGCTAATAGTGAGCGAAGGTCTAAGGCTACAGGTGTATAAAGATACATTAGGAATTGATACAATTGGTATCGGACGAAACCTAGAAGACCGTGGAATTACTCAACAAGAGTTGGATGATTTAGATATACCATCTATTGACCACGTTTATGAATGGGGAATAACCGAAGCTGATGCGGTCTATCTAGCAGAGAATGACGTACAGATTGTCGAAGAAGAACTGGTCCGTGCGCACCCTTGCGTAGATCAGCTAGACGCTGTACGTCAGCTTGTACTTGTAGATATGGCATTTAATATGGGTGTGCCAAGATTAAATAAGTTTAAAAAGATGTGGGCGGCTGTACATGATGAAGACTACCCTACTGCAGCAAAGGAGATGCTTGACAGCAGGTGGGCAACTCAGGTAAAAGGACGGGCAGTTAAATTGTCCAACGCTATGCACAACGGAGAATTTTAGATGGCTTTAGAGGTAATCCGAAAAAGTAGAACTGCACAAACTGTAGGAACCACGTCAAAAAAGAAAAAAGAAAAAGGTGTAATATTTAAATTAGAAAGACTATATGAGCAAGCTAAAGATATTGCATCTGGTACTGGTGAAGCTATATCAGAAGTTTACGAAAGATTAAAAGAAGCTGCAGGTTTTAACGAAGGTGGTATGCCTACTCAAAGAAAAGGCAACTTAGATTACCGTAATAGCACAGTAACAAATAGAGTAGACAATAGAAAAAACAAATGACACGACAGCTAACAGACAAACAGCAGAAACTACTCAACGTCCTCTTTGAAGAAGCTGGCGGTGATTTGGTACAAGCAAAAAAGCTGGCAGGATATGCTGACACTTCTAATACTACAGAGATTGTTAAAGGTCTTAAAGAAGAAATACTTGAGGCTACTCAAATGTACATGGCACGTAATGCTCCGAAAGCAGCGATGGCGATGACAGGTGCATTGCATGACCCTACAGAGTTGGGTATTCGTGATAAGATGGTTGCAGCAAAAGAACTGCTTGATCGCACAGGTCTGATTAAAACAGAGAAGGTGCAGGTAGAAGCTGCAGGTGGCGTAATGCTTATGCCAGCCAAAGCACCAGTAGAGGATAATGAATAGTGTCTTCAGGTTGGAAAAGAACAGGGTATGGTGGCGTATTTAAAATTATGCCGGATGGCGAAAAGATTTATATAGAAAAAAGCATGGACAGAAAAGGTATGTGGGAATCTGGAGGAAGATATTTTGAAAAACTTTCCGAAGCTAAAGAATCTATAGATGCTGAGAATTACAGCATAGGCGGTTTAGTACCTAAAAACTACGTGAATCCCGTTAAAATTATTGACAACCGTAAAAACAAATGACTAGAAGCATAGGCAAGTGGAAGCTACCACAGCCGACAGACATTAAAGAAGAAAACGAATGGATACCTATTCCACGTATTGCACGTACAGTACCATTCGGATATAAGCAGGATGATGAAGACCCCGATATTCTTCAGCCTATACCAATTGAATTGGATTTGCTAGAGAAAGCTAGGCAGCACGTAAATCAGTATAGCTACCGTGAGGTTGCAAATTGGTTGAGTACACAGACTGGCAGATATATCTCGCATGTAGGTTTGAGGAAACGATTACAATATGAGCGAAGACGTAAGAACCAAGCTGCAAGCCTTATCAAGTGGGCAGAGTATGCGGAAAAGGCAATCGCCAAAGCGCAAGAAATCCACACCCAAAGAACGGGTGCAAAAGCCGAAGGTTGAAATACAGGACGTTTCACATGAAACAGATAGCGTAGAGGAACACGCTAACGTATTATTCAAACCAAACGAGGGGCCACAGACAGAGTTTCTTGCAGCAAGTGAAAGAGAAGTGTTATATGGGGGTAGTGCAGGTGGCGGTAAAAGCTACGCTATGCTTGCAGACCCTTTAAGGTATATGGGGCATCCACAGTTTAGTGGTCTGCTTCTGCGACATACAACGGAAGAGTTAAGGGAACTCATATTCAAATCGCAGGAGTTGTACCCAAAAATCTGGCCGGGAATAAAATGGTCAGAGAGAAAGATGCAGTGGACTGCGCCATCTGGTGCAAGGTTGTGGATGTCTTATCTTGACAGAGATGAAGATGTCTTGCGTTATCAGGGTCTGGCATTTAGCTGGATAGGCTTTGACGAATTGACACAGTGGGCCACACCATACGCATGGAATTACATGCGGTCACGTCTACGGTCCACTGCAACCGATTTACCAATTTTTATGAGGGCCACGACCAACCCCGGAGGTAGGGGTCATCATTGGGTTAAGAAGATGTTTATTGACCCATCTCCGTATAACAGGTCGTTTGATGCCACAGATATTGACACAACAGAGGTCTTGCGATACCCCGCTGGACATAGCAAGGCTGGAAAACCTTTATTTAAAAGAAGATTTATACCAGCGAGACTTTCTGATAACCCGTACCTTGCAAACGCAGGTGACTACGAAGCCATGCTCTTATCTCTACCAGAGCAGCAACGAAGACAACTCCTTGAGGGAGACTGGGATATTAAAGAGGGTGCTGCCTTTACTGAATTTGATAGGCATGTGCATGTTATTGAGCCTTTTAATATACCTAGCAACTGGGTTAAGTTTAGGGCTTGCGATTACGGTTACGGCAGTTATAGTGGCGTTTTGTGGTTTGCTGTTGCACCGAATGAACAAATTGTTACGTACAGAGAACTCTATGTTTCTAAAGTCCTTGCCACAGATTTGGCAGATATGATATTGGATTTGGAAGCGGAAGATGGTAATATTAAGTATGGCGTTTTGGATAGTTCTCTTTGGCATAAGCGGGGTGATACTGGCCCTTCTCTTGCTGAGCAGATGATAAGCAGGGGTTGCAGATGGAGACCATCAGACAGAAGCAGAGGCAGTAGGGTAGCAGGTAAAAACGAAATACATCGTAGACTGCAGATAGATGAATTTACAGAAGAGCCTAGACTTGTTTTCTTTAATACTTGCACAAATGTCATCTCCCAACTGCCCTCAATACCGTTGGACAAAAAAAACCCCGAAGACGTGGATACAAAAAGTGAAGACCACTTGTATGACGCTCTTAGGTATGGTATAATGTCCAGACCAAGATTTAGTATATTTGACTATGACCCTATGGGTAGACCCGGTGGGGGCATGAGAGTAGCAGACGCTACATTTGGATATTAACATGGAAATAATTTGGTCTTTAATATTAACTGTTTGTTCTACAGCATATTGTGGAACGCAAACCATACAGTGGTTTGATGAAAAGCTTGACTGTGTAGAAATGAAAACTGTACATGAAAACATCCCTACTGACGGTGATTGGAAATCTATAGAATATAAATGCACTATAGTAGGAGCAAAGGAAGTATAATGGCAGAAGATGAAATTATGATTGAAGACGATGCTATTGCTCTGGAAGATACAGACGATACTACCGAAACAGATATGGACGTAACAAATATCATTCCATTTATTATGGAAAGATATAAGCGTTCTGAAGACTACCGATACCAAGATGAAGAGAGATGGTTACGTGCTTACCGTAACTATCGTGGTTTGTATGGTCCAGATGTACAGTTTACAGAGGCAGAAAAATCTCGTGTATTTGTTAAAATAACTAAAACTAAAACGCTGGCAGCATACGGACAAATTGTTGATGTTCTATTTGCTAACCAGCGTTTTCCTTTATCTATTGAGCCTACTGAATTACCAGAGGGGGTTGTTGCTGATGTACATTTTGACCCTAAAGAACCAGAACAATTGCGTGGTGAAACTGCTCTTTCAAGTCCCTATGGTTTTCAGGGAGATGGAATGGATTTCCCAGCAGGTGCAACTGAAAAAAGTTTACAAGAGAAACTTGGGTCGCTGGAAAATAAACTGGAACCAGTCGCTGATAAACTAAAAGAAGGTCCGGGTAAAACACCTACAGCTATTGCATTTAGTCCTGCTCTTATTGCAGCAAAGAAGATGCAAAAGAAAATACACGACCAGCTAGAAGAGTCAGGTGCTACTAAACATTTACGTAGTGCTGCATTTGAAATGGCGTTGTTTGGCACAGGTGTAATGAAGGGGCCGTTTGCTGTAGATAAAGAGTATCCGAACTGGGGTGATGACGGTAATTATGATCCTTTGTTTAAAACTATACCACAGGTAAATCATGTATCTGTTTGGAATTTTTATGCAGACCCAGATGCTAACAACATGGATGAAGCACAGTTTGTTATTGAACGACATAAGATGTCTCGCACACAATTACGTAACTTAAAGAAACGTCCATACTTTAGAAGCGGTGTAATTGATGAAGTTATTCAGATGGGTGAAAACTATACTAAGAAATACTGGGAAGAAGATTTAACAGACTATGCACCAGAGCATGGTATTGACCGCTTTGAAGTATTAGAATATTGGGGCATGGTAGATGTTGAACTACTTGAAGAACAAGAAGTAGATATACCAAAAGAATTAAAAGAGTTTGATGAACTGCAAGCAAACATTTGGATTTGTAATAATAAATTATTGCGCATGGTTCTTAATCCCTTTAAACCTGCAAAGATACCTTATTGTGCTGCACCGTATGAACTAAACCCATACTCATTCTTTGGTGTAGGTATTGCAGAAAATATGGACGATACGCAAACATTGATGAATGGTTTTATGCGTATGGCTGTAGATAATGCCGTGCTGTCAGGAAATTTAATTGTAGAAGTAGACGAAACAAACTTAGTGCCGGGTCAAGATTTGTCTTTGTATCCCGGTAAGATATTTCGTAGACAAGGTGGCGCACCGGGCCAAGCAATTTTTGGTACAAAGTTTCCAAACGTAGCACAAGAAAATATGATGTTGTTTGACAAGGCACGAGTGCTGGCAGATGAAAGCACAGGTTTCCCATCGTTTGCTCACGGACAAACAGGTGTGTCTGGTGTTGGTAGAACTGCCTCTGGCATATCTATGCTTATGAACGCTGCTGCTGGCGGCACAAAAACAGTTATAAAGAATGTAGATGATTATCTGCTACGTCCTTTAGGTGAAGGACTGTTTAGATTTAATATGCAGTTTGATTTTGACCCG
>Ga0209348_1001601_pt1 | contig 10951 bp, 11 predicted proteins | sample ETNvirenome_2_30_FD_184065 | JGI IMG/M metagenome (GOLD analysis project Ga0209348, IMG submission 184065) | Marine viral communities from the Pacific Ocean - ETNP_2_30 (SPAdes) (version 2) | ecosystem: Environmental > Aquatic > Marine > Oceanic | place: Pacific Ocean | collected 2013-06-22 | reverse complement strand
TTGGCTTGACACCAAGGACGTAACCTGATATAACTATGGGTCTTACAACTGAAAAGGAGTTAATTATATGAACGACATTACAACTATTGATACTAATAACTATGCTGAGATGGCTAAAGCTATGGGTATGGCAAATGAAGCAAGTGCGCAGAAGAAGCAGGGCATGTTTCTTGCACGTCTGCGTATCCAGCATTCAGCTATCTTGGGTACGGATACCATTAAAGTTAAAGGTGGTACGTACAAGCTAGAGATTCCTGACGGCCCAACGTACTATGCAGAGTCTGCTGTTGTACGCCCATTCATGCAACGCTTCATGTATAAGAAGTTTGTTATGGCTACAGGTACTGCACCTAATCGTTACGTCAAGACTGTTATGGCTGATAGCCTGAACATGGACTTGAAAGATAATGACGGTGGGTTTAACTGTGGTAAGCCTTCAGGCTGGATAGAAGACTTTAAGTCCCTGCCTGATGCTACTAAAGAATTGATTCGTTCTATCAAGCGTGTACGTGTAGTGCTTGGTATAGTCGAGTTGACTAATCCAAAGGATGCCGAAGGTAATCCTGTGGATATTGCTGCTACCCCATTCATCTGGGAAGTGGAGAACCGTGACGCATTTAAGACTGTAGGTGGTGTGTTTACACAGCTTGCTAAGATGAAGCGTCTTCCTGTGCAGCACTGCGTTACTCTGAATACAGAGGAGCGTAAGCTACCTAATGGCAATAGCTTTTACTTGCCTGTCACGTCACTTGATGTGACTAACGTAATCGAACTTACTCAGGATGACCAAGAAAAGTTTGGTGAGTTTATGTCTTGGGTACAAAACTACAATGAGTATATCATTAATGCTTATGCAGAAAGGGCCTCGTCTAAGAATGATGAGGACTTGGATGAGTTGAACATTGATGATGTTGTTGATGTAGAGTTTGAAGAAGAGGTAGCGTAATGAAGCATCCTGCTGAACTGGCGTTGCATCAGTATCTTGAACATGCCACACGTGGTAATACAAGCATGTCGCCTGAAACAATCAAACAGATTGGTGATGATGTCATGGCTGCTGCAAAACGTCAGTTCGGTGGGGGCAACAAGCGTGACAAGTTTACTCTGCGCATGTCAAACGTGGGCAGACCGACTTGTCAACTTTGGTACGATAAGAACAAGCCAGAGGTAGCTATTCCCCTACCGACAACATTCGTAATGAACATGATGATTGGAGACATCGTTGAGGCTGTCTTCAAAGGCATCTTAACAGAAGCAGGAGTAAGTTATGAAGACACGGATAAAGTTTCTCTTGACCTTGGTGACGACAGCGTTTCTGGTAGTTATGACCTCATCGTTGATGGTGCAGTTGATGATATTAAATCAGCTTCAGACTGGTCATACAGAAACAAGTTTGAATCATATGACAGCCTTGCCAGCGGTGATGGTTTCGGGTATGTGGCTCAACTAGCTGGATACGCCAAAGCTGCAGGCAAGAAAGCAGGCGGCTGGTGGGTGGTGAACAAAGCCAATGGGCAGTTCAAGTATGTACCAGCTACAGGTCTTGACATTGATAAAGAGGTATCCCAAATAAAGGATACGGTTCAGACAGTAAAGGAGAATAAGTTTGAAAGATGTTTTGAACCAGTGCCTGAGACTTTTCGTGGCAAGCCCACAGGTAATAAAGTCCTTAATGACGGATGTAAATTTTGCAGCTATCGCTTTGATTGCTGGGATAGTCTTACTGAGTTACCTGCTGTAAAGTCACAGGCAAAGAACCCGCCAATGGTAAGCTACATTGGAGAAGTAGTTGGCTAACGCAAAACAATTTAGGGCAGCACGAAAGTATGGGTATCGTAGCGGTCTTGAACTCAAGGTATCTGACTACCTCAAAGATTTGAAGATTGATTTCTTGTATGAGGCGGTCAAGATAGAGTGGGAAGACTTAGCATACAGAACGTACACACCAGACTTCGTGCTGTCCAATGGCATCATTATAGAAACCAAAGGACAGTTCACCGCAGCAGATAGACGCAAGCATCTGGCTATTAAAAAGCAGCATCCCAAGTTGGATATTCGTTTTGTGTTTGAAAGCAGCAAACGCAAACTTCGTAAGGGTGCTAAGTCTACATACGGTGAGTGGTGTATTAAATATGGCTTTAGATACTATGACAGGATTATTCCTGAAGATTGGTTGAAGGAGAAGGGCAAGAACAGGCATCCAAAGTTTATTAAGTTTGGCGGCACAAAGGTGAAAAGGAGATAGCATATGGACATAATGGATAAACTATCTAAAGAAATACACAACGAAGACTTCATTATACGTGTCAGACCATTCGCTAATGACGATGGTAAATGGTCTGGCGAAGTGGATATATCAATCATGGCTATGCCAGATAATCCTATGGATGATGAGGACTACTATCAAGTCATGCATTTTGCCAAGATGATGTGTGCTGCAGTACCTGTCATGGAAGAGGTTGAAGAGTTACGTAATATTGTACATGAATATGTAACAAAAGTTATTGACAAGGAGATGGATATTGAGGTAGAACTAGAGGATGCAGGTAAAGAAGCCTACTCTGGTCATTCTGTTGACGGTAATGTAATACACCTACACTTTAACACGAATACAAAGGGGTCGGCATGAGCAGGCATGAAGAGTATATGAAAGCAATGATGATACAAGAGGAGTTACGTATGGCACAAGCAAGGAAACAAAGTGATAATGTTGTTGATATGGTCAACAGCCCACCACACTATAACCAAACAGGCATTGAGTGCATACATGCTATCTCTGCCGCTACTGATACAGGATTTAAGTATTACCTACAGGGTAATGTTATGAAATACCTTTGGCGATTTGACTATAAGGACAAGCCACTAGAGGATTTGCAAAAGGCCAAGTGGTACTTGGACAGGTTGATAGAAGAGGTTATGGCGAGTAATGAGAGTTAAGATGTTCATAACAATTGATATTGATGAAGAAGAGTATCCAGTGCCAGCCGATGGACAGGTTGGAGAGGAATTAGAGGACGGTATTCAGGAATACTTTTATGACATTGATGGTGCCGACATTAGAAACATAAGAACAATTACGGAGTAAGAGATGATTAGCAATACATTACCTACAGACTACCAGAACTTTATAGCATTGTCACGCTATGCACGTTGGAAAGAAGATGAGCAGAGAAGGGAGACATGGGGTGAAACAGTCACAAGATACTTTGATTATATGTCAGGGCATCTGAAAGACAAACATAATTACACTTTGACTGACACATTACGTGCAGAGTTGGAAGAAGCTGTGCTTAACCAATCTATCATGCCTAGCATGAGGGCATTGATGACCAGCGGCCCCGCACTGGACAGATGCCACGTTGGTGGATACAACTGTTCCTATGTACCTGTAGACAGCCCACGTGCGTTTGATGAAACTATGTACATTCTCATGTGTGGCACAGGTGTAGGCTTTAGCGTAGAGCGTCACAACATTGAGAAGCTACCTATAGTGGCAGAGGATTTCTATAAGACTGACACAGTTATCAAGGTAGGTGACAGCAGACCGGGCTGGGCAAAGTCTCTGAAAGAACTTATTGCCATGTTATATGCAGGACAGATACCAGCATGGGACGTGTCAGAGGTACGCCCTGCAGGTGCTAGGCTCAAGACGTTTGGCGGCAGAGCATCAGGCCCACAGCCTCTGGTAGAGTTGTTTGACTTCTGTGTTGAAAAATTTAAGAGGGCAGCAGGTCGTAGGCTATTCCCGATTGAGTGTCACGATATCATGTGTAAGATTGGTGAAGTTGTAGTCGTAGGTGGTGTACGCCGTAGCGCACTCATTAGCTTGTCTAATCTAAACGATGACCAGATGGCACATGCCAAGTCAGGTAAGTGGTGGGAGAATGAAGGTCAACGTGCATTGGCTAATAACTCCGTAGCTTACAAGGGCAAGCCAGAGATGGGTACATTCATGCGTGAGTGGTTGTCTCTGTATGATAGCAAGTCAGGTGAGCGTGGCATCTTTAATAGAAAGTCAGCACAGGTACAGGCTGCTAAGAATGGCAGACGTGATGCTGACCAAGACTTTGGCTGCAATCCTTGCTCTGAGATTATCCTACGCCCCTATCAGTTCTGTAATCTATCTGAAGTAGTCATTCGTGAAGGCGATACTATGGATACCTTAAAAGAAAAGGTTAGGCTTGCCACAATACTTGGCACGTTCCAAGCCACACTAACTAACTTTAAGTATCTACGCAAAGTGTGGAAAGATAATACAGAAGAAGAGCGTTTGCTTGGTGTATCTTTGACAGGTATTATGGATAACGCCATGACGTCTACTACAGGCGATAAGTTGCCTATACTACTTGGTATACTAAAAGATGAGGCGGTACGCACTAATGAAGCTATGGCAAAGCAGGTAGGAATACCACAATCTACTGCAGTTACGTGTGTTAAACCTAGCGGCACTGTGTCACAGCTTACTGACGCTGCGTCAGGTATACATGCTAGACACAACCCGTATTACATACGCACTGTGCGTGGCGATAACAAAGACCCATTGACGCAGTTCCTTATCTCACAAGGTATACCTGCTGAACCTGACGTAATGAAACCCGACTCAACGACAGTGTTCAGCTTTCCTATGAAGTCACCCTTGGGTGCCATCACACGTACACAGATGAATGCAATAGAACAGTTAGAGTTATGGCTTACCTATCAGCGTTACTGGTGTGAGCATAAGCCATCTGTAACCATCTCTGTGAAAGAACATGAGTGGATGCAGGTAGGTGCTTGGGTGTATGAACATTTTGATGAGGTATCTGGTATCAGCTTCCTGCCATTCAGTGAACATACATATCAGCAAGCACCCTATCAAGATATAGAGAAAGATGAATACAAAAAGTTCTTGACAAAAATGCCAAAAAATGTAGACTGGTCATTGTTGCAAGAGTTTGAGAAAGAAGACACCACATCAGGTGGACGTGAGTTGGCGTGTACCGCAGGTGTGTGTGAGGTAGTAGATTTAACAGCAGCATAGAAAGGAGAAATAAATGAGCCTAAGAGATATGCTAATAGATGCACAGACTTCTTATTTAGTAGGCGGTATTAATAAGCACAAAGCTAACATAGAAGTATATATGAATAACACAATCGGTATCGGAGAGCATTCAGATATCATAGAAACCATAGAACTAGAACTAGAAAAACTATCTAATTATCACGACAAGCTAGAGATGCTTGTTAAATACTTTCCTAAAACAACGGAGTCTGATAATGCGAAGAAACAATCTGAGTAAATACGATGCTCCACTGCGTATACAATACCAGTGGGGCTACGACGCCTTTAAGCGTGGCGGTAGGTTAGTCACTAAGAATGGTAAGCAAGTGTACCTAGAGAACCGTCCTAACCTTGACCCAAACACTATGCAGTATCGTGAGTGGCAGCGTGGTTGGAATGATGCTTACTATGAGAATTTAGATAAGGGTAAGTACAATGGGGTTAAAGGAAGAGGCTGAACAGTGGATGAAGGAGAGGTACATGAGTAATATTACAGCAACGGAGTACCAAAGACGGGCTGCAGAAACGGCAATATACCCAAATAATAAAGCACTAGAATATCTAACATTGGGATTGGCGGGTGAAGCTGGTGAGATTGCTAACAAAGCAAAGAAGCTAATACGTGACGGTGCAGACAGAGAAGAGCATCACGCTAAACTAAACGCTATGGGTCACGAGATTGGTGACGTTATGTGGTATTGCGCCATGCTTGCAAAAGAAGTGGACATGAACCTTGGTAGAATCATGGAAGACAATTTGGACAAACTGGCAGACAGGAAAGCTAGGAATCGTTTACAGGGTGACGGTGACAATCGTTAGGTATACACCGTTTGCTGCTATCGTTGGCTGGCTCTTATACGCAATTGGTATGGGGCTGGCTAATGATATATGCGATTGTATATAACTATTCAGCAATCTTACCTAATCTACGCCCAATAGCTATCGCATTTCTTAGATGATTAACATCTGGCTCTAACTCCTGCATTTCTATGACGGTGCGGCCCCCATACTTAGGGTGATTTTTATAATACTCATCTGCTAACCTAGTTTCTAAATCTGTTAGTTTGGTATATTGCGCACGGTCAAATGGTGTGTATGATTTTGTTTTATCTCGTTCTGCCTCTATCGCAGCTATTTGTTTAGCTTGCGCTCTAAACATACGCATGTACTGATTTAACATAACACGTTTCTTGTTATCGTTCTTAGCCAAGTATCTTTCAGATGTAACTAAAGCACTAATTCTTTTTTCAACAATGGGTCCAAGTGCTTTCTTGACAGCAGCATCTGCCGTTTTGTCTCCTATACCCGGAACTATTCGGAATGATTGGATACCAAATCTATCAAACTCTTTCTCAGCAGGATTCCGTAATGCTTCTCTTCTTGCACCAGTAATCTGACCTATTAATGGACTTTGCCTGTATATATCACCCTCTCGTGTAGGGCTTTCGATAGCAGGCAGGGACTTAGCTAGACCGGGCAAGTCTTTTATTAATGTATTTTTTAATGCACTCGTAAATCTCTCACTTGCACCAACGCCCTCTGTTTGTTTAGCATCCCGCACAACAGCGGCTTCTGTATCATAGGCTGCTTGTATGTCTCTGACTACACGTATAGGAGTGGCAGCACCACCAAACATCTCACCTACATAACCGCCCACCATTTCATATATTCTTTCTGTTGTTCTTGCATCCTTTTCTTTTAACAACTCTGCAAAATTATCTATAACAAAAGAACTCGCCCCTGTTCTAAATTGTGCGCCTGTGAACGCTTCAAGAAACTCTTTACCATCTATTGGTGCTGCTTGGTCAGACGATAGTTTAACAATCACATCAGCTAAAGCTAAGTATGGTGTTAATGGGAAGAAAGGTCTAAGGTCTGTTGTCGTACCATCTTCATTTTTATAATTGTAGAATTTTATGTCCTGATTATCCGCACGATATTTTACTGCAGCATACAATGCAGCCGTTCCCATTATACCTTTAGAAAAATCAGCCCGTGCTTGTGCTAATGCTTTAGATGCCTTTTGTCCCTGCTTGGTTGCTAAATCAGTTTTACCTACAGCCTTCGCTGCATTAGCCATAGACTGTGTATACTTTGCCATACCATATCTGTAACCTGCAGTCACCATACTAGTTGGCATATACTTCATTTGAAACTGCAGGGCATTGACCATAAATCTGCCGAAGGGAAACGCTGCTGTACCTAGAGGTCCGGGTACAGGACCAAGTGCTTCATTAAATTTTAGAAAGGCGTGTCCTAATCCATCGCCTGCTCTACCAGAACCCGGCTTTGGCATACGAGAGAATGTAAATTCAAGAGAATCCTCTACAGCCTCTGACAAAACTCTGGTTGGTAAAGACCTGCCTGCAGCAGCAAATTCTTCAAGACTTTTATACTGCCCAGCTTTTGTTGGATTATCTACAATTACACCTGCCCGTCTTAGTCTTTTGTCTATTGCGTCCGTAAATATAGCACGTCTGAAGAATAAATCTTGCGCAATATTTAATCCGTTTAACTTCTTAGTTATAAAACTTAATGACTCACCAACGCCCTGCTCTTCTAAAGTTCTATCCATACGAGCAGCTAGTTTTGGATTATGTATTAATAACATATCCGTTAACTCAGCAGTTCCAGTAACATGACGCATACGTTCTAATCTACCAAACGAGTCTCTAACAATATTCCGTAATGCTGTGGTTGCACCAGTAGAAGCATTACCTGTCATGCCAGCATCAGCCCCTCTTCCTATTTGATACATAGCAGACTCCATTGCGTCTGCACCTATATCCATAGTTAATCTTGTAAGACCTGTTGCCACGTTACGAACAGTGGTGGCTACCTGTGTAACCATCAACGCTCTACGCTCACGGTCTATGCGCTGTATAAATTCATGTGCTTTACCCATTGGCCCTATGATGGTATCTGCTTGGCTATCCCCTATAATAGCTTTAGCAAGTTCTGGGTCAATCTCTCTTACACCCTTCATAATCTTACCTGCTCTACCAAAAGAACCCAAGAACTTACCTGCATCACTTACACTAGTACCAAAGGCATTTACAAATTGCTCTGTGGTTAGACCAGCACGAGTGATAGCATTTTCTAGCGTATCGCCATCAACATCAAGACCCTCTAGTATATCTCCAAGACCCTTTTCTGTGTCAGTTCCACGCAATGCACGGATAGTTTGTTCAGCTACTTCGTCTGCACTTTTTCCTTTTGCTCTATCTAGCGCATCATTAACTAACTTACCTACTACCTCTGATGCTTTCGTATCCACATCGACCATTTCACCAAGGGTGCCAGCGTCAGCTAGGTCTTGAATTACGTTAGTTACAACCAAGCCCATACGCTGCATGAGTTCAGTATTAAATTGAGTTTGAGTTAAGCCACTATCCGCCTGCTGACCCAGCATGTCTAGTGTTTGTCTACCTACCGATGTATCGAATATACCTGAAGCAGATTGGGTAGTTGCTTCCATTGAACGCTCACCAGCTTCTTTAGCAGCTTGCTCTGCTATTGTTTTGTTACGAGAGGTAAGACCCTTTGCTATCTGATACTGTTTAATGCGCATCTGACGTGCGTTCTTTAATATTTGTTCACCACCTAAACCGCCAGAAAGTTTTACTCCTAACGCACCAGCACCAAGACCTACCGTGCCAACTATACCAGCACGTAGCAAACTCTTTTCATCTGGCGTGGCATCACCATACTTCTGTGTAAGCATCTCCACTTCTTGTAGCTTTAAATCCTGCACAGCAGCAGCACCTGCTTCTACAGCAATACCACCTGCTGCTATCTTGCCAGCCTTAGTGGTAAGCATACGCTTGGCAGACAGCTTTGCTGCTTGTTCTATAGCAGCCTTTTTACCGCCAGCTTTTAGTGCTGCTATCACGGCACGTGTGCCTACAGTTTTAGCAACCGCACCTGCACCAAAGCCTATGTAGTTGAGTGGGTCACTGATTAATGCCTTACCAAAATCTCTCATGGCGGATATAGAACCTGTGCCACCTTCTTCATAAAACGATGGTAGACGGTCAAGCTGACTATACAAGTAGCCAAACTTCATACGTTGTTCTTCGTTGGCGTTACGCACCCAATCTAACTGCTGTCCTAAATCAATACTATTAAACTCAAACTCACGGGTATGAGACAAGAAGCGTTTTAAATAATCTTCGTTGCTTTCATCTTCTTCTTGTTTACCTTCCTCACCCATGCGGTTCTCGCTGTACTCACGCAGCATTTCCATATACTGACCATCAGACGCAAGTTCTTGGAACGACAGCATGTCATCTGTCTGTTGCTCTTCTTGATTATCATATTGTTTAGGTTGAGGGGGAGATAAAACAGATACGACTTCTGCTTCTTCTTCTGGGGCGGGTTGCCGTTGTCCGGCTAATTGAGAGCCAATGTACTCTTCAAGATTAAATTCTTCACCATCTTCAGTGGTAGGTTCTTCTACTACTGGAACTTCTGCTTCTGCAGTTCCTGATAATTGAGATGATATATACGCATCAAGGTCAAACTCTTCTGTTTCACCAGATAGCTTTTCTTCATCCTCTCTCTCATCTTCTTCTTTAGAAAGTTGAGAGGTCACGTATGCGTCAATGTCAAATGCCTCTGCCATCTGTCGCTACTTTGGTGTGCCATCAGGGTTATGGGTATCTCCATATGTGGATATCCACTCGTTGTATGCGTTAGAACCGGGTGTAAGTGAGGTTAATGCCACGGGTGCATTTTGTTTTGGAGTAGCACCGCTTGGTACAAAACCTCTAGGCTTTGGTTTACTTGCTATAGCATCCATAGCTATTTGAGATAGTTGTGCATCATCAACATCAGGATAGTATTGAACCATCATGTTGTACAAAGACTCAGCATCTTTTGCTTTTCCTTTAAAGGCATCTGCAAATGAACTAGGAGTTGTATATTTTGTAGTAAGCCTTTTTGCGATTTCTTCAGCGGAAGGTTGTGTACTGCTGGCGGCGGCGGCAGCATCAGCTTCTTCCGTTCCATCCGCAGGTGCGCTAGCAATAGAGCTACGAACACTAGATGCTATCTTATCTAGGCCAAGCAGTCTAGCTGCGTCATCACCTTCGCCACGATAAGCACCCTCTTCATTAAGTATATTTTTACTAACCCAATCTGATTTCCATTGATTCTTTACTTTTCTCCAATACTGTACAGCAGCATCATCTGTTAAAATTCCATCAGGTGACGTTACAGTTATAATCCTTGTTTGACTGTCTACTCCGTACCCATGCTCATCTTTTAACTCTGCTAAACCTTTACTGTAAGCACCCGAAAGTGTTGCAACATTAGGTCCAGAACTAGGGTCTAAAGATTTTGCTAACGATGCTGACTGCATTATTAATTTAGCGTTGTCTTCTTCAAGTTTTTGAATGTCTGCCTCAGTAAGTTGATTACCTAAAACATCTGCACCATTATTTATTTGATACAAATTATTGCTTATCTGTTTTTCCATGTCTGGTATTTTAGAGGTTACTTCTTGCTTGTATCTTTCACTGGTAATCAACCCACTACGGTCAAGCACTGCACCTGTAAGACCTGTAATTGCTTCACGCTCACGAGGCGGTATAAGTTTGTTGACACTATCAGATATACCTTTACCCATGTCTTTCATGCCAAGGCCAATGTTAGCCAGACCCGACATATCTTCCATCTGCACATCTAGGGCTTTTACTTCTGTGGCAAATCCTTTACGTGCAGCATCCAGAGTTAGGTCTTGATACTGAGACAGGTCAACATTATCTAGATTAAGTTTGTCAGTTACACTATATTTTAATCCTGCATTACGTGTTTCGTCTAGTGCTGCTATGAATGATTCTACTTGGTCAACATTACCACCAGCAGCCTTAAATGCAGCCACGCCCTTTGCTACATCACCATCCATTT
>Ga0209348_1001598_pt1 | contig 10955 bp, 9 predicted proteins | sample ETNvirenome_2_30_FD_184065 | JGI IMG/M metagenome (GOLD analysis project Ga0209348, IMG submission 184065) | Marine viral communities from the Pacific Ocean - ETNP_2_30 (SPAdes) (version 2) | ecosystem: Environmental > Aquatic > Marine > Oceanic | place: Pacific Ocean | collected 2013-06-22 | reverse complement strand
AATTCCATTTTTTACTGACATTTAATTGAGTTGATTTCATTGTAATCAAAGCAGGAGTATAACCACCTGTCTTTGTCTCAATCATTACATAGTAAGATGCAGTCTCTTCAAGATAATTACCATTAGGTAATCTAATCTTTGAGCCATCTCTCTTACCTGTAGCGATTACCGCGCTGTTCGGTAGGTGAATTGCCACAGGTGCTCCTGGACCATCTCCTCTATCCGACCATTCTGGATAATCTTTTTTGTAGTAACAAGGAATAACCTTGATACCTTTTTTACCATCGTATAACTCGCTGGTAACAGTATTGTAGATCATACCAGGTTTGGCACCATCTATATACTTTGCATCACCATCAGTTACTTGCGGTGATAACTGTCCCAAGATTCTAACAAAAGGCAAAGCCATATCGTCTTGTGTCATATTCTCGAAACCTTTAGCTGCATCGTCACCAAACAAGGCAAGTGATCCAGTGTCTTTTTTCATTACTTCATTACTCATTATTGTTTCTCCATTATTTCCGAGTGATTTTAGTTTTGTCTTTAATCCAAGTACTAAAGACATCAGATGGCATATCGAGCCCGGACTCGATACGCTCTCTGAATAGAGCAGTTAATGTCATCCAAGCCACATCAGATTTCTGTTGCGGCTCATACCCATTGTCTGCTGCAAGGTCCAACAATTGTTTCGCCTTGTCATCTTCTCCTTTACCAAAAGTTACAAAGACATTGTTTTTAATAATATCTCCTAACCCCTGTTGTCGAAGCCATTCATAGGCTGCTTCTCTCTTTATTTCATCTTTTGGAAGAGTGCACCTAAATTCTTTTTTTACAGATACTTTAGATCCATCAGCTAATTTTATTTCTGACAATCCTTGCTCTGCAAGTAATTCTGGTATCACACGAGAACTGATATCATCAGCCTCTGCTTTTTTATTTTTAAGTTGCTCCTCTAACGCAGCAATCTCATCTTCTTTTTGTTTCAACTTTACACATTCATCTGCAACAGTTGTAACTTCTACGCTGTCTAAAAGATCTTTAGAATCTTCTAGCATCATATTTCTTACTTCACTCATTGTTATCCTTTCTGATATCCGTCCACTTCTAATGGATAGTATCTATATTCACGTTTGTCCCACTTCAACATATTGAACTGTCCATTTGTAGTTTCACCTACTAGCCAAGTTGAGATACCTATTATTACAGGATCTCCTACAGCAAGTAAATAATCTTCTTTACGAAAGTCTTGTAAATTTTTTCTCATCTTCTGCACGTATGGTGCAGTAGAAAATATTGCTTGGTCCCTGTTGGGTAAGCATATTACAAGATAACCAAAATCAGACGCACTTAATATATTTATATTAGGTGGTGGTTGTTGAATTACATAAACAAATTTTTCTTTAGGGTTGCTTTTATGAAACTCTAAAAAGCTTGCCAAAGAATCTGGTTTGTATAACTCAAATATTTTATTTTTCATTTCTTACTTCTTGACATCTTATATAGTAGTGTTTATATAATTGTCAACTAGAAAGAAGAAAAAAATTATGAATTATAAATTTAAAACAAAACCATACGACCATCAAATTACTGCGTTAGAAAAATCGTGGGATAAAAAAGAGTATGCATACTTTATGGAAATGGGTACAGGTAAATCAAAAGTGTTAGTAGATAATATTGCTATGCTGTATGATAAAGGTAAAATAAATGCGGCGTTAATTATAGCACCAAAGGGTGTGTATAGAAACTGGTTTTCTCAAGAAATACCAAATCATTTAGCTAGCCATATAGATCATAAAACGGTACTATGGACTGCGACTACATCTAAAACAAAGGATAAAGAGTATCAGCAATTATTTAAAGTAGACATAGACCTTCACATCCTTGTAATGAATGTAGAAGCATTTTCTACTAAAAAAGGTTTAGAGTTTGCTACAAAGTTTCTTAACTGCCACAACACACTTATGGCTATAGATGAATCTACAACTATAAAAACACCAAGTGCAAAAAGAACTAAAGCTATTCTTGCATTAGGTTTACTTGCTAAATACAGAAGAATACTTACAGGTTCTCCTGTAACCAAATCACCACTAGATTTGTATACACAATGTGGTTTTCTTGACAGTTTTTTACTAGGGTTTGATAGCTATTATGCATTTAGAAATAGATATGCAACAATGTTAGATCGTAACTTTGGTGGACGTAGAGTACAGATTGTAGGTGGTTATAAAAAATTAGGTGAGTTATCAGAAAAACTAAAACCTTTTTCTTACAGAGTATTGAAAGAAGATTGTCTGGACCTACCAGAAAAAACTTACATACAAAGAGAAGTAGAACTAACTGATGAACAGAAACAGATATATTCTACTATGAAATCCGCGGCCCTCGCTCAACTAAAAGGTAAGATGGCTACAGCACCACACATACTTACGCAAATGATGCGTTTGCACCAGATCACGTGTGGTCATTTAAAGAATGATGATGACACTATTACAGAAATTAAAAACAATCGTATGACATCGTTGTTAGAATTGCTTGAAGAAGTAGAGGGTAAAGTAATTATATGGGCTAATTATGTGTATGATATTAAACAGATAGTTAAAGCTATATCTAAAAAATACGGCGAAAGTTCTATAGTACAATATTATGGCGCAATTCCAGCAGAAACAAGGCAGAAAAATATAGAAAGATTCCAAGACCCAGACTCCGATGCACGATTTTTTGTTGGTAATCCACAAACAGGTGGTTATGGTATTACATTAACTGCTGCTAACAATATGATTTATTATTCTAATGGATATGATTTAGAAAAAAGGCTACAGTCAGAAGACAGAGCACACAGAATAGGTCAAAAGAAGTCGGTAACATACATCGACCTTATAGCACCAAAAACTATAGATGAAAAGATTAGAAAAGCTTTACGTAAAAAAATTAATATAGCTACAGAAATTATGGGAGAGGAGTTAAGAGATTGGATTTAATAAAAAAATATAAAGTAGAAATTATAATTGGTATTATAGGAGGAATTTTATTTAACGTGGTATGGATCTTATTTTATTAAATGATGGTTTATATAGTTTGGTATCTGTTACCAAAGAAATGATAAAAGGCATTGAGATTATGCAAGAGGTCGATTGTTTTGATCTATGTGACATACTCCGTTTATATCTTACAACATACCATGATGCGCCTTACAACGTTCATGTAATGAATGATGGTACTGGTGATTTTTATGGTTGCATTTGTAGGTAGGATATTATAGGATAAAAATAATTTCTTTTAAAAAATTTGAAAGCTCAAGGGCGTCCAAATCTTGCCAATGGCATTTCCCTGTACGTTAGCGATGACCGCAAGGTAGCAACCTGGAGTTTGCTCGACTGTGAGTACGTGCACGGAAAGCAGTCGGGTTGATATGACTAAATTAATTTTTTTGCTGAACCTAATACAGGTTTGTATTTTGTTTTACCTTCTGATTTAAAAGCGTGTAAGAATGATGCTCTTGGTTGATCTGGTATCCAGCTACAGTGGATCCATCCCGAGTTGGGTTCGCCTGGAGTGTAGAACTCGAGGATCAATTGATCTGGCGTAAGGTTATTTTTAATCCAATCAAAAAGTTCAGCGTTGTCTGTGCCAACACATTCGAAATCTGCCGCTTCTGCACGCGCGTGCTGTGAATTTACCGAGCTGCCGATGGCTATACATAATTCTTCGCTACGGAATCCCGATGTGATTTTAACTCTGCCGAAGTGGTCACGTACCGGCTGTAAAATATTTTCACACAATGCTTTTAATTTTTCTATTTGTTCTGCATTAGGATTATTGTTGATGCCTTTCCTGATAGCAGTGTCTGACTTGGTTAATTCTGATAAAGTAAAGTTACGACTTAAGTTCATATAAATTTTTCTAACACGAAAAGTACAGCAGTTCCCGCTGCCGCTAAAAGAACCCAATAGACTTTATCTATCTTACCGCCCAATTTTTCTACATCTTCGTGTATATGTTTAAGATGGTTATTCTTAATTTGGTTAATATCTTTTTTGAGACCTGTTATGTGTCCGTAAAGCGATATGATATGTTCTCGTGTATTTTTAGGTTCTATTGCCATTATACTGTTCGTTGTTTTTTTCTGTAAGATTGTTCTAGTGGACTTAAATAAGTTTCTTCCGCTAATGTTAATCTACTTACAGGATCAATATTACCAAACTGTGCATTGTTTACAAGTGCTGGATTTGGCATAGCCGGTAGGCCTGGTAGTGAAGCAGCCGCACCTAGTGTAGGTTCTGGTAAGTTACTAAAAGGATTTTCTATATTAGGAAATACATCTCCTTCTAAAGATGTTTCAGATAAGACCTCTCGTATTCTTTCCATAACATCTATAGCTTGTTCAAAAGCATTTGGTGCTCCAATTTCTGCTGACCTTGTATCAAACAATTCTGCAACGTCTTTTGATACAGAATAAGGTCTAAATAATCCTTCATTTAAAAAACCAAAAGCTTTTTTCTCTCCTCTGTTTGTCATGTCTTGAGCAATAGAATCTTCACTCATTCCTAATACTTTTGCTGCATCTATGTCTAAAAACATTCTTCTGTTAATTTCATATAAAGCTCTATTTGCATTTAAATAAGCATCAACAATTTCTTCTGGAGTAACTACTCCTCCTTTAAGAGTTTGTCGTGTAAATAAATTTCTTGCGTCTCTAATTCCGTCTTTAAAATTTGTAATTTTATAATTTAAAGATTTACTCGGATCTACTTTGACTCTACGCATACCTGCAATACCAAGTAATTCATTCCCTAATTCGTATTCATTACCACGTTCATCAAACCTACCTAAACTATCAATAGGTCTGATTGCTAAACCTAATCTACCAAGCTGTCTCCAGTTAAGTGGTGCTTGTGCTTCAACAAGGTGTGCAACTGATTTCATAATTTTACTACCAATAGGATCAATTGCAGGATCTTTGTTATAAATTTCTCTACCTGCTGCATCCACACCACCTCTACCTAATATAGGTGCTACGTCTTGTAGTGCTTCTGTCCAAATAGATTCTGATATAAATGGTTGACCAATTTCTTTTGTAGATTCGATTAAACCTAAAATAAAATCATCCATAATACCATCTTTGTCTGCTCTACCAGAATTAACTGCATTAATTACAGTCTGTATTGGTCTTGTTAAAGTATCGTATGCATTTAAATGTGAAAAATCTACATATGAAAGCTTATCATTTTCATCTCTAAATGGAACTAACACAGAATTTTTAGACCATTCAGGTACATATCTTCTCATTGCTTGTAATTCTTCATCACTTACATCATTTAACGTTTGAAACATTTGTACGGTTCCTAACGGTAACGCAACTGTGGTTGCAGCCATACCTGTTAATCTTTGTAATCCTCTAGCTCTTAATGGATTAACTTCTTTACCATTTATTTTTGCAGTAAAAAATATTTCATCTAACGCTGTTTGAACTATATTTGTACCTGTTCTCATAATCTCTGCAGGAAAAGCTACAAAGTTTCCAACAGGTAGTTTTCTTAAACCTTTGATAAATTCTGATACAAACGCATAGTTAGGTATATTATTCTTAACTAATTTAGCTGATTGTTTTTTTAAATACTCATCATTAAATATACCAATCTTCCTATCAAACTTATTACCGTTCGCGTCTGTAATAACCTCAACAATATCATCACCTAATTGTAAACCTTTTGCTTCAAATGCATTTTTAAGTCTTGCTTGCTCACCAAGATATGTAAATATTTTCCAAAAATCATCTTCGGCTGTGTATGCATCTTGTGCAAACTTTTGTGTTTTCTTTAACCCTTTCATAAAAGTATTAAAACCATTGTAGTCTGCGCCTACTTTATTTAACACTTCACCAAACTTAACATCTTCCATTAGATCCATAACTTGTCTTACTTGTACTTGTGAGTTAACCACACCAAGCTCTAATAGCTCTTGATAAAATTCATTGTCTTTTCTAAATCCTTTTAACTGCAATGCATCAAATGCTTTTTTTACATCTTTAGTATTACCAAACGGTACAAAACCATTTGCAGCTGCAAACGCAGCGGCACTAATAAAGTTTCTTGCGTGAGTAAATGGTGCAAGAATTGTTTTAGCCATCTGTGATGTAGCTTTAGGATACAACACCAGGTTTTGATATAGTGTTGCGGGTAGATCTTTTTTCTTTAAATTGTCTACTTCTTTTAATGCTTGTGCATAATCTGATAATGCATACTTACCAGCAATCGGATTTGTAAGTTCATCTATAATTCCTAACTCTTCTAATCTTGCCTGTTCTATTTCGTCAACAGGTTTAATCTTTGCATCTATATCTTCAAATCTACCAAGCTTTGTAGATCTAATTGATCCACCTTTTGCAGGTGCAATAATTTCATAATCAACATTATTTTTTGCTGCTGCACCAAAATATTTTTTAGCCTCTCCAGGATTGTCTACAAGAAAAGGCACTCTTGGTTCTGGTCCAACTCTACCACCTGCATCCCATTCATCCCAATTTTTTTTTAAAACATTAGATTGTTTAACAAGATCATCTAGGTATTGATTTAATCTTACTTGTATTGATAAAGCATTTGTACCTTCAACAATAGTTGACATAGGGTTTTCTGCTTTACCTAATAATTTTTTAATAATTTGTTCTCCAACACCTGTTAAGTCTGACAAGTTTTTACCACCAGATGTTTTTACAAAGTCACCTTTTTTAGATAACAAATTATCTGCTTCTGATTTTAAAAAAAAATTAGGAACAGAACCTAATCTAACTACACCAGATTTAGTTCCTTCATTCATCATTACACCTCTAGGTAATTTAGCATTGGCCCATACTTCGTTAACCATATTTTTTGCTACATCATCAGAAAGTGTAATACCTTTATCTGCAGCTACATCTTTAAATTCTTCAACAGCTTTGTTAATTACTTTACTACTTGGTCCATAATTATCTGCAACAGACATAGGGCTATTTTTAAATACCTCGTAACCTCTATCTAGTACATCGTTAATTTGTTTTGGAATTACTTTTTGAAAATCTTCTAGTGCACTTGGTGTTAATCGCGAACCCATTAATGTAAATAGTTCTGACCACGTTCCACGCATATCATTAAAGTTTTGTACAAGTTCTGCTACATCTTTAGGGTCCGCTTTGTAATTATTAATTAGATCGTTAGAAAATTCTGTAACTTTATCTGCATCAATAGACCTTAATGTAACTTTACCAGTGTCATCAATTGCAGGATTAAGATTATTGCCATCTGTTAAGATGTCATTCATTTTTTTTAATAGTTCTTTTCTTTTTGCATCATCTACTTTGTTACCAGATCTTTTAAAATTTTTTAAAATCTTGTTTGTAATATTATCTATTTTAATCATAGCGTTTTCAGCTATGTTAGTGTCTCTACCTAACAATCCTTGATATGCTTTTTCTGCTTCAAAACCTTCTTGTGCCGCAGGTCCTCTTGCTCTTAATGGTTTTGATATCCACTTATCAATCCATTTTGATACGGGGTCTGTAATAGCTTTACCTGATCCTGTTTGATTTCTTAATTTAGATATACCTCTTGCACCTGCTCCAATACCTACTGTAAATAATCCACCCTCAACACCAAATTTTAATCTGTTTAATAATTCTGCTTCTGGTGTATTAGATTCTCTATCTATTTCTGTAGGCCCACCCAAAAAATCTCCAAAACTACCGGCATCCTCTACATCACCTACAAAAGCTCCCTCTGCTACACCACCAGCTAAAGCTCCCTTACCATATCTTTTTAATTTTTCATTTCTACTTAAATACTTACCAGCTTTTTTTGCTTGCAAAGTTGCTTTAGTTAAACCCGATCCTACTTTAAATGCAAGACCACCTGGTACACCAATGTTAACAATTAGTTCTGTAATTTTTCCTGCAGCTGTTGCTTCTGCTGCTTCATCAAAAGGATTAATTTCATCAAAGTATGCTTCTACTGCTTCTGCTCTATTTTTATCTACACCTAAATCTAAAAGAGTTGCACCTAATGTAGCTGCACCTTCAAATATTTTAAATACACCTGAACCTAATCCAGCTAATATAGAAGTTGTTAAACCTACTTCGTTTGTTTTATTTTGTGGTTTTGAAATGATAGGCATTTATCCCCCTATCCTTGATAGATTAATCTTTGATTGCCTTTGCTATCGTAAGTGTAAACTCTCTTTGTATCTTTTTCTATAAAAATCATTCCAACATCGTCCGGACCAAATTCAAATTCTTCTGCCATAATTTTTGAATCTGTTTCTGTAAATTCAGGAACAATTCCTTGCTGTGAATAAGCAGAATTTAAACCTTCTTTTACTCTACCAGAAAAAGAAGCAGCATCTGACGCTTGTATATATTCAGCAGCTGTTTTAGATGCTCTTTCATCTGCAAATTTAGCTTGTATTTCTAATCTTTTTATTAAAGTTTCTGCTTCAGCTTTAGATATTTCACCTTTAATATATTTATTAATAGCTAATTGTGCTGCAGCATCATTAACTTTTTGTCTTCTACTAGGTCGTTTAGCTTCTTCTTCTGCAAATTCGCCAAATGCACTTTTAACTGTTGCTTCAGGTTTTAATGCTTTTCCTGCAAAACTTAATAACATATCTGTAATATCTTCACCTCTGGCTTTATCACTACCTAATAATTTTGCAAATTTTTCTTTGTCTATATCAACACTTTCTTCCATATCTATTTTTGTATCTTCATTATTAATTTTAGGTAGTTCTATTTTTGGTTTTTTGTAAGTTGCTTTTCCACTACCCAATGAAGTTTCTCCACCACCTGGAGGACCCATTCTACCAACTCCCGTAACAGGTTGTTTTTCCATAGATGGTATTTCAAATCCTTTTTTAGCAGAAGTTTGTCCAATTAAATATGCTATGTCAGGATCTAAATTTGGATTGTTTCTTAAAAAATCACCGCCTGTAATTGTATTCATAAATTTAGTTCCAGAAAAACCAGGATTATATCCGAATAATCTACCTAAAGTATTTATAGGAACAGCTCCTAAATCATAACCAGCTGCTAACATTTTATTAAATTCGTTATTTAAATATCCTAAACCTTTTGCAATAGGTGTTTCACTAAATTTATATCCTCCACCATTTGCTAAACCAACTCTTCCACCTTTAGCATAACTTAATCCAGAAGTTATCCCCGTTCCGCGACTATCGACACGGCCACCTCTAAACATTGGTCTTCTTAAAATTCTACTCATTAGCCAAATATTCCTAACTTACCTAGTACGCCGCCTATTCCTGCTCCGCCTCCTAGGAAGCTAGACATTGGACTTGCTGGTGCTGCACCTGATTGATAACCTACTGTTGTTGAACCAAAAGCTCCAGGGTTAATTGCTGCTAGTTGTTGTCCAACTAAACCTAATCTTGTGAATGGTTCGTATAAAGATTCTCTAGCTGCTAAAGTTTGTGCATCAAGTCCTGCTTGTGCAAATCCTTGATCAGCTTGACCCATTGCTTGTTGATAAGTTCCAAGACCTTGTCTTGCTTGTAAGTCAGCTCCCGCTGCTTGTTGTGCTTGTTGAAATCCTTGATTTAATAATTGTGCTTGTAGTTGTGCTCTATTCATTGCACCTTGATTCATAAACTGTGCTTGTTGAACTCCTTCTCTACCACCACCATAAGCTCCAGCTGCAATAGCTTGATCTCTTAAACCTGTTTGTTGTATTGCTTGTTGTCTATCAAATTCTGAAAGAGTTGTATCCATTACCTCTTGTTGGTATGGAGACATAAAAGGTTGATAAGCTTGTGGTCCAACCAAAGACCCTAAACCTAATGCGTCTTTTGACGCTCCGGTTTGTAATGCTGTTTGTGCTGCTACTTGTGGTGCGTATTTACTTGTGTCAATGGTTTGACCCATTAACGGTGTTAATTTTTTTGTAAAGGCTGTAAGCGCGCCTTCTAATACCGGTGCTGGTAATATCTGTGTTTGTTCTACTGCCATTATGCCCTTGCCTCTAATCTGTTCATTATATCATACATACGCTGTGCTCCTTTGTTGACACTGCCACCACCTGCTGCTCTGACTGCATCTGCTGTCATTACAAATTCGTTTTTAGAAAGTCTTGCAGGTACATCATCTGCTCTTTCTTTTTTACCAATAGGTACAAATCCCCCACCTCTTAAATCCATTTCTCTACCACCGAAGTTTAACATACCTCCGTCCTTAAATCCAATAATTCCACCATTTCTTAAACTAGCTATTCCTCCATCTTTTAATCCTATTTCTGCAAGAGTATCTAATATTTCTTGGTCTGTAAATTGTGCTGACTCCATCGCTTCTCTAATTGCAACTCTTCTAGCATTTTGAATTTCTTCTAAACTAGCTCCTGCTTCTGCTAATTCTGCTGCTTCAGTTTCGTCAAATAATTTTTGTGCATCTATCGCCGCTTCGTATGCAACATCAGCTGTACCTAAAGTTGCTGTCGGTAATAGTGCTCCTGCTGCTTTTGTTACACCTGGTAATTTACTTTGTCCTTTTAATATATTAGCAGTTTTATCATATTCAAATAATGATGCTGGGTCTTCTCCAAATCCTGCTAAATCAGATCTAGTTCCTCGCACATAATCTTGTGCAACTTCTAATCCTTTTTTACCTACGTTTCCAACACCTTCAAAAAATCCGGGTTGAACATCAGGCGCAGCAGCTGGAATACCCATTTTTGTAGGTGCTAACATTTCTGGTTTTGCAGCTCCACTATATGCAGCATCAGAAGTAAAAGCAGCTTTGTCTGCTCCGCTTACTCCTTGTGCTGATCCTTGTGCAGGATCTGCACCCAAAGCTCCAAGTCCACCGGCTATTGCCATTGATAGTTTATTTAAATCTGATAATTCTCCTGTTGCACTTTCATCAGCTGCAATCTGTCCACCGGCATTCATTAATGAAGCAAGAGCTGCTCTTGCCATAT
>Ga0209348_1001596_pt1 | contig 10958 bp, 11 predicted proteins | sample ETNvirenome_2_30_FD_184065 | JGI IMG/M metagenome (GOLD analysis project Ga0209348, IMG submission 184065) | Marine viral communities from the Pacific Ocean - ETNP_2_30 (SPAdes) (version 2) | ecosystem: Environmental > Aquatic > Marine > Oceanic | place: Pacific Ocean | collected 2013-06-22 | reverse complement strand
ATAAAAACCGGAGGGATGTTGCAGTGGATTAAAAAAAATGTATCAAAACGAGATTGGTTTATTAAGCCGAGAGATTACCACCCTTCTTGTTCTGCCCATCAGCAATTTGCTAAGTTTTTAATTGAAGAGGTTTTATAATGATTGATAGAATTTTAAATTTTTTAAAAAAAATATTTTTTAAAAATAAACAAAAGAATGATGATGTTGAACAAAAGATCAAAGACATAGAGTCAAATGATCCATTTATTTATAAATAAGAGAGTTTTTTATGAAAATTATGGGAATAAATTGTTTAAATCATGATGCCGCAATTTCAGTTATTGAGAATGATGAAATTTTATTTGCTGCTCATTCTGAAAGATATTCAAGGCAAAAAAACGACATGCTTTTAAATGATGATATTTTTAGTGAAGCCTACAGTTTCGGTGAACCAGATAAAGTTGTTTTTTATGAAAGACCTTATGTCAAAAAAACAAGGCAATTTTATGCTGGTCAATATTCTGAGGTCTTTAACACTAAAAACATACCGAGTCTTTATTTGAAAGAATGGATTAAAAACAAAAAGATACATTATGTTGATCACCACCTAAGCCATGCTGCTGCTGGATACTATACATCTCCGTATTCTGAGGCTTTAATATTGGTGATTGATGGAATAGGTGAGTGGGATGTTTTAACAATTTGGCATGCGAAAGGTAATAAAATAAAAAAACTTGATAGTGTTAAGTATCCACATTCTCTTGGATTATTTTATTCTGCCGTTACACAAAAAATAGGTTTAAAGCCCTGTGAAGAAGAATATATCTTAATGGGTATGTCTGGATGGGGAAAAGATAAATATTCAAAAAATTTAAAGAACGACTTATTTGTCAATAATGAAAAATTAAAGTTAAAATTTAATTTACACAAAGGTCTTGGAAACTATGGAAGTGATTGGGAAAAATTTGATTTTGCGGCAAGTGCTCAAGCTTTAACGGAGCAAATATTAGAGAATATAGTTTCTGACATGAGAAAAAAATACCCTAATATAAATAATCTAGTCTACATGGGCGGGTGTGCTCTAAATTGTGTTGCTAATGGTTTAATTCTTCCTAAGTATTACGATAATATTTGGATTATGCCAAACCCCGGTGATGCTGGTTCTTCTTTGGGTTGTGCTGCTTACATTGGTGGTAAACATTTAAAATGGGAAGGACCATTTTTGGGAACAAAGATTAACGGCCAATATCCTATAAAAGAAGCTCTTGATTTATTATCAAGTGGAAAAATATTTGGTATCGCATCCGGCAGAGCAGAATTTGGACCCCGTGCTCTTGGTAATCGTAGCCTGTTGGCCGACCCAAGAGGAAGCGATATCAAAGACAGAGTAAATGAAATTAAAAAAAGACAAAAGTTTAGACCGTTTGCTCCCGCAATAATGGAAGAATTTGCCGATCAATATTTTGATATGTGTGTTAAAAAGGTGCCGTATATGCAGTATACTGTAAAATGCAAACAACCAGATAATTTTCCAGCTATTTGCCATGTTGATCAAACAAGTAGAGTTCAAACTGTATCAGAAAAAGACAATTATGGTTTTTATAGCTTGTTAAAGCAGTTTTATAAAAAAACAGGTTGCCCAATGCTTTTAAATACGAGCTTAAATATAAAAGGTCAACCAATTGTTAATAACGAAATTCATGCTATGGAGTTTTCAAAACATTATGGCGTAAAAGTATTATCATAAAAAAGGAGATAAAATGAAAAAAATATTTATTACAGGTGGAGCGGGATATGTTGGTACAACTTTTATACCAATGTTATTAAAAAGAAATTACGAAGTAACTGTTTTAGACAGTTTGATTTTTAACAACGGAGATCGCTTGGTCCCGTTTATGGCCGATAAAAACTTTAATTTTGTGAAGGGCGATGTTAGAAATACTGAATTAATGACAGAACTCGTTAAAGAAAAAGATGTTATTATACATCTTGCGGCATATGTTGGTTTTCCGCTTTGTAGGTTAAAGGGGGAAAGAGAGTCGTATGATGTAAATACTGGTGCGACTGAGACACTAGTTAATATTTTAAACGAAAATCAATATCTTTTGTTTGGCTCAACCGGTTCAAATTATGGAGAAGTTATTGGTCTATGTACAGAAGAGACCCCGTTAAATCCGCTTTCTATTTACGGCAGAACAAAAACCGATGCTGAAAAGGTCGTTATGTCTCGCAAAAACTCAACTGCTTTTCGCTTTGCCACAGCTTTTGGTATTTCTCCAAGAATGAGACTAGATCTGTTGGTTAATGATTTGACTTATAAAGCAGTAACAGAAGGATACGCTGTAATTTATGAGTCACATTTCTTAAGAACATTTATTCATGTAAGAGATTTGGCTAGATCTTTTGTTTTTGCGATTGATAATCAAGAAAAAATGAAATCTAATGTATATAATGTTGGTTCTAATATGATGAACCATACAAAACGAGAGGTGTGCGAATTAATTAACGAATCAGTACCAGAAGCTTTCTTTCATCACGCAGATATCAAAGAAGATCCAGATAAAAGAAATTATAAAGTATCGTATGATAAAATTAACTCTCTTGGGTATGACGTAGAGGTGGATTTAAAAACTGGCATTGAAGAGATTAAAAAAAGCATTCCTCTTTTAGAAAATAATTTGAGGTATAGAAATGTCTAAAGAATTAACTTTTAGAGAATATTATGAACATTATTTAACACTGCATCAAAATAAGTGGTGTAGAAGACTACATGTTCTTGGTCAAGCAGCCACAATTGCTTTTGTTATAATGTGCTTAACAAGTCAAATGTGGCTTCTTTTGGTTTTAACGCCATTTGTGGTTTATCCATTCGCATGGACAGGGCATTATGTTTTTGAAAAAAATGAACCTGCCGCATTTAAAAGACCATTGTGGGCAAAAGCATGCGATTGGGTCATGTTAAAAGATATTGTAACTGGTAAAATACCATTTTAAAAGGAGAAAAAATGAAATTAAGTAACCAAGCAATCGGAGCCGTAATGTTGGCTCTTCAAAAATCCTTAATGGAACAAACTGATATTGTTCCTGTTTTACAAGGTTTTAAATTAGATGTGGATGACACTAACCAAGTCATTATTACAAATCCACCAGTTGTTAAGGCAAAGACAACATCTCCCGGCACTACAACAACAGAGACAACTAAATAATGCCAAAATATGTTTACCACTGTGATGAATGTGGCGGCAATTTTGAAACTGTACATGGAATGACGGAAAGACAAGATCATTGTGAGCTTTGTTCATCTTCATCTTGTCTCCGTCGTATTCCTCAAATGCCAAGCATCAGAACATCTGACTATGATAACACAAACTGGGATCAAGACAAAAACGCAGGCTCCAGAGTTAGAGAAGCAATAGAAGAAAACGCAGAAATATTAAAACAACAAAAAAAAGAAGCTACTTCTTGGGAGTATGAACCAAAATGACAACATTAGAAATTGTGCTTATAATAGTACTTTTAGTGTCCATAACAGCCAATTATTTGGCTTTTTGGTACATGAGGCGAGTGTTACCGGGGTTCATTTACACCTCCCGTAATTTGGAAGATTTGACCACATTGGTGGCAAATTACCGAGAACATTTAAAAAACATATATGAGATGGAAATGTATTATGGAGATGATACAATTAAGCATCTATTATCACACACAACAAGTTTATCACAAATCTTAGAAGACTACGAGAGTGTATACTCAATTACAACACCATTTGAGGATATCGATGAAGAACAACAATTAAAAGGAGAACAGCCTGATGGCGAGACGCAAATCAACGAAGAGAATGTATTTTACGCAGGTTCACGAAGACGCGATAGTTAAATATTGTAGCACAGCGTGTAACAAAACAAGAACAAAATTATATGTGGATTGGATACAACCAGCATTTGATGAAATGGTTGATAAGATTGTTTACACATATAAGTTTACAACTCTTCCAAATATAGATGAATTAAGAGATGAATGTAAGATATGGTTAACAACCATTCTTTCAAAATACGACCCAAATCGTGGGTCAAAGGCGTTCTCATATTTTTCTGTTATCACAAAAAACTGGTTTATTCACAAGGTAAAACAAACAACCAAACGAGCAAAGAGAGAGGTTGATTATGAAGATGCATTAAAGCAAGTGGATGAGGAAAAAATTATCACCCATAATCCTTTTCCAGCCGAACAAGAATTTAGAGATTTTTGGAAATCCCTTTGGGCTGAGATTGAATGTTGGGAGACCAATGATATGAAAGAGAATGAAAGAAAGGTTTACAATGCTGTGAGAACAATTCTGAATTCGGTTGACGATATAGAAATTTTTAATAAAAAGGCTGTTTATTTATATCTTAGAGAACTTACTGGTCTTAATACAAAACAAATTGTTTCTCAACTAAATAAATTAAGAAAAAGGTATCATCTTTTTAAGAATGATTGGGATAGTGGCAAAATTTGAAAAAAAACTAATTAGTTTTACTATGGCTAAAAAAGTAGACACATATTTGGAAGAAGCAGTTAATAATATTAGAAAAGATCGAGAAGTTACAAAAGAACTTCTCAATGATGCTATAAAATGGCTTGCAAAGGATGAATCTCGACATAGGGAGATAGGCATCACTTTATCAAAATACGTTGAAACCCTCCAGAGATCAAACGAGCAACTGGTAAAGGTTGCTAATTTAATGGCTAAAAAAGAAGGATCTGACAAACTAACCGCTGCCGATATGGATGGTATTTATGAAATGATTTCAAAAGAAGAGGAAAGCCAAGATGCCAAGTAAGAATGTATTTAGAGCAAACCAACAAGCCAGATCAAACCCCGAAGCTGCTTATTCTTTAGATAAAGATTTATACTCACGCATGATTACTGATGCCTATGATAATGCTTTAAAAGACATAGGAGAATTTAAGGGAACGGTTCTTTCTATTGAATCTGCTTTATTAGTAGCAGAGGATGCCGGTACTTATGGTGCTGAGCGAAAGTCAATTGGAGAAAGGGCGAATTTTTATAAAGTTAAAATAAGGCCAGAATGGCTAGAGCACATACCTGCTCCTTGGGTTTTATCAGATTTTAGATTTTATGGCCAAAAGACAGGAATTCAAGGTAGTGATTCCAAAGCCGCTGTAGCGGCTCATCCAACAGCAAAATCTAAGGCTCCCGATGATTATGGAACTCAGGGCTATTCTTTAAAAATTGGTGATATTGTCATGTGTACTTTTGGAGATGGTCCAGATAATAAAGGTAGATATGATGATATAAGGTTTGATTTAAATTCTGTTGGTCGTAATACAGATTTTATTGATCGAGCCCCCGCCCTCACTAAGCGTACTTTTACAAGAAACATAGCCAAACTTGGAAAGGGTCTTAAGAAAGTTAAAGACGCGGTCAAAAATTTTTTTAGTGATCGCAAATGTAAAGAATATACAGAAGCAGATGACAATAAAGCTGCTACTGTTACAATTCGAGGTAACACATGTCAACCCGAAACTTTAGAATGGACAGGGTATGTTAAAGATGGTGATGGCTTAAAAGAAGTTGACGGTAAAAAATATGGAAAAGTTAAAGTAGATGGTCCTGTAAAATGTCAAGTAAAAACTTATATAGGCAGCGCAGTTGATGGTGCGAGCGGTAATAAGGTATATAATGGTCTACTGGGAAAAGATTTTTATGAGACAGTAACATTACAGTATGGTACATATAAAAAAATTAAAACAGCAGAAGAACTAACAAAATTACAACAAACCGACCCTAACTCTAAATTTTATCAAACAAGAGGAAAGAATGTGTATAAATTAGTGCTTTCCAAAAAGAAATACAAACACAAGATACTTAAAGATTGCGCTGGTGATTTTAAATCAATGACAGCCGCATACAAAAAAGAGTATGGCTGTGATCTTCCAATAACTCAAATTGATAGAACGTATGAACGAATGGTGGAGCTTAAATCAAATGTAAAAAGTACCTCAACAAAAATCAATCATCTTAACGAAAAAGTAGAGGTAAGTGGATATAAGGCCGCAAGGCCGGGAACATCAAAACACGGTTGGGGCTTGGCAATCGATTTTATAACTGGTACAGAAAGATATCAAGCAAATGGTAAGGTTAAATTTGAATCCACTGTTCATTTATGGCTTAAAGAAAATGGTTGGAAATTCGGTTGGATAAACCCAGAATGGGCACAGCAATATCAAAAAGATAGAGAAGGTAATTTTATTTACTATCCAAAAGGTCACAAAAAAGCAGGTCAAAAAAAGCCACGCGGCTGGGCTGAACCTTGGCACTTTGAATGGCGGTGGAGAACTACCGTCTTTAAACCAGAATCAGACGCTGTGTCTTGGTATGAAGCTAACATACCTGCCGATTTTAAATCAAAACGATAAGAGGAGAATATAGTGTCATTTTTAATTCCAGCAACAATACTTGATCCAGCAGCAAAAAAACTTTTAGCCGAAGCTCAAGAGCTTGGCTCAACTGCTGTTCAAGGTATTGGATGTTCTGAAGTTGCCGAATCTATACCGCGACATGATGCTGCTAAATGTGAAAGAGTTTACAAAGGTAAAAATAATTCTGAAATTGTTTTGGGTAGAGATCGACCGGGAACTCAGTTTTCTGGCTGTGGTGGCAGAGGAGATACACAGTGCGGAATGATAGATTTGGTTGCTGGTCGTATGTCTTCTACCATGGCCGCTGGACACGCAGCCGCCAAAATATTCAATAACTCTGTTAATGTACCTATGAGTCTTGGAGCCGCTGGGCTCGCTGCTGCCGCAGAGACTAAACAAATTAATAGTGATACAGTTGTTGATAGTAACTTTTTTGCTGATGCCGCCAGAGTCTATCTCACACAGAGAGCAATTAACATTGATGATTACTTGGGCTTTAAATGCGAAGTTGGCTCCGATTCATCTGATTTGTCTGCTGCTGTTGTCAAGGCCGATTGTACAAGAATCGTTGGAAGAGAAAGTGTTAGAATATATGCTGGTGGTGCCAGAGGAGATGGGTTTGGATCTTTTGGCGAACCAAGATCCGATGGGTCTGATATTGATTTTCCAAGAATCGAATTAATCGTTGGAAACCAAGGTGAAGATGATATGCATCCTGCCGTGCTAGGTTATAATTTGATTTCTTATTTAACAATAAATAATGAGATAAAAGACTCACAACTTAAAATAATCCAAAGTCTAATCAATCAAGTGTCTGCTAACACAATGGCATTAAGTGGTTTAACACTTGGAGCCACATCAGGTCTTGCCGCAAAAGCAATGGTTGAGAATATAGAAAATATGAGATCAATGTTAAATAAAATGGTCAATGACGCAATAAACGAATTTAATCATTTAGACAAAGCACTCGTTCCCGGTAAAAAATCAATTTTAAGTAGAAAAGTTTATATAACGTAGGTTAATATGGAAAATAAATCAAAATTTTTAGATCTTCAAACAGATCCTTGTAAAATAGTGGAACCAGAGGAGAAACCAATTGATAGGGTTTGTCCCACCTGTATACCCGATCCAAACTACACACCACCAGAGTGGTGGAAGGAAACAGAGCCTTGGCTTAATGAACAAACATGTGAATACTCAGTGGCGATGTTTGTTAATGAAGAAGGTGAAAGTTTTCAACTTAGCGATTTAAAAACACTTTTTGAAGAAGCACAAGATTTTGATATACCTTCGTCTGGTATTCCAAGTCCAGCACCAACAACGGGCCTTGCTAAAGAGCTTAAAATTGATAGAGAGAAAAAAAGAACAAAAAATCAAGAACAGTTGGAAAAAATAAAAAGAAGCTTTATTAAGCCGGGAATACGAGCTTTATTAAGACATTTTGAAAAAAAGGAAACAGATGAATACGTTTGTGCCAAAAATGATTGTTCAATATTAGACAGAAGCGATGCTGAAAACTTGTCTCGTCAAATAAAACATTTCGCTTCAACAAATTCCAATGTAAGTTTTACCGAGTGGTTAAGAGCGGAGGAAAACGTAGGTAGCTCATTAGAACCGATTGACAACCCAAACGCTCTTGAAATATATGCTAATGCTCCAGATCATTATTTTTATGGAATGGCAAATGGTGCCATGGGTGTTTTAGTGACAGTTCCGGCTCATATCTTTGATCAAGTACCACCAGCCCCAATTCCCGATGAAATAGATACAGATATAGAGGAAGTCACATTTAAAGCACCAGAGTTTTCTGCTTGGATAGCAAAAATGGAGAGCGTGTTTGTATTATTTTCAAAATTTCAATCTTATTTTAATCATACTGAAAGTGGCAAACTCTATCAATTAATAGAAGGCGAAGAAACACCTTTTTATGCTAAGTTTTATCAAGGTCGTTTTGAGGCATTTGAATCCGCTTTGTCTCAATTTTTAGAACAAAAGGGTTATGAGTATAACAATTTTTTTAATCGACTAGTGGCTTATAATACTTCTAAAACTGTTGAAGAAATAACACTTACCTTTGACAAGTCAGATGAAACAAAACCATTTAAGCTTGCTGATACTATGAAAATTAAAACACCCGGCTGTACTGAAATAACACTAAAACTACCACCAGAACCTAACGATACGTTGCTTGTTCATGGAGACGACATAAGACGCACAGCCTTTAGAGATCAGACTTTAATGAGTTATATAGCAAATTATGATAAATTAAAAACAGAAATTGACGCTAAAGAACCACCACCGTGGTTAGATTTTCTTGTTGAAAATACCTATCCTCAAATAAGCGTTGATTATGGTGACAATTCAATAGAGGGCAAAACAGACGCTTTAGGTTGTTTATTAGATAAATTTGCTGGCCTTGATGATTATATTTTAAATGAAGCAATGAGCTTTTGGGACTCCTTTGTTTATCAATATAATAAAAATCGATGTAGAGAATTTAAAAATAGAGACAAAAAAAAGCCAAACATTTACAATGAAGGTAAGCAATTAAAAGCACTTGAAAAAGCAGAAAAAGAACAAAGAAGAAGATATCTAAAGAAAAAAGGAATTTTAGAAGATAAAAAAGTAAAGAAAACAAATAAAAAGAGCAAAGTAGATGACAACGGCCTAAAAGAGTTAATGTCTAAGTTTAATCCTTGCAACTGGAGAAAAATAACTCTTAAAGCTGTTCAATGTTTGTTGTCCGGCATGACTCTTGAGGAGGGTTATAGGCAAATAATCAAAGCTTCATTGGGGGCCGTAACAACTGAAGGTATGGAGCTTTTACTCGCGGGACTCCCAGCCGACAAGCAAGCTTTGGTTCGAGAAAAAATTCAAAGTGAATTTAAAGATTTGCCTGCTCCGTGGGAAGTTGGATATGATCCCGGTGATGTTGAATCGGTTTATGATAGAACCGCGCAAGAAAACTTAGAAAAACAAGCCACAGCAGGGATGGAGTACGATAATCTAAACGCTTTAATTGAAAGAAAATCAACTGAACTTGAAAAAAGAATAACAGAGGGTTCAAATTACGACAAATACAAACAGGAAAAAGAGAAAGAGTTTGATAGGCTTTTAAAGGCTCTTGCTCGCGCAGAACAAAACTTAACAACAGCAACAAATTCTTTTAATGAAGCGCAAAAATTATATGATAGTAATTTGGAATTATATAGACAAATGGAGCTTCTTTATGAAGCCGCTGTCGCCAGAAACTTCTCAGAAGATAGCATTTTAGAAAAAAGAAATACGGCTGATGCTGCTAAAAAAAGGAGCGATGCTTCAAAAGTTTATTTAGATAGAACACAAACTAATTTAACTAATAAAACTAGAGAAAGAAACATTGCTAGAACTAATGAACAACTTGGTCGCGGCTTAGTTCCAAGAGAATCTTACGAGGCTGAATGGCATGCTGAAAATAAACGTCTTGAAGAAGAGATCAATAAAATGGCAACGGAACTACCAGCAGCCAAAGAAAGATCTTTACAAGCCATGAAAGAAAGTCCAAATGCTATTGGCTTTTCTGATTTAAATGAAACACAACAAGAAATTGTTATAAAACAAGAAAAAGAAAAATTAACTTTTGTCCAAGCTGGTAAAGGCGATAAAATAAGACAAGGTACATATGGCCGTGCTGTGGGAAATGTTCAAAAAGAACTTATGGGTGCTTACGCTGATGCGATTTTAGAAAATGCCTCGATTCAAGAAATAAGAGATGGAATCGATGCGCTCCCCGGTGCTAAAATTATTGGTGAGTTTTTTACGTCTCTTAGTTGCCCCTCATATCAATTTGCTACACCTCCTTTAGATGAATTTTTAGGAACATTTACAATTGGTGCTTGTGGTAAAGGAAAAACCAGACCATTTGTTTTACCTGATTTAAAAATAATTCCCGGTGGCTGGTCTATCTGGCCTCCACTAAAAGAGGCATTTATTTTTGCTTTTAAAAAATCAATGTCACAGGTTATATCAGCATTAATTTTAAAATCCATACAAACTCTTGAGGCTGGGATCTGCCAAGCATTAACGTTTGCTTCGGAAGGTACACAGGATTTAGTCGAGGCGTCATTAAATGGTGGTAGATTTCCAAGATCATTCGCAGAAATAGTTTCAGATGTTATTTGTGCTGATGAACTGGATGAAGATGAACAAGCCAAGGCACAAGAACAATTGTTTGCCATGACAGGGGCCCCACAAAGAGGATCGACAACTCCGCAAGAAGTTTTAGAAACAATGTCTACGTTAGGGTCAGAAAACGATTATTTAAAGGCTATGACGGGTAATGCTGATCCGAATTTTTTAGAAAACGTGTCTAGGACATTAGCTTTGGTACACCCCGATTATCCATCATTAGGTACATCAAATGGCTTAGATGAAATGTTAACCAATGCTGGCAATGCTTTAACCGAAGAACAGAGGGATAACGCTCTTGCCATTGCGTTAAGACCTGTTCCCTTTACTCCATTAGATTCTAGTATTTGTTTAACTAATGAACAAGCTGAAGAATATTATAATAC